>Ga0209220_1000164_pt1 | contig 28548 bp, 29 predicted proteins | sample BlaSpr_A8_OM3_M3_FD_187984 | JGI IMG/M metagenome (GOLD analysis project Ga0209220, IMG submission 187984) | Forest soil microbial communities from Thunder Bay, Ontario, Canada - Black Spruce, Ontario site 2_A8_OM3_M3 (SPAdes) (version 2) | ecosystem: Environmental > Terrestrial > Soil > Boreal... | reverse complement strand
ATATTGCTCACCACGCGTATCATCCGCGGTGAACTCGCGCGCGTGCGGCAGCTCGCCGAAACGCTTGATCGGCAGTCGCCGGAGCGGCCGCAGCCTTTGTCCGAGACGAAGGTTCCCGAAGAAGTAAGCGCTTTCGTCCACGCGATCAACCGACTCTTTACGCGAATCAACCATCTCATGGGTGAGCAGCGCCGCTTTATCGCTGATGCCGCCCATGAACTGCGGGGTCCCCTCACGGCACTATCGGTCCAGGTGGAGAATCTGGAAAAAGCGCCTTCGCTGCAAGCAATGCACGAGCGCATTCTGCCGCTGCGAGCGGGGATAGACCGCGCACGGCGGCTTTCAGAGCAACTCCTCAGTCTTGCGAAGACTCAAGCTGACATCGGGGATGCCAGGGTGGAGGTATCGGGCATGGCACGCGAACTGATTGCGGAGTACGTACCATACGCCGAGGTGCACGGCATCGACCTGGGGCTGGAGGTGGCAGCACCGCTTGTCGTGTCGGCAACGACTGAGAACCTGAGACTCGTCCTGAAGAATGCGCTCGACAACGCCATGACTTATACGGCGGCGCACGGGCAGGTCACCGTTCGTCTTGTTGCAGAGGACGAAGATGCGGTCATCGAGGTGGTCGATACCGGGCCGGGCATTCCGGCTGCTGAGCGCGAGCGCGTGTTCGAGCCCTTCTACCGCATGGCGGGATCTCCCGGCGATGGCAGTGGTCTTGGCCTCGCGATCGCACGAGACGCAGCTACGCGGATGGGTGGAATCGTCAGTCTTCACGATCGCCCCAGCGGCGCAGGTCTTGTCTTTCGTTACCGGCAAAGGCGGATAGTCTCCGCAAACACCTGACAATGGTCTCTCAAAGCAAAGCCCCTCTAGCCGTGATCGACCAAAGGGCCTCAACGACGCCGTTCCTGACGCAAACGTACCAGTCGTAGAGGTTTACCGTAGGGTCGCAGTGGCCCGGGACCAGGAGAAGCTTGTCGCCAAGCGCGGGCGCAGCAGCGCCGGGCGCGATATCCACGCGTCCATGCTCGTCCGAGGCGGCCGCGTAGTTGAGCCCGGGCTTCTGCCAGACGGTGGGCATCCCGGAGTCGACGCTCGAGGCCTTGAGGCCGGCGTCGACGATGGCGCGATCGGGAGCCGGCCGGCTCATCACCGTGGCGAGCACGAATAGCGCGTGCTCGAAGCGCGGCAGCGGCGCGGCCCACTCGTTGCGGGCGTAGTCGGCGTCCATGAACGCATAGGAGCCGGGCTGAATTTCGTTCCACACGCCCGACTCGACCTCGAACATGAAAGTGCCGCTGCCGGCGCCGGTGACGATGGGACAGGAGATTTTCGCTTTCTCGAGCAGAGCTTTTGTAAGAACAACCTGATCGCAGGCGGCCTGGATCGCCGCCCGGCGTTCATCCATGGACCGCAGATGCTGGGCGCGCCCGTGGTAGGCCTGCAGCCCCGCAAAACGCAGCGACCTGGAGCGTGCGATCTCGCGCGCCAGCGCCAGCGCCGGCTCGCCCGGCGCGATGCCGCAGCGGCGCATGCCGACATCGAGCTCCACATACACGTCGAGTTTTGCCCCCGAAGCTTCTATTTGATGAAGATTCTCCCGGTTGTCGACGCACACGCCGAGGCGCGCGCGCCTGGAAAGCGCCGCGAGGCGCTCGAGCTTCGGCGCGCCGACGACTTCGTTGGACACCAGCACGTCCTCGATGCCGCCTTCGACCATCGCTTCGGCTTCGGACACCTTCTGGCAGCACACCCCGATCGCGCCCATTTCGATCTGACGCCTGGCGATTTCAGGACACTTGTGGGTCTTGGCGTGTGCGCGGACGCGAACGTCATGGCCTTGCAGGGAATTTCGCAGGGTTTCTAGATTCTTCTCAAATCCCTCCAAATCGATAATGAGGGCCGGAGTGTCAATTTCCTCCACCCGATGGCCGATCGAGGCCGGTGCCCGCATGGCTAGGCCGCCGCGGCCTTTCCCGAGCGCTCCTGCAGAGCGAACCAGACGATCGCCGCCGCCATCAGCGCCACCATCGGCAGCGCAAACAGGTTGACGCGCTCCCAGCCGGCGGTAGTTACCGTCAAGCCGGAAGCGAGCGAGGAAATCGCCATCATGATGAAGATCGCCTGGTCGTTCGCACCCTGCGCCTTGGCGCGCTCCTCGGGGCGGTAGGTCTGCGTGAGCAGCGTCGTGCCGCCGATGTAGAGGAAGTTCCAGCCGATCCCCAGCAGCACCAGCGACCACCAGAATTGCGCCACCGAGATGCCGGAGAGCGCGATGCCGATCGCCACGAAGTCGAGCAGCACCCCGGCGAGCATCACCGGCAGCAGGCCGAAGCGGCGGATGAGGGTGCCGGTGACGAACGACGGCGCAAACATGCCGACGACGTGCGCCGAGATGACGAACGCAGCATCGGCGTACGGATGCCCGCAGACGCCCATGGCGATCGGCGTCGAGGTCATCAGGAAGTTCATTACGCCGTAGCTCATTGCGCCGCAGAGCACGGCGATGATGAATTTGGGTTGCGCCGCGATCTGCAGCAACGGCCGGCCAGAGGCGGACTGCTCGCTTTGCGTCGGCGGCGGGATGCGGATGAATTGCAGCAGCGCCATGGTGACGAGGGCGAATGCGATCAGCGCCAGATAGGCGCCCATGAACCTGGCGTCGAACAGATCGACCGTCCAGCGGCTGACGCTCGGCCCCAGGATGCCGCCGACCAGCCCTCCGGCGAGCACGAGCGAGATCGCGGTCGGCCGGAAATCCACACTGGCGACGTCCGCGGCGGCGAAGCGGTAATACTGGCCGTAGGCGTTGTAGACGCCCCACACCAGCGTGCCGAAGCACAGCAGCCAGAAGCTCTGCAGCCACATCGCCGCGCCGCAGAGCAGCGCCCCGGCGATGCCCCAGAACGTGCCCGTCGTCAGGCCGCGCTGGCGGCCGACCCGCTTCATGTGGAGCGAAGCCGGCATGGTGGCGATCGCCCCGCCCAGGATCCAGCAGGTGACCGGCAGCGTGGCGAACTCCTTGAACGGCGTGAGCGCGAGCCCGGCGAGGCCGTTGATCGCGATCATCGTCGAATTGTTCGTGAACAGCATCGCCTGGCAGGCAGCAAGCAGCGCGACATTGCGGCGAGCGTGCTCCATGATACTGTTCATTTATACAGTATTAGGATAGAATGCCTGGAAAGGTCTTAGTGTAAATGAAACACGAGACGACCTACCTGCGCGGCGCGCGCTCGTTCGTCGCCGGCCGCTTCGAGACGGTCGAGCGCGAGCCGTTCGACGACGGCTGGACGCCCGAGGAAAGAGAGGCCGGCGAGCTGCAGACCACGGTCACGGAGGAGCGCGCGCGCTCGATCATTTCGCGCAACGACTCGCCCGACGTCGGCTTCGAGCAGTCGATCAACCCGTATCGCGGCTGCGAGCACGGCTGCATCTACTGCTACGCGCGTCCGAGCCATGCTTACCTCGAGCTTTCGCCGGGACTGGACTTCGAGACCAAGCTGTTCGCGAAGACCAATGCCGCCGAGCTGCTGCGCGCCGAGCTCGCGAAACCCGGCTACGTGCCGAGTCCGATCGCCATTGGCGCGAACACCGATTGCTATCAGCCGATCGAGCGAAAATTCAGGATCACCCGGCAGATCCTCGAAGTCCTCGCCGAATGCGAGCATCCGCTCACGCTGGTGACGAAGTCGGCGCTGGTCGAGCGCGACCTGGATCTGCTTGCGCCGATGGCGCGGAAAAACCTGGTGAAGGTGTTCGTCTCGATCGGCACGCTCGAGCGCACGCTCGCGCGCAAGCTCGAGCCGCGCGCGGCGAGCCCGCAGCGCCGTCTTGATATCTTGAAAGCCTTGAGCGAAAAAGAGGTCCCTTGCGGCGTGATGGTGGCGGCATTGATCCCGGCGCTCAACGACAAGACGCTCGAAGAAGTGCTCGAGGCCGCCGCCGCGGCCGGCGCCGCCGAAGCCGCCTACGTCATCATGCGGCTGCCGAACGAGCTTAAACAGCTGTTCAAGGAATGGCTCGCGGCGCATTACCCGGAGCGCGCCGAGCACGTCATCAGCATCGTGCGCCAGATGCGCGGCGGCCGCGACAACGACCCACGCTTCGGCAGCCGCATGACCGGCACCGGCATGTTCGCCGAGCTGATCGAGAAGCGCTTCGACATCGCCTGCCGCCGCTTCGGCCTCAACGATCACGGCGCCAGCCGCAAGCGGCCCGAGCTCGACTGCAGCCGTTTTCGCCCGCCTTCGCCTGGCGGCCAGATGACGCTCTTTTGAAGAGGCGTCTGCTCCTCGCGATCGGCTGGGGATGGGCGGCGGCGATCATCTGGCTTTCGCTCACCCCCGCGCCGCCGAAAGTCGACTTCGAGCACAGCGACAAGCTCGGCCATTTTCTCGCCTACGGCGCGCTGATGTTCTGGTTCTGTCTCCTCTATCGCACACGCCATGCGCGCTTGCTCCACGCGGCGCTGTTCGTGCTCATGGGCGTAGGGCTGGAGTTCATCCAGGGGTGGCTCGGCTACCGCACCTACGACCCCTTCGACATGCTCGCAAACACCATCGGCGTTGCGCTCGGCTGCATGGCGTCCCTCGTCAGCGACCGGGTACGACCGCGGTCTAGCGCCCATTAGAATCGCCCGTCATGTCCACCATTTCGGAACAGCTTGCGGACGCGGTTCAGCGGTCGCGCAACGTCCCCCGGGAGATGGCCGAAAAACTACTGATCGACGTCGCCGGGCTGTGCGTCGCCGCACGCAACACCGACTATGTGGCCGCTGCCCTCTCGGGATGGGAAGCCTCGGGGACATGCACCGCGCTGGGCCACTCCCGAACGCTGGACGCTGCCGGGGCCGCCTTCGTCAACGGCACCGCTGCGCACGGCGAGGACTTCGACGATACGTTCGAGGGCGGGCCGGTCCACGCCGGCGCGGTGGTGGTGCCCGCCATCCTGGCCGTCGCCGAGCGCGAGCGCCTGCCGGGCCGCGACGCGCTGCTCGGCATCGCGGTCGGCGTCGAAGTGATGTGCCGCGCGAGCCTCGTCGCGCCGAAGCTCATCCACAAGGCCGGGTTCCATCCCACCGCCGTGCTCGGCGCGATGGCCGCCGCGGCCGCCGTCGCCACCGCGCGGCGCTTGCCGCGCGCGGCTTTCGTCAACGCCCTGGGCATCGCCGGCTCGATGGCCGCCGGCATCATCGAGTACCTCGCCGAGGGCGCCTGGACCAAGCGCATGCATCCGGGCTGGGCGGCGCAATCCGGCATCCGCGCCGCCGATCTCGCCCACGCCGGCTTCGTCGGCCCGCGCGCCGTATTCGAAGGCACGCACGGCCTCTATCACGGCTTCGCGCGCACCACCGACGGCGACTGGGACAAGCTCGTCGGCGGCTTCGGCGAGCGCTGGGTGGCGAATTCCCTCGCCTTCAAGCTCTACGCATGCGGCACGATGACGCAGCCCTATGTCGATTGCGCGCGCAGGCTCGCTGCGAAGGGCGTGCGCGCCGACGATGTCGTCGAGGTCGTTTGCGAAGCCGCCGAAGGCACGGTGCACCGGTTGTGGGAACCGCTCGCTTCGAAGCAGCGCCCGCCGAACGCTTACGCCGCGAAGTTCAGCCAGCCCTACTGCATCGCCGCCGGATTTGTTCTGGGCCACGCGGGCCTCGAGGCTTTCACCGAGGAGCGCGTGCGCGACGAGCGGCTGCGCTCGCTCGCGGCGAAAGTGCGCTACGAGATCGACCCGGACAATCCTTACCCGGACGAATTCACCGGACACGTGCGCGCACGCCTGAAAGACGGCCGGACGGTCGAGGAGCGCCAGCCGCATCTGCGCGGTGGTCGGAACGAGCCGCTCTCGCGCGCCGACCTCGAGGAGAAATTCCGGCACAACTGCGCGCACGGCGGCTGGCCGAAGAATCGGAGCGAAGAGTTCTTGCTGTGGGCAAGGACGGCATTCGAGGGAAAGGTGGACCTCTCCCCGTTCCGCTGAGCGAGCGCCTCTAGCCCCAAGGATCGTCAGCGCGCCGAGCACGCGATCAGGCGAGGAACTGGATCAATGCGTCGAGCGTGGCGTCGGGCGCCTCGGCCATCAGCGAATGGCCCGACGATTCCAGAATCACGGTTTTTGAATTTTTTAGGGCTTGTGAGAGACTTTGCGATGCCTTCGGCGGCGTCATGACGTCGCGCCCGCCCAGGATGAAGAGCGCGGGGCACTTCACTTGCGCAGCGCTCTCGAATCCAGCGGCGTAATCGTTGCAGGCCTTGAGATCGTTGTAGAGGACGCCGGGCGCGAGCCGGCGCAGGCGCGCCAGCGTGTCGCCGTACATCCACATGCCGGGGTTCGGGTTGCCGCCGAGCGGCACCTGCGCCGCATGGCCCCAGATCGTCTCCATGTCGAAGGCAGTGTGCTCGTTCCGGCGCGCCGCCTCGAGGAACGCCTCCGAGACCTTCATTGGATAAGCGGTGCCGATGAGCGCGATGCGCTCGGCTCCGTGACGCGCCGCGTACTCCAAAGCGATGAGCGAGCCCATCGAGTGGCCTACCACGCTTGGTTTTTGAATTTTGACGTGCTTGAGAACTTCAAGAACCCAGTCTGCCGTTCCTTCAATCGTCGGAACCGGTGGTCCTCCGGAGCGCCCGTGGCCGGGAAGGTCGAGCGCCAGCACGTTCCAGCCGTGATAGCCGAAGTAGCGGCTCTGCAGCCCGAACAGGGAATGGTCGAGGCCGGCGCCGTGCACGAAGACGAGCGCGGGCTTCTTGGGGTCGAGCTCGTGGGCAGCGGTATAGGCGAAGACCGATTTGCCTTCGACCCTGAAATTCACTTCACTGCGGCCTTGAGGGCGCGATCGAGGTCGCCGATCAGGTCCTCCGGATCCTCGAGGCCGATCGACAGTCGCACCGTGCCGGCGGTGATGCCGGCGCGTTTCAGATCCTCGTCGCTCATCCGGTAGTGCGTGGTGGTCGCGGGATGGATCACCAGCGACTTGGCGTCGCCGACGTTCGCGAGGTGCGAGAACACGCGCAGCGATTCGATGAACGTCTTCCCGGAGGCGCGGCCGCCCTTGATCTCGAAACAGAACACCGCGCCGCAGCCGTGCGGCAGCAGCTTGCTTGCGAGGGCGTGATCCGGATGATCCGGAAGTTCAGGATAGATCACCTTCACGACGCCCGGATGCGAAGACAGGAAATTGACTACTTTTCTCGTGCTCTCCACGTGCCGCGGCATGCGCAAATGCAGCGTCTCGATACCCTGCAGGATCAGGAACGCCGTCATCGGCGCCATGCAGGCGCCGAAGTCGCGCAGGCCTTCGCGTCGCGCGCGCAGCAGGAACGCCCGCGTCCCGGACTCCTCCTCGAAGTCCATGTTGTGGAAGCCCTGATAGGGCGCGCTCAGCGTGGCGAATTTGCCTGACGCTTCCCAGTCGAAACGGCCCGAATCGACCAGAACACCGGCAATGGCGACTCCGTGGCCGCCGAGGAACTTGGTCGCCGAGTGATACAGCAGGTCGGCACCCAGCTCGAAGGGCTTCATCAGGTAAGGCGTGGTGAAGGTCGAGTCGACCAGCAGCGGCAGTCTTGCCTCGCGGGCGATCGCCGCGACCGAAGGGATGTCGAGCACGTCCAGGCCCGGATTGCCGAGGGTTTCTCCAAACAGAAGGCGGGTCTGCGGGCGAATCGCGCGCTTCCATTCGTCGAGGTTCCTGGGATTGATGAAAGTAGTCTCGATCCCGAAGCGCTTGAGGGTATAGGCGAGCAGGTTGTGCGAGCCGCCGTAGAGCGCCGTCGAGGCGACGATGTGACTGCCTGCGTCCATCAGCGTCGCGATCGCGAGGTGCAGCGCGGCCTGGCCGGAGGCGGTGGCGATCGCGCCGACGCCGCCCTCGAGCGCGGCGACGCGTTCTTCCAGAACCGCTACGGTGGGATTCGAGATGCGCGAGTAGACGTGCCCGGCGCGCTCCATGTTGAAGAGCGACGCGGCGTGCTCGGTGTCGCGGAAGACATACGAAGTGGTCTGATAGATCGGCACCGCCCGGCTGCCGGTCGCCGGATCGGGCGACTGGCCGGCGTGCAGCGCCAGCGTGTCAAAACCAGGGTATTTCGGTCCTGCCACTCAGTGCAAGTTTTTTCTCGACGGCCGCGTGTAATTCTCGAACGCGCGCTCGGGCTTCTTCTGCTGCGAAGCCTTTTCCTTCCAGTCGCGGTCGAACAGATCGTTCACCAGCGCGGTGATCTCTGCGACCTTGTCCTTCTCGAACTGCCGGCCGAGGACCGCCGCCACGTCCTCGATCATGCAGCGGCGCTGCGCCTCGTGGATCGCCTGCGCGGTCGGCCCGACGAAGAGCAGCTTCGATTCCTGCTCGCCGTTGTCGTGATACATCGTGAGATCGACCTCGACCGCCTCGTAGCAGAAGGGGCCGATGTTTTCGAGCGCGGTATCGAGCGCGGGATGGAAGCTGCGCCCGATCTCGCCGGTCCAGCAGATGCTGAGGATCAGCTCCTTCTCGTCGTACTTGATGCCCGGTTCGTCGGGCTCGAGGCTCTTCACGTCGCCCAGACCGTCGGCGTCGAGATACTCGAGCAAAGGCGCGAACGCCTGCTCGATCTGGCGCCGCGAGACGCCTTCGAGGATGGGAATGTCGGCGTGGACATGAACTTCGTGCCGCATGGCGAAAACCTCGAGAAGGGATAGCCGATTCTACCCCTAAAATAAGGCTGTCCCCATGCTTCCGAACTACTCAGGCGGCAGCCTCGTCAATCTGGTCGCCTCGATTGTCCAAGCATGCGGAGGCAAGCCGCGCCACCCCGTTCTCGCCGCGCTGCCCGCTGCGCAACTCTCCGCAGCAAAAAATATCGTTCTCGTCATCGTCGATGGTCTCGGCGACAACTATCTCGCGCGGCGCGGTGCCAGCGGCGAGCTCGCGCGGCGCAGGCGCGCGGCGATCACGTCGGTGTTTCCCTCGACCACCGCTTCGGCAATCACCACCTCCTACACCGGCTGCACGCCGCTCGAGCATGGGGTCACCGGCTGGTTCACTTACTTCGGCGAAGCGGGCTGCGTCGCTTCCCCCCTGCAGTTCAAGAGTCGTGGCGAGAATCTGCCGTTACAGGAGAGGGGGTTCTTTCCCGTCTCCGCATTCCCCGCGCTAACCATTTTCGAATCAATACAAGTGCGCTCGATCGTCGTCACCTCCAGGCAAATCATCGACTCGGACTATAACCTTCGCCATTGCGCGGGCGCCGAGCGCCTCGCGTACGAGACGCTGGAGCAATTCATTTCCCAGGTTGAATCTGCCGTCAAATCCAGCGCCGAGCGAAAGTTCGTCTATGCCTATTGGCCGCACTACGACGTGATCTCGCATCGGCATGGATCGCAGAGCAGGCAAGCGGCCGAAGAGCTCGAGAAATTCGACCGCGCCTTTGGCACTTTGATGACCCGATTATCGGGAACGGAGTCGCTCATCATCGCGACTGCCGATCACGGCTTCATCGACGTTGCCCCGGAAGAATCGTTCGAGCTGCCCGCCGAGCTTTGCGCGATGCTCAGGTTCCCGCTCAGCGGCGAACGCCGTGTCGCCTACTGTCATGTGCACTCACCAGAAGCTTTTTCTCAAAGAGCAAAAAACTGGCTGGGCGAGCGGGCCGACGTCCGCTTCAGCAAGGAGCTCCTCGAAGAGGGCTGGTTTGGCCCCGGCACCCCGCATCCGCGCATCGCCGAGCGCATCGGCGACGTCGCGCTCGTCATGCGCGGCCACAACACAGTCAAGGACTGGACGCCGGGGGAGCCGCGGCACCTGCACATCGGCAACCACGGCGGCACGAGCGAAGACGAGATGATGATCCCGCTGGTCATGGAGAAGACATGAAAGCTACGCTCAACGGCATCGCCACCTATTACGAGATTCACGGCAAGGAAGGCGCGCCCTGGATCACCTTCAGCCACTCGCTCGCCTGCAGCGTGCGCATGTGGGACGCGCAGATCGCGGCGTTCAAGGACCGCTACCGCATTCTGGTCTACGACACGCGCGGCCACGGCGCGAGCGCGGCCCCGGGCGGGCCGTACACGCTCGAACAGCTCGGCGAGGACCTGCGCGCCCTGCTCAAGCACCTCGATATCCAGCGCACGCACTTCGTCGGCCTGTCGATGGGCGGCATGATCGGGCAGATCGTCGCGCTCAAGGAGCGCGCGCTCTTCGAGCGCCTGGTGCTCGCCGACACCGGCCACACGCAGACGCCCGAAACCATCGCGCAGTGGCAGGAGCGCATCCGCACCGCTGAGACCAAGGGAATGCAGCCGCTCGTCGAGCCGACGCTCGGTCGCTGGTTCACCGAGCCGTTCCGAAACAGCCACCCTGAAATCGTGAAGCCGATCGGGGCGCTCATCGCCGCGACGCCGGTCGCCGGCTACGTCGGTTGCTGCCACGCCATTTCAAAGCTCAGCACGACGGCGCGGCTGAAGGACATCAAGGGACCGCTGCTGGCGATCACCGGCGAGCGGGACGGGGCGGCGCCCGGCACGCGCTACATCGGCGAGCACGTCCCCGGGGCGAAGCTGGTCGTCATTGCGCAGGCGGCGCACATCGCCAACATCGAGCAGCCCGAGGCTTTCAATCGCGCTCTTCGGGAATTCCTTTCATCCCCTGCCAGCGCGCGAGCTTAGCGGAGTGCACGCCGAAGAGGTCGAGCACGCGCGCGACCGTGTGCGCGACCACGTCGTCGATCGATTTCGGAGCTGCGTAGAAAGCGGGCACCGGCGGGAAGATGATCCCGCCCATCTCGGTCACCGCCGCCATGTTGCGCAAATGCGCGAGATTGAGCGGCGTCTCGCGCGGCAGCAGGACCAGGCGCCGGCGCTCCTTCAGCACCACGTCGGCGGCGCGCGAGACGAGGTCGTCGGCGTATGCATGCGCCACCCCCGACAGCGTTTTCATGGAGCACGGCGCGATCACCATGCCTTCGGTGAGGTAGGAGCCGCTCGCGATGGTGGCGGCGATGTCCTTGGGATGATAGGCGGCATCGGCGAGCTGCTCGAGGTCCTTGCGCTTCATCTTCAGCTCGTGCCACAGGTTGAGAGCGCCGGCCTCCGACAGCACGACGTGGCTTTCCCAGTCGGCGGCGCTCTTCAGCGCTTCCAGCAGCCGTACGCCGTACACGGCGCCGGTCGCGCCGGTGATGCCGATGATGAGGCGTTTTTTCATGGGGCGTAGCCTACCCGTGAACGCCATGCTTGGGGTGTTCTGCCCCTTTGCCGCGGGCTATTTCCTGTCGTTTTTCTTCCGCAACGTCAACGCCGTCATCTCCAAGGACCTGGCGCGCGAGTTCTCGCTCTCGTCTTCGGACCTGGGCTTTCTCACCTCGATGTACCTGCTCGCCTTCGCCGCGTTCCAGCTGCCGCTCGGCGTGCTGCTGGATCGATACGGGCCGCGCCGAGTGGTGGCCGCGCTGCTGTGCATCGCCGCGGCCGGCGCCCTCACATTCGCGCTCGCCCGTGACTTCGCCGCGCTTTCCATCGGGCGCGCGCTGATCGGCCTGGGCGTGTCCGGCGGCCTGATGGGCGCGATCAAGGCGTTCACGCTGTCGTTCCCCCTGTCGCGCCTCGCGACGCTGAACGGCCTGTACCTCGCCGTAGGCGGCATCGGCGGGCTATCGGCGACGGCGCCGGCCGAGGTGCTGGTCGGGCCGTTCGGATGGCGGGTGTTGTTCATCGCTCTTGCCGCGCTCTCGGTGCTCGCGGCCTCGGCTGTGTTCTTCATCGTGCCGGAGAAGCGGCTGCCTGGAGAAGGCCAGACGCTGCGCGCCCAGATTGCGGGCTTCGGCGAGGTCTTCACGCATGTGCCGTTCTGGCGCATCGCGCTGCCGCTCGTGGTGTGCCACGCGGGTTATCTGGCGCTGCAGGGCCTGTGGCTCGGCCCCTGGCTCTACGACGTTGCGGGGGAATCGCGCGTGGCGGTGGGGGTGAAGAGCGGCCTGGACGTCATTCTGGCCGTGTACGGCTTCACCGCGATCTCGGCGGCGCTCGCCTATGCGATCTTTACGCCGCTCTTCCCGCCGGAGATGACCGGTCGGGTGAACACGGCATCGAACGTGCTGATGTTCGCCTGCTCCTTCGTCTTCCAATGGGGCATCGGCGCGCTGCTGCGCCTGTACCCGGTTCAGGACGGACGCTACGCGCCGGAAGGCTACAGCACAGCCTTCCTGATCATCGCGGCGCTGCAGGCGGCCGCGCTCGCCTGGCTCCTCCCGATGCGGGAGGTGCGTCAGCCGCGCTTGTAGACGATCTTCTTCGTCCCGCCGTCGCAGGTACCGACCACCTTGCCGTCGGCCTGCTTGTCGGCGTCGACGATGTCGAGGGTGAACTTGTCGACCCCGTTCTTCTTGATCTTCGCTTCGATTTCGCCCTTCAGCTCTCCACAGTCCTTCCGCTGCGCCCACGCGGATCCCGAGAGCCCCAGTCCCACCACCAGCGCTATAACGATCAGCTTCGTCATGGTTTTCACCCCTTTATGGAAGCTACGGCGGCGTTTAGGATGACTGGAATTGCCAAACTTTGCAAAAGAACTACTTCACAGGCGGTGGAGCCAGGATTCATACGATGTCTCAAATTAACGACATGTTCCAGACGACGATTGCGGGAAGCCTGCCCAAGCCGGCCTGGCTGGCCGAAACCAACAAGTTATGGCCTGCGTGGCGCGCCGCCGGCGCCGACCTGGAGCGCGCCAAGCGCGACGCGACGCTTTTGTGGCTGAAGGAGCAGGAAGACGCCGGCATCGACATCGTCACCGAGGGCGAGCAGTCGCGCCAGCACTTCGTCCACGGCTTCCTCGAGTTCGTCGACGGCATCGACTTCAGCCGCAAGGTAAAGATGGGCATCCGGAACAACCGCTACGACGCGATGGTTCCGGTGGTCACCGGGCCGCTGCGCCTCAAGGGCCGGGTGCACCAGGTGGAAGCCCGCCTCGCGCGCGAGCACACCGGCCACAAGCTCAAGATGACCATGCCCGGCCCCATGACGATCGTCGACACCATCGCCGACGAGCACTATCACGACAAGGTCAAGCTCGCGATGGCCTTCGCCGAACTGCTCAACCAGGAGGCGCGCGCGCTCGAGAAGGACGGCGTCGACGTGATCCAGTTCGATGAGCCGGCCTTCAATGTCTACATTGACGACGTGAAGCGCTGGGGCATCGATGCGCTGCATCGGGCGATCGAGGGCCTGAAGTGCACGACCTGCGTGCACATCTGCTACGGCTACGGCATCCAGGCCAACATCGACTGGAAGAAGACCCTCGGCGGCGAGTGGCGGCAGTACGCGGAAATTTTTCCCGCGCTGGCCAAAAGCCGCATCAAGCAGGTCTCGCTCGAATGCATCCATTCGAAGGTGCCGATCGAACTGCTGAAGCTGCTGAAGGGCAAGGACGTCCTGGTCGGCGTCATCGACGTAGCGACCGATCGCATTGAATCGGCTGAAGAGGTCTCTGACGTTATAGAAAAGGCCTTGCAGTACGTGCCCGCCAAGCACCTTTTCCCCTGCACTAATTGCGGCATGGCACCGATGGACCGCGACGTCGCATCGGCGAAGCTCAAGGCGCTCGCCGAGGGAGCAGCCTTAGCCAGAAAAAAACTCGGAAATCGGGGTCAGAGCCCGATTCCCCGAGAACCGAAGCGCAAGCACTTCGCTTCAAAATCCAAGAAAACGAAGTGATCTCGGAAGTAATCGGGCTCTGACCCCGATTTCCTACCAGACGTAAGCGAAAGACGGGAAAGTCTCGGACTTCGAGCCGCGCGGGTCGCAGCCGGCCTCGAGCAGCTGCTTCTGCTCGTCGAGCTGCGCGGCGGAGATAAAGCCCTCGGTCCAGTCGGGCGCCACCTCGATGGCGTGGCCGCGGCGACGGAGTTCGTCGATCGCCTTGGCGCCGAAGCGCGCTTCGATCCGCACGTGCTTCGGCGCGTGATCGTGCGGCGCGAAGAAGCCCGGGAAGTGGTCGGAGGAGAGCTTCGGCGCCTCGATCGCCTGCTGGATCGTCATGCCGAAGGCCTCGCGGTACAGGATGAACTGCAGCGACCATTGCTCCTGCTGGTCGCCGCCCATCGTGCCGAAGGTCATCCACGGCCTGCCGCCCCGGAACGCGAGCGAAGGCGTGAGCGTGGTGCGCGGGCGCTTGCCCGGCGCGACGACGTTGGGATGGTTCGTCGGCTCGAGATAGAACGTCATCATGCGGGTCGACAGCGGAAAGCCGAGCGCCCCGATGACCTCCGCCGACTTGATCCACGCGCCGCTCGGTGTGAACGACGCCATGTTGCCCTTCGCGTCCACGGCGTCGACATGCACGGTGCCCGGCCCCCAGGGCTGCGGCGTGAAGCGCTCGTCGGCAGGCAGCACCGCGGCATTGCGCCAGGCGTCGCCGGGACGCAGCTCCTGGCTTGCCTTTCGCATATCGATCAGCTCCGCCCGTGCTTTTCCATAGGCGTCAGAGAGCAGGACATCCGCGGGGATCATGGCCTTCGAAGGATCGCCGTAGTACTGCTCGCGATCGGCGAAGGCGAGCTTGGTGGCCTCGATGAGCAGATGCAGGTAATCGGCGCTGCCCGGTCCCATCGCGCGCAGGTCGAAGTGCTTCATGATTGAGAGCGCCTGCAGCATTGCCGGCCCTTGCGACCAGAAACCGCACTTGTAGATCGTCGCCTCGCCGAAGCGCAGGCTCACGGGCTTCTCGATCAGAGTCTCGAAATTCTCCAGGTCGGAGCGCTCGAGGAGGCCGTCGCGCTCCTTCGAGAAGCGCGCAATCTCCGCCGCGATCCCGCCCTTGTAGAACGCTTCATGCGGGTCTTTTGCGATCGACAGGTACTCGTACATCTTTGCCAGCGGCTCGTTCTTCAGAAGCGAACCGACTTCCGGGACCGGCAGGTAAAGCTTCTTGCTGCCGGGCCAGCCTTCGAATTTTTCCCGCAGATATTTGAGCCCGTACCTTTCCTGATTCACGAGGCCTTGCGACACCGGAAAGCCGTTCCTTGCAAGCTCGATCGCCGGCGCGATCACTTCGCGCAGCGGCATCGTGCCGTAGCGCTGCAGCGCGGTGAGCAGCGCGCTGAACGCGGCGGGCACGCCTGCGGCGAGGATGTCCTCGTCAGGCACGTGGTCGAGGCCGCGGCGGCGGAACTCCTCCGGCGTGGCGCGCGCCGGCGCCGCCATGTTGCCGTTCAGCGCCACCACCTTGGTGCTCCCGGCGGTGCGCAGCAGGATCGGGCATTCGCCGCCGATGGTGTGCATCTGCGGATTCACCAGCCCTTCGACGAAGCAGGCCGCGACGGCGGCGTCGATCGCATTGCCGAACGCCTTGAGCACGTCGACGCCGGCGTTGACCGAAAGATAAGAGTTCCCGGCCACCGCGCCGTGCCTGCCGATGAGGCGCGGATAGAAAGTGGTCGAGTCGGTCGGAGCAGTGCGATACGCGCGCGACGAATTCGGCCCGTCGGTCATGCCGCTGACCAGACTACCTGGCGACCTGTTTTCTCTCGTAGTCGGCGATCGCCTTCTTCAGGTCGCTGTACTCCTCGCATGGGAAAAAGCATAGCTTATCGAGCACCGAAAGGTGCTCCTTCGCTTTCGCCACATTGCCCACCATGAGGTAGGCCTCGCCGAGGTATTCATGCGCGCCGCGGTGCCTCGGATCGATCCTGAGCGCCTCGTTGTAGTGCTGAAGACCAGGCTCATGTCAGGATTGGCACCCTTGCGGAGGGTGTAGGCGTACAGGTTGTGGTAGTCGGCGTTGCTCGGGTTCTTCGCCAGCGCCTCGCGCAGGGTGGCTTGCGCGCCGGTCCAGTCGTTCTTCGAGGTGGCGGCCGCGACTCTCTCGAGCACCGGGTCGCCCGGCATCGCGGGCTGGTTGACATCGGCGGCGGAAAGCGCGACGCCGGGCAGCGCCATCAACGTTATCATCAGGGAACGATGCAGCAGTTTCATGTCTGCTCCTTGCTCTTGGCGGTCGTGATGTTAACAGCCGCCGCGCCAGCGGCATTCCCGGAGCCGCCGAAGTCGCGCAGCGAAGCGCTCGCCGGGCTGCGCAGCCCGAGCGAGGCGACGCGCGCCGAGGCCGTCAACTGGATCGCCAACCGCGGCGCGATGGTCGACGCGTCGCTGCTGCATGAGCGGCTGCGCGACCAGAGCGAGCTGGTGCGCGAATTCGCCGAGCAGGGGCTGTGGCTGCTGTGGAGCCGCTCGGGCGACGCGGAGATCGACCACCTGATGGCGCGCGGCGTCGACGAGATGCAGGCAGGACGGCTCGCCGACTCGATTGCAATATTCTCGGAAGTCATAAAAAGAAAACCCAATTTCGCCGAAGGCTGGAACCGCCGCGCTACCGTGCAGTACCTCGCCGCCGAATACAGCAAGTCGATCGAGGATTGCGGCGAGGTGCTGAAGCGCAACCCGCAGCACTTCGGCGCGCTCTCAGGCCTTGGGCAGATCTACTTCAAGCTCGAGGACTACGAGCGCGCGCTCGCCTGGTTCCGCCGCGCGCTCGAGGTCAACCCGAACATGCTCGGCGTCGAGATGAATATCCAGGGCATCGAGCAGCTGCTCAAGGACAAGCGCCGCCGCTCAATTTAGCTTCAATTCGAAGAGGTAGGTGTTGACGAGAAGCTGCTTCGGCCGCGCCAGGTTCTTTTCGCCCGGAAGGATGCAGAAAAACATCCTCGCGGCCGGCCCACCGGCATAGCGCAGAGTAAGCGTGTAGTCATCGAGGATGTAGGTTCCTCCGCCTCCTTGCGGAGCAGGCACTCCTCCTTCCAGGAGCTGCAGATTCGCGGCGTGCCTGATCACGCCCTGGTCCCAGAACGTCCCGTCGGTCCCGAATGTGATCCAGACCGGTTGCGCTGTGCGGGCGGCGATGACGTAAGTGCCTTGCAGCTGCAGCCCGTTGACCTTGGGCAGGCGCTGCCACCGCGTTCCGGCTGCGCCGCTCAGCCGCTCACCGCGGCGCCGGATCACCTCGGTCTTGTTCGCAGGCCAGCTGATGCGGATCTCGTCTCCGACAGCCTTGTAAGTGCCGAGGTGGTCCTTGCGCACGCTCTCGTTGTCGAGCTGCAGCGCGGCTGGGCCTCCGGTGAAAAACCTCGCATCCCCGCGATAGGCTACGCCGTCGGCATAGAAGACAAGGAAATCGAAACGCTGCCGCTTGCTTGCCGGACCGGCGTTGGCACTGGAGCGCATGTACATCTCCTGCACGCGCAGGCCTGCATCGCCCGCAGCGCCGGCCGACGCGACGGCGAGCATCACGCCGGCGAGCGCGGCAACGCGCACGCTAGACATATTCCTTGGCTGCGCTATCCGCATCTACCGGCCGCCCGGTGAGATAGCCCTGCAGGAAGTCGCAGCCGCAGCTCTTCAGGAACTCGCGCTGCGTGACAGTCTCGACGCCCTCGGCGATGACCTGGATCTCCAGGGCGTGCGCGAGCGCCACGATCGCCGAGACGATCGCGCTCTGGTCTGCGTCGGCGGGCACGTCGCCGACGAAGGCGCGGTCGATCTTCACCTTGTCCACCGGGAAGCGCTTGAGGTAAGCCAGGCTCGAATAGCCGGTGCCGAAATCGTCGATGGCGATCGACACGCCAAGCTCCTTTAGCTTGTTGAGCGTGCTCAGCGCCACGTCGGAGTGCTGCATCGCGGTGGACTCGGTGATCTCGAGCTCGAGCAGCCGCGCCGGCAGGCCGGTATCCTTGAGCGCCTTGGCGACGAGCTGCACCAGCTTGGGGTCGTTGAACTGGCGCGGCGAGAGGTTCACCGCCACCTGCAGGCCGCGCTCCACGCCGATGAAGGTGGCCCACCGGCAGGCTTCGCGCAGCACCCATTCGCCGATCTTGAGAATCAGGCCGGTCTCTTCCGCCACCTGGATGAATTCCAACGGACCGACCAGGCCGCGATGCGGGTTCTGCCAGCGCACCAGTGCCTCGTGCCCCACGATCTGCCCGCTCTTCGCTTCGATGATCGGCTGGTAGTGCACGCGCAGCTGGTCGCGGCCGAGCGCGCGCCGCAGGTCGCTCTCCAGCGCGAGGCGCCGCGCCGCCGCCAGGTTCATCTGCTCGGTAAAGAACTGGTAGTTGGCGCGGCCCATCTCCTTCGCGTGGTACATGGCCGCGTCGGCGTTGCGGATCAGCGTCTCGGCGTCGCGCCCATCGTCGGGAAACACCGTGATGCCGATGGAGGGCGTGACCACCAGCTCGCGCTCCTCGACGGTCACCGGAGCTGATAGCTGCTCGATCACCTTCTGTGCCACCTGCGCGACGTCCGACGAGCGCTTCACCTCGGGCAGCACTACCACGAATTCGTCGCCGCCGATGCGGCAGATGGTGTCGCCGGTGCGCAGCGCCTTCGCCAGGCGCTGCGCCACTTCCTTGAGCAGAGCGTCGCCGACGGTATGGCCGAGAGAGTCGTTGATGGTCTTGAAGCGGTCGAGGTCGATGAACATCACCGCGGTCTGCTGTCGGTTGCGGTAGCTCAGGGCGAGCGCCTGGGTGAGCCGGTCTTCCAGCAGCCTGCGGTTGGCAAGTCCCGTCAGTGCGTCATGGCCGGCCATGTGCTGCGCGCGCGCCTTTGCCTCCTCCAGCTCGGCAGTGCGCTCGGCTACCTTGCGCTCGAGGGCGTCCAGGGCCTGCTGCACGCGCTCCTCGGCCTCGTGCGCATGCGTGATGTCCTCGAACAGCCAGACATGGCCCTTCGCGGGATCGCCCGCCTTGACCGCGCGGCCGGCGATGCGGCACCAGAAGCCGGAGCCATCCTGGCGGCGCAGCCACTGCTCGCGCGAGTGGGTGCGCCCCCGGTTGAGCTGCTCATAGATCTCGTCGCGCCGTGCGAACTCCTCGTCGGTGAAGTACATGTCGCGAGCCGAGCTGCCGACCGCGGCGCCGGGAGCGAAGCCAAACAGCTCCTCGAAGCGGCGATTGCAACGCACATTCCTGCGATCGCGCGTGAAGGCGATGCCGACCACCACGTTGTCGAGCAGCGCCTGCTGCTCGGCCAGCACGCGCTGCAGCTCGTCCTCGGCGCGCCGCTGCTCGGTGAAGTCCTCGACGATCCAGACCGTGCCGCGCTGCGTATTTTGCGCGTCTAGCGCCTTGGCGATCATGCGGCACAGGAACGTCGAGCCGTCCTTGCGCCGCAGCTCCCACTCCAGGTCGAGCTGCCGGCCCGACGACAGGATCGGCACCGCGATCTGGCCGAGCGCGTTATAGCTTTCTCGGCTGGTGTAAACGACCTCGCCAGGCTGGCCGATCAACTCGTCCGGGCCCCAGCCGAACATCTCGGCGAACCTCTGATTGCAGAGGAAGAAGCGCCGGTCGCGGGTGAAGGCGATACCGATGGAAGCGTTGGCGAGCAGCGCCTCGTACTCGAGTTGCGTATGCCGGGTGCGCCCGGCATAGCTCTCCCCCGGCGACTCGAGCGCGGGTTTGATGCCGCGCGGGGCGGGGTCGTTCACCGCGGCTGCTGTTCTGAAGTGGCCCGGCTGGCGAGGATCGTGAAGTCGTTGGCGTAGCGGCGGAAATTGGCCACCGCCTGTTTGCGCTGCTCGGCGCTCAGCGTGCGGTCGAGGTCGAGCAGCAGCGCGTAGTACTCCTGCCGCGCCGCCTCGCTCGCGGCGGCGTAGGCGGGGTCGCGCCCCTTGTCGAAGTTCGCGGCGCGCTCGGGCAGGCGCTTTCTCGCATCCCGGGCGCGGACCATGGAGAGAAACTCGCCCTGCAGGCGCCTGCGGTCCCGATCGCGCATCTCGTTGTAGAGCGGCGCTCGATCCGAAAATTGCCTGACCCGCTCGATTTGCGCCTTGGACAGCTTCCCCACCCAGTCCTCCAGTCGCCCCACCGTGCGCGTGGCGCGCCGCTTCCTTCTCTCGGCCTCGCTGCCGCGCAGGTTTTCCCTCGCGAACTTGCGGTTGTCCTCGGCGAAGCGCTTCTCCAGGTGCTTGACCTGCTCCGGGCTGAGGCGGTCCAGCATGGGGGCGATCCGTTCGGCAGCCGCACGCAGGCTTTCTCGCGCCTGCGCCATCGCGGAATCGTACCCCCAAACGATGTCCTCGCGCGAGAGGCCGTCGCCGAGCCGGCGCGCCGCCTCTTCGGCGATGTTCGCGTACTTCGGCAGCGCCTTGGCGCGGTGCCAGTCGTGGAACGCATCGATGCGCTCGTCGAGCTCGTCGGCGGCTTCACCGTGCACGTCGAGGTAGTTTCCGGCGCGCCAGCGCAGCCAGGTATCGGCGTGATCGTAGGCGAGCCGCACCGCCGTGCATCCCGCGAGCAGCGAAAGCGCGACGAGGATCACGCCCAGCCTGAGCGCAGCGCTCACCAGAAGCTCTCCACGCTGATATGGCCGGGGTTGCGGCGCCGGTGCTTGCGCAGACCGCGCTCCACTAGCGCGGCGGTGGTGTCCTTCAGCATGTCAGGGTTTCCGCATAGCAGCACCTGCGACGTATCAGGAGCAATCTTGAGACCCGCCGCCCGCTCCAGCCGGCCGTCCCGCACCGCGGCCGGGATACGACCGGCAAGCGAGCCGGGATTGGGTTCCCTGCTCACGAAGGTCACGTAACGAAGCTCCTGTTTTCTTGAAATTTCAAGAATCAAGTCCCGGTACACGAGTTCCTTCGCGTGCCGCACCGCGTGGACCAGGACCACATTCCTGAACCGGCGCCACGGTGCCTCGGTGCGCAGGATGGAGAGAAACGGGGCGATCCCCGTCCCGGTGGAGACGAGCCACAGCGTCTCGGCGTCCGGAACTTCCGACAGGACGAGAAATCCGGCAGGGTTGGGCGCCACGTAGAGCCTGTCGCCCGGCCCGAGGCCTGCCAGGCGTGGCGAGAGCGGCCCCTCCGGCACGACGATGCCGTAGAACTCATGCACCGGGTCGCCAGGCGCATTGACGAAGGAGAACGGGCGGGCGACCCGCCCGCCGTCGATGTCCAGGGCGATGCGCACGAACTGCCCGGCTTCGAATTGCAGGCTAGGTCCTTCGACGCGCAGCGAGAACAGCGCATCGGTCCAGTGCCGGTTGTCGAGCACCTTTGCCTCAAGCCATTGCGTGGCCATTGCACCCGCTCATTGGACTCTATAGGGCTCCAGATTGATGTCCTTGGGGTATTGACCCAGCATGACGATGGCGCCGTTGCGCCGGTTGTTTCCCGTCTCGGAGAACTCGAAAGTGTAGATGCGGACAATCCTCAGCCGGCCCTCGTCATCGCGCGCGAGGCGCAGGCGCGCGAAGGACACGGTCTCGTCGAGGAACTGCAGATCATAGCGCGCGCAGGCCGAGCGCCCGGCAGCGACGGCGCGTTCCCTCGCGCGCAGGCTGTCGACCCACAGCAGCGCGCCGGCCACGATCAGGATGATCGCAGCGGTCTCCCACATGGCTATGCTCTTCCTGATCTAGTAGTAATGCCGGCCAATCCATTCTGCGACGAGCGCCGGCTTGTCCGAGCCCTCGCGCTCGACCACCGTGCTCCACGTGACCTGCACGCCGTTGCCATCGAGCTTCTCGTACTTCGAGAGCGTGAAGCGCGCGCGCACGCGCGAGCCGCTCGGCACGGGCGAGGTGAAGCGCACGCGGTTGAGGCCGTAGTTCACGCCCATCCTGCGATCGCTGAAGGAGAAGGTGATCTCCGAGAGGTGCGAGAGCAGCGACAGCGTGAGGAAGCCGTGCGCGATGGTGCCGCCGTAAGGCGAGGACTGCGCGCGGCCGCGGTCGACATGGATCCACTGGAAGTCCTCGACCGCTTTGGCGAAGGTGTCGATGCGCTCCTGCGTGATTTCCATCCAGGGTGAAACCGCGATTTCTTCGCCCACGCGCCTTTCGAGATCACGAATATTCACGGAAGACATGCGCGCACCCCGGAGGCAATCGCCGCGGCGAGCCGCGTGCGCAGTTGAGGATCGCGCAGCCGAGCTTCCTCGGCAGGATTGACGATCACGCCGGCCTCGACCAGCACCGCGGGCATCGACGCGCTGCGCGCGACCGCGAGGTTGTCGTAGAAATGCACGCCGTTTTCTTCGTCCGCGAAGGGCCGATCCTCGCCGAGCACCGGGTCGGCATGATAGCGCGACGGTATGAAGCCGGCGGCGCGCATTTCTCCGCCGATGGCGGCTGCGCAGGCGAGGCTCCTGTCGGCGTGCGGGTTTCTGCGGGATATGAAAAGCGAGAATCCCGCGAAGCGCTCGGCCTGAGACAGCAGGCCGCGTCGCACGGAATCATGATGAATGGAGAGGAAAAGATCGGCGCCCGCGGCGTCGCGAGTCCGATAGTGAAGGACGGCGTAGTCGCCCTTCTCGCCGATCATGCGGACCTGAAATCCCGCCTTTTGAAGATAGGTTTTGACTTCAGAGGCGAGCTCCAGGTTGTATTCGAATTCGGGACGGCCGCTCGCCGAGATCACGCCCGGCTCGCCGTAGTAATGCCCGACATCGACGGCCACCAGGGCCGGAAGCAGCCGTACCCATAGCGCCGCGCTAGAAACGCGAGAAATCAGGCTTGCGCTTCTCGAGAAACGCGGACATCGCCTCCTTGGCCTCGGGCGAGGCGAGACGCTCGAGGAACAGGCGCCCCTCCTCGGCGATCTGCTCTCCGACCGCCCTGGCGTGACGCGATTTCATCAGCCGCTTGGTAAGGCGGATCGACGCCGCCGGCAGCGCAGCGAGCGCCGCGGCCGCTTCGCCGGCGCGGACTAGCAATTTTTCTTCGGCGACCACTTCCGTGACGATGCCGGCTTCACGCGCCTTTTCGGCGGTGAACGGCTGTCCCAGCAGCAGCAACTCCGCGGCGCGCTGATAGCCCGCGAGCTGCGGCAGGAGGAAGGTCGAGCCGAACTCCGGCACGATGCCGAGCGGCACGAACGGCAGCTGGAAGCGCGCGCCGGGCGTGGCATAGACGAGATCGCAATGCAGCAGCAGCGTGGTGCCGATGCCGATTGCCGGCCCGCCGACGGCCGCCACGATGGGTTTTCCCAGTGCAGGCAAAACCTCGAAGAATTTCCACGTCGGCGAGCCCGCGCCCTGCGGCGGGCGCTGCAGGAAGTCGCTCAAGTCGTTGCCGGCGGTGAAGCAGTCGGGCCGGCCGTGGAGCAGGATCGCGCGCACCTGCGGGTCGGCATCGGCCGCCGCGAGGGCCGCGGCCAGCTGGCCGTACATCTCCGCGTTGAGCGCATTCTTCTTCTCGGGCCGCGCCATTTCGACGAAGCCGATGCGGTTCTCGACCTTCGAGCGGATCAAATCATTTCTCCGGGAGCCGGTAGTCCTTCATCTGCTGGCGCAGCGTGAGCTTGGAGAGCTTGCCGGTGGCCGTGTGCGGCAGCTCGGGCACGAACACCACGTCGTCGGGCATCCACCACTTGGCGATCTTGCCTTCATAGAAGCGCAGCATCTCGTCCCTGGATACTTCCTGCCCCGGCTTTTTCACTGCCACCACGATCGGCCGCTCGTCCCATTTCGGATGCTTGACGCCGATCACCGCGGCTTCCGCGATGGCCGGATGCGCGACCGCGATATTCTCCAGGTCGATCGAGCTGATCCACTCGCCGCCGGACTTGATCACGTCCTTGGAGCGGTCGGTGATCTGCATGTAGCCGTCGGGATCCAGCGTCGCGACATCGCCGGTGGGGAACCAGCCCTGCTTGAGCGGATCGCCGCCCTCGCCCTTGAAGTAGTTCTGGATCACCCAGGGTCCACGCACCTGCAGGTCGCCGAAGGCCTTGCCGTCGTTGGGAAGCTCACTTCCGTCCTCGCCGACGATCCGCATGTCGACGCCGAAGATCGCCCGGCCCTGCTTGTTCTGCAGCGCGACGCGCTGCTCCTTGGTCCAGCCTGCATGCTTCGCCTTGAAGGTCGTCACGGTGCCGAGCGGGCTCATTTCCGTCATGCCCCAGGCATGCAGCACTTCCACGCCGTATTCGTCCTGGAAGGCGCAGATCATCGCCGGCGGGCAGGCCGAGCCGCCGATCACGGTGCGCTTCAGCGTGGAAAATTTCAGCTTCTGCTCTTTCATGTAGTTGAGCAACGCGAGCCAGACCGTGGGAACGCCGGCGCTGAAGGTCACGCCTTCGGTCTCGAACAGGTTGTGCAGGCTCTTGCCGTCCAGGTGCGGCCCGGGAAACACCATCTTCGCCCCGACCATGGCGCAGGAGTAAGGCAGGCTCCAGGCGTTGACGTGGAACATCGGCACCACCGGCAGCACCACGTCGCGCGCCGAGAGGTTCAGCGCATCGGGCAGCGCCGCCGCATAGGCATGGATCATCGTCGAGCGGTGCGAATAGAGCGCGCCCTTCGGGTTCCCGGTGGTGCCGGAGGTGTAGCACAGGCACGCGGCAGTGCGCTCGTCGAAACTCGGCCAGGGGAAGTCCGCCGATTCCTTCTCAACGAGCTCCTCGTAGCAGAGCAGGTTGGGAATCTCCTCTTTCGGCATATGCGCGCGGTCGGCCATCGCGATGAACGCCTTCACGGTCTTCAGCTGCGGCGCAAGCTTCGCCAACAGCGGCGCGAAGGTCGTGTCGAAGAACACGAACTTGTCTTCCGCATGATTGGCGATGTAGGTGATCTGGTCCGGGAACAGCCGCGGATTAATCGTGTGGATGATCGCGCCAGAGCCCGCCACGGCATAGTAGATCTCGAAGTGGCGAAAGCCGTTCCAGGCGAGCGTCGCCACGCGGTCCGCGGGCTGGGCGCCGAGCCGCTTCAGTGCGTTGGCGAGCCTCTTCGTGCGCGCCTGCGCGTCGCGGTAGCCGTAGCGATGCACGCTCCCGTCGACGTTTTTAGAAACGATCTCGATGTCGCCGTGGTGCCGCGCGGCGTGGCGGAGCAGGCCGCTGATCAGCAGCGGCTGGTCCATCATCAGGCCTTGCATTTCCATCCTCCTCAGGGCTGAACCTAGTTTATCCTAGCGCAATGAAAGTCGAAGACGTTCTGTCGCTCTTCGAGCTGCCGTTCCCGGAGCTCATGTATCGGGCCCAGAGCGTGCACCGCCGGAATTTCGACCCCTCGGCGCTGCAGCTTTCCACGCTGCTTTCCGTGAAGACCGGGGGGTGCCCGGAAGACTGCGCGTACTGCCCCCAGTCACGCCGCTACTCTACCGGCGTCGAGGACGAGGACACCGTCGCGCTCGCGACAGTTGTCGAAACCGCGCGCGCGGCGAAGGCGAACGGCGCGACCCGCTTCTGCATGGGCGCCGCCTGGCGCAGCCCCAAGGCACGTGATCTCGAACAAATATCTCTTTTCATAACGGAAGTTAAAAAACTTGGGCTGGAGACCTGCGCCACCCTGGGGATGCTGAAAGACGGGCAAGCCGAGCGGCTGCGCGACGCCGGGCTCGACTTCTACAACCACAACCTCGACACCTCGCCAGAGTTCTATGGCGAGATCATCACCACCCGCGACTACCAGGACCGGCTCGACACGCTCGAGCGGGTGCGCGCCGCGGGCATCAGCGTGTGCTGCGGCGGCATCGTCGGCATGGGCGAATCGCGGCGCGACCGCGCCGGCCTCATCGCCCAGCTCGCGAGCCTCGACCCCTACCCGGAAAGCGTGCCGATCAACGCCTTGGTGCAGGTGCAGGGCACTCCCCTCGCCGGCACCCCGAAGCTCGACGAGCTGGAGTTCGTGCGCACCATCGCCGCGGCGCGCATCACCATGCCCAAGGCCTGGGTGCGGCTTTCCGCCGGGCGTGAAAGCATGTCCGACGCAGAGCAGGCGCTGTGCTTCCTGGCCGGGGCGAACTCCGTTTTCTACGGCGAGAAGCTCCTGACGACGGCGAACCCCGAAGCGAGCCGAGACCGCGCGTTGTTCGCGCGGCTCGGATTGAAATTCGCCTGAAGCGCTACTTGCCGATCACCTCGCCGAACAGCTCCCACTGCTTGCCGTTGAAGCGCTCCAGCTGCACCGACTCGATCGGCGCGAAGTCATCGCTACCAGTCGTGATGGCGATGCCCGGCAGCATCGTCTCGACGCGAAACCCCTTCATGCTAGCCGCCTGCTTCATCACGTTCTCACGCGTCAGGTTGTCGCCGCATTTCTTCAGCACTTCCTGCAGCGTCGCTGCGACCGTGTAGCCGTAGACGTTGAACACGTCGGCCTGGTCGCCGTCGGGGTAGTACTTCTTCATGAATTCGCGCCACTGCGCGATCGCGGCATCGTTCGCCCAGCGCTGGTCCGTGGCGTCCTTGAGGTAGGCGCTCGTGATGATGCCGACCGATTTCTCCAGGCCGGCGGGGGTCAGCACCGAGCCGACCGAGTTGGAGACGTTGTTGAGGTATTGCACCGGCTTCCAGCCGATGTCGTAAGCCTTGCGGATCGCCTGCGCGGCAAACTTGGGCGTGGTGATGTTGAAGAACACGTTCGCGCCTGAAGCCTGCAGCTGCACGATCTGCGAGTCCACGGTGGGATCGCTCACCTCGTACGAGACCTCGGCGACGATCATCGCCTTCGCCTTGTCGCCAAGGCCGTCCTTGAAGCCCTTGAGGTAATCCTTGCCGTAGTCGTCATTTTGGAACAGCACGCCGATTTTCGCGTCGGCCTTGGTCTTGAGGATGTGCTGCGCGTAGGCCCTGGCCTCGGACTGGTAGTTCGGCTGCCAGCCCATGGTCCAGGGGAAGTTCTTCGGGTCGTTCCACTTCGTGGCCCCGGTGGCGACGTGCATCTGCGGCACCTTCTTCATGTTCATGTACTTGTGGATCGCCGTATTCGACGGCGTGCCGAGCGTCTGGAACACGAACAACACGTCGTCCTGCTCGACGAGCTTCCTCACCATCTCCACGGTCTTCGGCGGGCTGTAGCTGTCGTCGTAGGAGATGAAGTTGACCTTGCGGCCGTTGATGCCGCCCTGGCCGTTCATCATCTTGAAGTAGGCCGCGATCGATTTCGCGATCGTGCCGTAGGCCGAGGCCGGGCCGCTGTAGGGATTGGTATTGCCGATCCGGATCTCGGTGTCGGAAGCGCCCGGATCGTATTTCTTCTGCGCCAGAGCGGGCGAGACGAGCGCCGCGGCGAGCACGGCGGCCAGTGGGACGAGGGTGCGTTTCATGGGGTTTCCTCCTTCGGTGAAGCCGGCCCGAGCGCCGGGCCGGGCTGGGATTGCGCGCCTTTTCCCCATCGCGCCGCGAGCAGGCGGAACGCGCCGGCGATGCCGGTGGGCATCAGGTACACGAATACGATCATGATGACGCCGAAGATCGCCCACGGGGCGGCCTTCGAGATGTCGTCGGCGATGTTGGGGACGAACTGGATGAAGAGAGCCCCGTAGAGCGCGCCGGAAATCGACGCCAGGCCCCCCACCACGATGCCGACCAGGAAGACGATGGACAGGAAGATGTTGAAGCTGTCGGGCGCCACGTACTGCACCGCGATCGCGCCCAACGCCCCCGCGATGCCGGTGTACATGGCCGACACGCCGAAGGCGAGCGACTTGTAGAGCGCGTTGTTGATGCCCATCGCCTCCGCGGCGATGTGCTGGTCGCGGATCGCGATCAGCGCGCGCCCGACGCGCCCGCGCATCAGGTTCCAGCCGAGCACGAACATCAGGATAGTCACTGCGAGCGCGAAGAAATACAGCCACTGATCCGCATTGATTGGAAGACCGAAAGGCGGCTCCGGCTTCGCGATGACGATTCCCTGCACCCCTCCGGTCCACGCCTCCAGGTGATGGTACTTGAGGAGCTGCGGCATCGATACGCCGAGCGCAAAGGTCGCGAGCGCCAGATACAAGCCTTCGAGCCGCAGCGCCGGCAGGCCGAACAGGAACCCGGCCACCAGGCACACCGCGCCCGCGGCAGGAAGGGTCGCCCAGTAGGGTGCGCCGAGCTTGTCCATCAGGATCGCCGTGGTATACGCGCCGATCGCGTAGAAGGCGCCGTGCCCGAGCGAGATCTGGCCGTTGTATCCGGTGAGGACGTTGAGCCCGAGCAGCGCGATCGCGTACACCAGCACGAGCGTGAACTGGAATGTCCGGTAGTTGCTGACCAGGAAGGGAAGCGCGCAGGCGACGACCAGCAGAATCATCAATATTAGAAAATTCTTCTTCGTCATACCCGCGTGACGTGCACCTTGCCGAAGAAGCCGGAGGGCTTCACCAGCAGCACGCCGATGATGAGCACGAGCGCCACCGAGAGCTTGAGCTCGTTGCCGATGACGAAGGCGCCGAGCACGTTCTCGAGCACGCCGACCACGAAGCCGCCGAGCACCGCCCCGCCAGGGCTGTCGATCCCGCCGAGCAGCGCCGCGGCGAACGCGTAAAGCAGGATTCCGCTCATCATGTTGGGATCGAGGTACACGATGGGCGCGATCATCATGCCGGCGACGGCGCCGACGGCTGCGGCGAGTCCCCAGCCTAGGGCGAGCATCCAGCCCACCCGGATCCCGACCAGGCGGCTCGACACGGGATTCTGCGCCGCGGCGCGCATCGCGAGCCCGACCGGCGTGAAGCGGAAGAAGACGTACAGCACGGCAAGCACGACGAGCGTGACCCCGATCGCGCCGAGCTGGTGGGCCGACATGTAGCGGATGCCGAACAACGGCTCGGCGTGGAACGGGCTCGGAAAAC
>Ga0209220_1000163_pt1 | contig 28618 bp, 22 predicted proteins | sample BlaSpr_A8_OM3_M3_FD_187984 | JGI IMG/M metagenome (GOLD analysis project Ga0209220, IMG submission 187984) | Forest soil microbial communities from Thunder Bay, Ontario, Canada - Black Spruce, Ontario site 2_A8_OM3_M3 (SPAdes) (version 2) | ecosystem: Environmental > Terrestrial > Soil > Boreal... | reverse complement strand
GATTCTTTCGCGCTTCTGCTGTGGGCGCTTCAGACAGAAATGTTACGTGAAGCTTCAACGGATCCACCGCTTTGTCTCTCAAGAAAGGGTTGCGTTTGGCGATGCGCGACAAGTCGCTCGCCGTTCGCAATAAAACCGGTACCGGAAAGCCGAGGTCGCGCAGGAGCTTCGTTTCGATCTTCTTCACCAACGCCGGCTCGCCAAGCCCGCTCACGGCGAAGACGACATTGCCGCTTTGAACATAGGTTTGGATCCCCTTGAATCCAAGCGATTCGAAACACGAGCGCAGAGTTTCCATTTTGACCGGCTTGTGGCCGGCAACGTTTGTGCCGCGCAACATACCGACGAACTGCATGATTGGTTTCCCCTACGGGTTACGCGAGTTTACTTCTGTTGAATGCTCCATTGCCACGCATTCCACGACTCGGTCACTGGATTGGGCGCAAAGCCTTTGAAGTGTGAGCTGATTGCTTCTTGCTGGCGCATCCACCAAAACGGAATGATCGGATTGTCGCGCACGACGAGCGCCTCGATCTTCTTATAAGCCGTGCGCCGCCGCGACTGATCGTAGGATCCGAGCGCCTCGCGCTGCAGCACTTCCATTTCCGGGTTGCAATAGCGCGACAAGTTATATCCGTTGGGTGGGAACATCGCGCATAAAAGCTGTGAAGAATTGTCCGGATCGATGCCCGCGTACCAGGGCACGATCGCGAGATCGAAGCGACCGGTATGCATGATGCCGCCCATTCCGGCCGGCGCATACAGCAGGTCGGCTGGATAAAACTTGATCGTGGTCTCGATTCCGACGGCGTGGAGCATCGCTTGGATCTCCACGGTGAGGCGCCGGTGCGTTGCATTGGCCACGTCCGTGACGAGCAGTAGAGGCGCGGCGGGTCTGCCGGCTTTGCGCAACAGATTCTTGGCATATGCTAGATCTGGGGCGAGCACGGGAAGCCGGGGTGAGGCCCACATCCAGTTTGGGATGTCGGCCGACGCGACGTGTTCCTGTCCGAAAGTCAGCGTGCGCGTGAGCTCTTCTTTGTCGATCGTCCGCGCGATCGCTTCCCGTACGCGGGCATCATTGAGCGGGGGGCGCGACATGTTGACTTGCATGCCTACATAGCCGTTCATGTCTACCCACACGACGCGTACGCCCGGGATCTGGCGGATGGTAGGGTTGGTGATGATCGAGGGCTGGTACATAAAGTCGATTTCGTGCGTGCGTAGCAGATTCACGCTCGTGTTCTCATTCGGCACCACACGTATCTCGATCCGGCGAACGCGTGGCATCGCTAAGAAGAATTTCTCGTTGCGGTCGAGGATCAAGCGATCGCCATGTGCCCAGCTAACAAACCGGAACGGACCGTCGGAGACCGCGGGGTTCACGTTGAAGCCGACTTGGTTGATGTCGCGGTACGAGCGTAGAACGTGCGCGGGCACGATTGAATACGGCTGGTCGCTCTCGGCAAAGAACGTAGCCACAAAAGGCGCGAAACGCCGCTTCAAGTGAACGACGGCGGTGAACCGATCGGGCGAATCGATGCGAGCGATGTCGTCGTACCCGTGCCGTGAGACGGCGTTGTTCTGAGGATTGACGATCGCCGACCAAGAGAACTTCACGTCGTCGCTCGTGACCGGCATGCCGTCCGTCCAGCGAGCTGAGCGGCGCAGGTGATAGGTGACGGTAAGGCCGTCGCGGCTGATGCCTCCATTCGTGACCGAGGGGACGCTGAGCGCGAGCATCGGCACCGGCTGGCCGTGGACGTCTGCGGTAATGAGCGGTTCGAAGAGCAGGCGTTGGACGAAAATATCAACGGTGCTGGAGGCTAGGATTGGGTTGAGCGTCTTGACGTCTTGCTCTATTGCGATGCGCAAAATATTGCTCGTCGTACTGCTCGACTTCTGAGAGCACGCCGGTAACGTGAGGATGAGCACGCACAAAAGCGCTGCCATGGCGGAATGCATCGCGCTTGGTTCTCTGCGTTTATGTTTCACTCTAGTCGATTACTGCCGCTGTTGGGCGTCGGATGTCGGCTCGGAATCTGTGTTGCCGTCGTTTGAGCCAGGCACACCGCTCGTGTTTGGAAATTCATCGGTGGAAGCGATCTTATCCAAACTCGTGTTGTGCTCGGTCAGCCAGCTCATAAGAGCCTGTTTATCCTGCGCTGAAAGCTTTTCGATCGCACGCACTACGTTTTGCAATTCTTGGCTTAGGCCATCTGCTTCACTCTTCATAACAGCACCGCTTCTTTGTTAGCTTCATGGCGCCCTATTGTCTACTCGCTGCCTGACGATGATGTAAAGCATGGGTGTTCATTTCAGTCCTCTCGAAGTGCTCTACTTTTGCGCGCTGTTTTCGCTTCCGTTTTTCGGAGGTTTGGCGCTGCTGTGTTGGATCAGCGCAATGCTGCTGCAAAAAAGGTCGGCCGGACCTGCCAAGGTTCTTCGAAGGATCGCATACGTCTCAACCGGTGTATTTGCAGCCGGTGGATTATACGTTCTGCTGACACTCGTAGGATGGTCGATCCGAGGCCGGTTGAATGCCGTGGCGCTTCGCCTCGATGAACAGCGCCACACGCATGCGCTTACTAATCCAGTCACGCTCGCCGACGGCGTACTGCCGGCGGGAACATCGGTTTATGAAAGTGATGATGGTAAGTTGCAGAATGCATGGCTCTACGTCCCGGTTGTCTTCGATGGCGTTCAAATCAAGGATGGCCTTACATTTTCTGGCACAGGCCGGATCCAAGGCCGCGTGACCCTCGTGCGCGACCAGCGGATCGAGGGCGTTCCGTGCAATGCCGGCAAGCCGGTGGAGTTGGCTTGGGGACGTCTTAGCGCATGTACGCTTTCTATGAGTTATCAAGCCTTCGACAAAACATGGCCCGCCGGAACGTACGTAACTCGCGATCACGGTGCCACTTTCTTCCGTCTGCCGGGCGCAAGCGAGTCTGAAAAATATTGAGCCGCTCAACCCGCAATAATAAGGGCATAGCGGCAGCTACGGTATGGGGGAAAACCCTTATCATCAGCCCTGTGGGAAGCGGCGGACGATCATAACCAGCGACGAACCCGGCTCTTGTAGGCGGCATACTCGTCGCCAAATCGCCGCCCAAGATATTCTTCTTCTCTTCTCACGACGCCGAGCTGGATGCAGACCAGGACTGGAACTATCAGAAGGAGCGCCCACAACGAATTCGCCGCTATTGCTACGGCCAGATACAGCAGAGTGAGGCTGAGATAAAGCGGATTGCGAGTAACGCGATAGATGCCCGAAGTAAAAAGCTGGTTTACGGGCTTGTTTGGATTCAGCGGAGTCTTTGTGCGAACGAACGTGGTGAAAGCCGGAAACCAGACCACGAGAAAGGCGACGAACAGCGCTGCGGCGATCGGCCATCTCAATCCTTGAGGCACAACTGCCAGAGGAGCGAATTTGCTAAACAACAATCCAGCCGCAATACCGCCCGCGTAGGCAGCCGGTGGCGGAAAACGAACGCCAGCGCTGTCGTTATTCACTATCCGAATCTTGCTTTGGCACACATGCCGCTCACCTTAGGTCTTTGACATGAGTCGTGAAGCCAGCTATGCGCGATTTGATAGCCAAGCTTGCTCAAGATCGCCGTCACGTGACCTTCTACAGTGCGTTCGCTGATATACAGTTCGTTTGCAATTTCCCGATTGGACTTTCTCGCAACTACGAGATCCGCAACTTCGCGCTCGCGTTGCGTTAGCACTTTTTGGTTGTCCGCGACGATTGACCGGGGTAAAGGTCCAAGTACTTGAAATGACGAGGCGGAGATCGTGATGAGCGGTGCCGCTACGCGGCGCCAAAACCAGCGCGCCTGCCAACTAGTCAGGCGAGCATTGGGAAGCGGCTATTTTACGATCAGTGAAATAGTCGTTGTGTGCGTAACGCCGTAACAGCATCCGCCCGAAACGTCCTTTGCGCTTATCGTCATTGTATAGGTAGTTCTACGAGTGGCGCTACTTGTCACGAAGCGAACGGGCTCTCCCGCTGTGCCGTTGGCTCCGAGCGGGATGTCATAGCGTACCTGATGAGGCCTCGGTCCATGTCCGTTGTCCGCAGGAGAAATGCTCGTGGTGCCAACGAAAATAGTCCCTGCAAGGCCGCATTCGCTCGTCAATCCTATTTGGTAAAGCTTAGACGACCCAGCTTGAATGCTCGCGCTCGACGGAGTCACCGTTAGCGCGAAATCGGGCCTGCATTGCGCGATGCTTTGTCCTAAAGGCATGCGCGGCGTAACCGCACTTACCTGACCGCTCGAAGCACAAGCAGCAAGAGCTGTGAACAATGCCGATGCGAGAACGGAATAGGTCAGTCTGTGGAAATGTACCACTAGATATCCTCCGCAAAAGAACTTGGTTCACCCTCGACGTTATGGCTAAATCCTGAAGAATCTATGAAAGCCTCTACTTTGCCCAGAAAATCCCGAGATGTCGCGCCGCATTGGGACTTATTAAAAATTATCAAGACTCCGCTACTTATTAAAAATTATCAAGGCTGCGCTGCGGTTTTTAAACACGCCGTCAAGGAATTGCAAGGTAGCTGTAAAGTTCCAGCCAAAGATACAAGAACACATTTCGAAGGAGCGCGTGCGCTATGAATCGCCTCTATGAATTTGGACCTTTCTTTCTCGATAGCCGTAATGGTTTGTTAAGGCGCGGCGCAGAGGAAATTCAACTCACGGCAAAAGCCTTCATGACTCTTCTACTGCTCGTGGAGAACGCGGGAGTACTGGTGACAAAACAAGAGCTTCTCGAAAGAGTTTGGCCAGAAAGTTTTGTCGAGCCGGCGAACGTTACGCAGACTGTCTACGTGCTGCGCAAACTTTTGGGCGGCTCAGCGACACACGGATCGTACATCTCCACTGTGCCGGGGCGAGGTTACCGCTTCGTCGCACCCGTCCGGGTCATCGATGCAGCGATGACCAGCCCACCGACGCCTAACAGATCGACTTGGGATCGAATCTCGCCACGACCGGCGTTTGCAACCGCGGCGGCGCTGCTCATATTGCTGCTTGCGGTCGTCCTTAACTCCTCCACCCCAAACTCGGAGTCCAAGCCCTCCGTGAGTCCAGCCGCGCAGCGCTACTACGTTTTGGGGCGGCACTACTGGAGCCAGCACACGAAGGCGGGGTTGAAAGCTGGTTTACGTTACTTTGAGGCAGCGCTTAAACTAAGTCCGAACTACGCACAAGCCTACTCGGGTTTATCCGACTCGTACGTTCTCCTTGGCTTTTACAGTCCGTCCAAGGCAGAACGAGAGCGCAACTACGACCTCGCCCTGGCAGCAGCGCGCACGGGAATCGCAATCGATCCGAGCGTCGCTGAACCGCATGGTTCCTTAGGCCGGGTGTTGATGGAACGTTCTGATAAGAAGTTCGACAATGAGGCGGAGTCTGAATATAAAACCGCCATAGCGCTAGACCCCAACTATGCATCCGTGCGCCAGTGGTACTCGTGGTTTCTCTTGGCACGCGGAAGAAAAGAACAGGCGCTGGAGCAAATATCTCGCGCTCACAATTTGGATCCGCTGTCGCCCATCATAAATTTCGCGCTCGGATCGCAACTGTATTGGCTGCACAAATACGCTGCATCCTCGACGCAGTGGCACCAAACCATCGCTTTGGACCCGAATAGCGTTGAGAGCTACTATGGCGCTGGCCTGGCGGACGAACAACTCGGCAACAAACAAACTGCATTGAAAGAATTTCACAAGGCGCTCGCGTTGTCGCCACAGGACCCGGACATCATTGGAGCGATTGCATATGTATATGCGGCTAGCCGCGACGCCGAGTCCGCGACACGCCTGATGAATCGTATTGTCAGGCTCCGGCCCGTTTCTGCCTATAACTTGGCGCTGATCAACATCGCGCTTGGCCACCGTGACAAAGCGTTAAGGTGGTTAGTTGTCGCCAAGGCCACGCATGATTCAAATATCGACTGGCTTTACAATGATCCGAGGATGGCGAGCATCCAGGGTGACTTCAAGAGGAAGATCGCGTACAAGACATCGTGATCGAATAATTTTGTAGTCGTACAACTACAATTTTGTAGCATGTACGAATTTCAAATCGAGTTGATTTCTAAAGAGAGCCGCCAGATCTTCGCGATTTATTCTTGGTCGGCTGATTGCGACCATCGTTGTGCGCTTTCCGCAACCGCGTTAGTGCAAGTTTAAGGCGGCGGGCTGCTTCTGGTAGGCTCGAATCCAATTTGCCCAGTGCCTCGCGCACTTTGCGCCAATCCGTTACCTCTGCACGAGCTTTCAGCGCCCGCTCGGCAACATCCAGCGACTGCGAGTCCCCCCAATGCAAGAAAGCTGCAACGCGATCCGCTAGAGCGTCCTCGAACTTGTATACACGAACAGGACCAAACCGGGTAGTCAGAGTCGCAAACTCGGTAATCGGTCGCTGGTCCACGTACGGCGTATCGGCGACGAGATCTAACGTGTAGGGTGTCTCTCGGTGAACGAAGTCTCGACCATCCGGCTTGAAGCCGAGTTCCGCTACAGCGGCGCCGAATTGCCGCCTATTCGTACCGTTAATGGCTGCGAAATCTATGTCTTTTGACGTATAGACCTCAGGCGCATAAGCAGTGATTGCGCTGCCACCAACAACCGCGACTTTGATACCGGCGCGCTCGAGATCGGCACTCGCTTGCGCTGCGACCTCGAGGAGCGAACCGCGCTGTAAGCTCATGGGGCCTTACCGATTGCTCGAGGTCGCCTTCGTACGTTTTTCCATAGCCGCACACTTAGAGGACGCTCGCTCATTCGTAAGAGCAGGTTCGCAAGCTCGTCGTACTCCGGAAATCTCCGATTCAGCTCCACGATCCGGATCGTCCCAACCCGGCGTGTTTGAACAGCCCCCGCCTTCTCGAGGGATTCCACTGCACGCCGTATTTCAATTGGCCGTCTTTTCAAAAGACGGGCTAACTCGGAAACGTAGGTGGTTCCGAGCCTATTAATCGCTACTAGGGCGTCTGTCCGAAGCCGCGAACCAAAGATGTTGTCCATAAGGACTACTATAACACTTTTGTATCGGCTCTGCTACAGTTATGTTACTCCCAAAACACCGCCTTCTCCTGCCTAGGCAGGCGTAGACGGGCGGAACCTACGGTTTCAGCTTCGAGTCCAGGCGAGCGACGTGATGTACCACGAATGAGGGCCGCGAGATTCAACTATCCGCCACTTACCCTTGCCGGTTGCTGAATGGCCGTCGTGGTATTGTAGCGTCCACTCGACAGGCACGACAATATCCGCCTCGTTGCCGTGAACCGTGATCGCCTCGTCCTGTCGAAAAACCCGGACTACCTTGACTCCCTGGAAGAGGTCGTGCGCCCATCGAAGCGCCGCCCCTTTGCCCTCCCAAACGAGCGGAGAAACGGTATTGTCAGTTATCTTAGCCGGATCTGCAAACTGCTGTGCTACTGTTTTCACGCTGATCTCATTCATCCCGATATAAAGGAGCCTTATCGGCACAGCAGCTTTAACAGAGGGCGACTCTAACACAGTCACGCACGCGAGTGAGAACAGCGCGAGCACGATGACCGGTAGAACAAATGCTTGAGAAAGACGATGCGTGTTCAGACGTGATACCTTCCCCCTACTGCTTCCAGCAGGGTTGGCGGAAACGATCCAGGGCGACGTTCTTGCGCATTGAGCTAAAGCGCAGCGCGCGTGCCTGCGGGCAAAACGCGGACGTCGGCAGATTGTATTCCGTCTCCAGCACAGCCTTGCCGGCGCTAATGAAGGGCTGGAACTCGTTGCAGAACTGAAACTCAAAACATTGTTCGACGATGGCAAACTCGAAATCTAGCAGCAGCTGCGGTACTTGTCCGCCATCATTTTTTAGCGCCGCCGAGATTCCGCGTATGTGCGCTTGATTGGCGAGATATCGATTAAACCGTAGCTGATCACTCGCTGTCAACGGAAATCCCGTGGGGTTGTTATAGCCCTCGACGTTGTCGAATTCCACGCCGTCAAAGCCCTTCGACTTGCACATGTCGAGCCGACGATTCATGATCGGGCCTAAGATGTCAATGCGCCGTATATCGAGCCAACGCTCATCCGGAAAACCGTTATACACCTTACCTAAGACGATCGGCGGAAACTGGTCAGCGTCGGGCCGCCAATTCTCCCACGAGCCCGCATCAAGGTAGCAGATCACTTTCGAGCGGAGGGCATGCAGCTGGGCAACTTTCGCTGAGGTGTTATCGAATAGATCGATATCATACGCCTGTGCAGCAGCGATCGGGTCGACGGTCCCCGTGAGCTGCCATTGCCACGTCATGCCGGGCTTGGGCATCCAGATAGGTCGCGCGCTAAACTGTGCGGTCGACTGCTGCGAGGCAAAATCCGACGCAGCCACGGGTTGAGCAACTGTACCGGCTCGGCCGGAGCAGCCTGTGACAAGCGCAGCGCTCCACACGACGAGTGCCAGCGCGAACCAAACTAGTCCGGTAGATAATTTGCGCACAGACGACTCACGCAGACGGCGTCGCATGTCACGTATTTCCCAGAAAAACAACCTCTAACCTGGGTACTGAACGCTGCGCGTGATCCCGTCGGCAGTAGGCAGCCACCTGCTAGTCGCCAAACTCAGGGGCAAAGAGGTGATAAGCAGACCCCGTGGGGGTTCTGACCGCATGCGCATCGGTATCGACCTGGGCAGTACCAAAATTGATGTGATCGCGCTCGGCAGCGAGGGTGCGACGCTCATGGCGCAGCGCGTCCCCATTTCTGGCGGCGACTACGAGCAGGTGCTCACGTCGATCGCCACGCTTGTAAAAGAGGCGGAAGACAAAGCTGGAGAGCCTGGTACCGTTGGCATCGGCACGCCCGGAACTATATCGGCGAAGACCGGCAAGCTGAAGAACGCCAACAGCGCTTACCTCATTGGTAGAGATTTACCGACCGATGTCGCTCGCAGGCTGGGGCGAGAAGTCCGGCTCGCAAACGACGCGAATTGTTTCGCTTTGTCGGAGGCTACGGACGGTGCGGCCGCTGCCGGTCGGCTAGTTCTTGGAGTTATCCTCGACGCCGGCGTGGGAGCAGGCCTCGTGATCGATAAGAACATCATTCACGGAGCTAACGGAATCGCCGGTGAATTTGGGCACAATCCTTTGCCCTGGGCAGGCACTGAGGAGTTTTTGGGAGCGCGTTGTTACTGTGGAAAATTCGGCTGCATCGAATCATTCCTTTCCGGACCCGCCTTGCAGCGCGCTTACAAGATCCGCAGCGGACGATACATCAATATCAATGAAATCGCGCGCGCTGCTGCTGCCCGCGAACCGGAGGCAATTGCGTGCCTCGCCGAATACGAAGACCGGCTTGCGCGATCGCTCGCTTCGGTGGTCAATATTCTCGATCCGGATGTGATCGTTCTAGGCGGCGCGCTCTCGCAAATAGAGCGTGACTACCGTGCGCTGCATGAAGCTATCGCTCATTATGCGATCACCGACAGGCTAGACACCCGTATCGTCCCAGCGCTGCACGGCGATACTAGTGGTGTGCGCGGTGCCGCGATGCTGTGGCCGGCGTGAAACGCGCATTGGATACGCGATGAGCACGCACTGCAGACCCGTGTGATGAACACGCACTGGAAACGCGTGTGATCCTGCACGGCGACCTGGATGCATTCTACGCAGCGGTTGCGCAGCGCGACGATCCGTCCTTACGCGGCAAACCGCTCGTCGTGGCGGGCTCGAGCCGGCGCGCGGTCGTGCTGACCGCTTCCTACGAAGCCCGGCCATACGGCATTCACAGCGCGATGCCATTGTATCAGGCAAAGGCGTGCTGCCCAGAGCTCGTGGTGGCAGCGCCTACCTTTGAGAAGTACCGGGATGCCAGCCGCCTCTTATTCGAGATTCTGCGCAGTCACGGTCGCGCCGTCGAGGGGCTCTCGCTCGATGAAGCGTTCTGCGATTTGGGGGATGTTGCGCTCGATGCTGCTTTGGAGACCGGCCGTGCGATAAAGCGTGACGTGCGCGACGCCACCGAGCTCACCATTTCCATTGGCATTGCAAGCGGTAAAATGGTGGCCAAGATCGCAAGCGATGACGGAAAACCCGACGGCCTTGTCGGCGTTGCGCCCGGAACGGAAGCCGCGTATCTCAAAGACAAGCCTGTTCGAAGACTGTGGGGCATCGGACCTAAGACCGAAGCACGTCTGCGTGCCAGAGGCCTCGAGCGCATTGGTCAAATCACTGCATTGAACGACAACGCGCTGTACGAACTTTTTGGGCGTTGGGGTATTCAAGTACGCGAATTGTCGCTCGGGCTTGACCATCGCATGGTTGATGAAGGTGATGCAGTCCGATCGATCTCGAGTGAAGAGACGTTCGAACACGATATCTCGGTTATCGAAGAGTTGCTGCCGTTTGTGCGCTCGCAGGCAGATGAGCTAGCGGAGCGGCTCAAACAGCGAGCCTTACGTGCCTACACCGTGGCCGTGAAGATCAAACTTTCCGACCGGCGCGTCATTGGGCGGCAGACGTCACTCGCCCAACCAACCGATGATGCGCGCGTCATCAATGCGGCCGCAAAATTTTGCCTTCGCCGCGCAGACCCGTGCCGGCCTGTTCGGCTTATCGGAGTACGCGTCGCCTCGCTCGAGCCAGCAGGCGTCAAACAGATCGGGCTATTTTCTTAGCTAGGCGCGCTTCGCAACACTTTTGGGATTATAGTGCGACTTGAACGGGGTTGGCCGCCAACCAGCGCTCGAATTCTTCACTCGGCATGGGCCGCGCGAAAAGAAAACCTTGGGCCAGGACGCAACCTTCGCGCAGCAGCCAACGAGCTTGCTCCTGCGTCTCCACTCCTTCTGCGATAATCTCCCGACCAAGGCTGCGACCGAGCGTGATGACCGCCCGAACTATTGCCACATCGCCCTCGTCAGAGGGCAAACCATCCACGAACGACTTATCGATCTTTATCGAATCCGCGGCCAATTTTTTCAAATAGGACAGCGACGAATAGTACGTTCCAAAGTCGTCGAGCACGACGCGGCAGCCAAGTTGCCGGCACTCTTGGATGGTGGCCTGCGCCGCGATCGGGTCACGCAACGCGACGCTTTCCGTGATCTCCAATTCGATATTGGTCGCGAGCGCCTGCGAATCAGCCAACGAGTCCCGCAAGGTTGCGATGAATGCCGGATCCTGAAATTGACGCGCCGAAAGGTTGACCGCAACGCGCAAGTCGATGCCGCGCTCGCTCCATTCATGAGCCTGCCGCAGCGTTTGCCGGAGAGACCACGTTCCTATTCGCACCATAAGATTGGTCTCTTCGACCAATGGGATAAATTCCAGCGGCAACAACAGTCCGCGCTGCGGATGCTGCCAGCGCATCAGCGCTTCCACACCGATCACCCGGCCACTCCGTATGTTGAATACCGGTTGGTAATGCATGACAAGTTCGCCGCGAGCGAGTGCGTGTTGTAAGCCTTCGCGCACTTCTTGCCGATGTTGCAGATCCAGAGCGATCTCGTTGCTGTAGAAGCGGTACTTGTCGCGGCCTTCTTCTTTCGCGCGATACATCGCGGAGTCTGCTGCGGTGAACAAGCCTTCGGCTGTCTCGCCGTCGTCCGGGAAGAGTGATATGCCGACACTGGCTGACAGGTAGAAATCATGCTGGCCCGTCTGCAATGGTTCTGAAAGTACCGCGCAAACGCGCTGCGCGAACTTCTCAACGTCGGCTGGGCTCTCGATCTCTGAAAGCAAGACGCCGAACTCGTCGCCGCCCAAGCGCGCGATGAGGTCCTCTTGTCGTACGGTGCCCGCTAAGCGGCGGGCCGCCTCGATCAGTATTTGATCACCGCCGGCGTGGCCCAAGCTGTCGTTTACTTCCTTAAATCGATCCAAATCGATGTAGACGAGAGCGAAGCGACGCCCGTGACGACGAGCTGCAGCGATGGTTTCCGTCAAGCGGCTGTGAAACTGCGCTCGGTTGGCCAGAGCCGTCAGCGAATCGTGATACGCAAGGTAGGAAATCTGTTTGTCTTGCTCGCGCATGAGCAGAATACGGCTTATGTAATCAGCCAGTAGTTCCACATAAGCGCGATCTTCCGCGTCGAAAGGCTTTGCCAATCGCGTTTGCGAGGCGAATACCAGGGCAAATTTCTTGTCGCCGACTCGGAGCGGCGTGCCGATCAGCGCCGTGAGATTTGATTGGACCGTGCGGGGATGGTCGCGCAGAGCCGGATCCGCTTTCAGGTCGTCCAACGTGATGGTTTGTCCGGCTTCGAACACAAGCACCGACATCGACTCTTCCAGAGGTAAACTCTTCCCGCGAAATTCAGCGGCGACACCGTCTGTCGTGTAATCGCAGACGACGCAGTCCGGTTCGCGCCGTACGATGAGTCCGATGGTCAACCCCAGAGCGCGCGAGCCTTCTTGCAACACCCGAGTCGCGATTTCGGAGCGCTCAAAGTCTGACTGCGAGATGAGCCGCCAGAGCGCTGCCAGCCGATCGAGCCGGCGGCGCGCGCGTCGTTCTTCTGCCACGAGGTCCGTGACGTCTCGAAATGACCAGACCCTGCCCACAGCGGCGCCGTCCACTCGTTGCGGCACCGACAGCCGCTCAAACACGCGCCCATCGACAAATTCGAGGACGTCAAAGCTTTCCGCATCCGGCGAAGAGTAGAGCTCTTTCACTTTATCGACGAACGCTTTAGGCTCTTTGAGTTGTCCGAGAACAAATTCTAGCGCACGGTCGTCGTCGCGCAACGCGAGCACTTCTTCCGGTATACCCCACAGACGTCGAAAGCGGTCGTTGAAGCGGACGATCTTTCCGGTTCGATCGACCACGAGAATGCCGTCGGCTGTGGCTTCTAATGTTGCAAGCAGCAGCGAGTGCTCGTTGAGGATGTCTTCATAGCCACGGGCGCGCAACGCGGCTTCGCGCGCAACGCCGATAAAAATGCGACTGCCGTTGCCTGGCAGCGCGTGAATGGTCAAACTGACCGGAAATGAATTTCCGTCCTTGTGTACGCCCTGCGTCTTGAAGGCGCCCACTCGACCGGTTTCACCGACAAGCTTGCTCACCGGCTGACCGATGATCTCGTGCGCCTCGTACCCAAACAAGCGGACGGCCGGAGCGTTGAACGATTGCAGTCTGCCAGCTTCATCGAACGTGAAGATGGCGTCGCCAATAACCATGTATCATTAAATATCGGCCAAAACAGGGGCCGATAGGAAGCCTGGTAAGACGCATTCCGGTCCTGAAACGTCCATTTTGAGCCTGTTGCGGCTACATGTGACGGCTAGCGGTGGGGCCTCGCGGCACCATGCCGATGTAAAAACGGGGTGTGTTGGAGCTAGCGCGGGTTGTTCGCCGTTTGAAATCCACTGGGCCGTATAGTGGGTCCGGCCACTGGCAGTGCTTGAGGGCGCTGCCTTTAGCATTTACAATAGGCGTATGATCAACGGCATACATGCTATCATCTTTAGCAAAGACGCTGAACGCGTACGTTCGTTCTTCAAGGACGTTCTTGAGTTGCCGTCTGTTGACGCCGGGCGCGGTTGGTTGATTTTCGCCCTGCCACCAGCTGAAATCGCCGTGCATCCCAGCGAACAGGACGGCCATCATGAACTCTTCCTCATGAGCGACGACGTACGCGCGACCGTCACCACGTTGAAGGGCAAAGGAATCGAATGTACGCCCATTGAGGATCAAGGTTGGGGCTTGCTGACGCGGGTGAAGCTGCCGAGCGGCGACGAGATCGGGCTATACCAGCCCCAACATCCGACGGCCTTGGTGCTCAGCGGGGAGATAGTCTGAGCACATAATCATCGCGCTGGGTGCCGTAAGAAAGCCACACGGCACCTGAGCTTGAGTCCACCGCTACCGTGTGAGCACCACGCGGCACCCCGACGTTCGCGAGCAGCCGCACGCGCGTGCTCGTCACCGCAACAACGGAAAGCATACCTTCGCCGCTGGCGCAATATAGCCGCCCCCTTTTGGCATCGAATGCGATTTGATCTACGCGCCGGGCAACGTCCACGGTAGAGATCACGCGTCCGGATACCATGTCGATCACGGCGAGTTTGCCGTTGACGCCGGCGGTAAACAGCCTGTGGTGCTCGTCGTCGATGGCCAGACCGTGCGGGCGTGTAGCCGGCAGCGTGCTCCAGGAAGCTAGAATGGCTTGGGTTTGGGGATCAATGACAAGCAACGAGTTCGTGGTCGTGAAGTTCTGGTAGATGCGATCCGTTTGCCGGTCGTATTCGACCTTGTCCGAGTCGCGCGGCGTATGGATGGTTGCGAGGATATGTTTCGTTACGACGTCGATCACCCAAATGGAATCGCCGTCATCGGCGTCCGCGTACAGGGTGTGACGCACCGTGTCCAGCGCCAACGCATCGACCGGCCCCGGCAAGGGGATGCTGCCCGTGACCTTCAGCGTGGAGCGGTCGATCATGACGACTGCGTGTTGCGCCCCGCTGGTGCCCACAAAATACACGCCTGCTCTTTCGTCAATCGAGATCCCATGAGGCGCGGCGCCGATATAGACTTCTCGCTGCAAGACCTTGCGGTCGACGTCCACGAATGCCACTGCCTGGCTTTCGGTGTGCGCGACGATCAAACGACGCAGCTTCTGATCGATGACCATGTAGTCGAAATAGCCGACTGCCCGAGGGATGACGAGCATCGCATCCACGGACAACGGACTGTTGTTAGCGGGCGCGCGCGCTGGAAGCGCGCCCAGTCGTGCCTGATCCGGCGAAAGCAGCGTAAACAAAACGCCGAGCGTTATGGCGGCTTTTATGATCACCCTTAGACTGCGGGATCCAGAGAACCGCCGGCGGCGATCTTGGCTGCGATCTCCACCCTCGAACGAAGGCCGCACTTGCTCAAGATGTTGCCGATGTGATATTCCACAGTCCGAGAGCTGACATGCAGCAACTCGCCGATCTCAGCGTTGGTTTTTCCATTCGCCACGAAAAATGCGACCGACATCTCGCGCGCGCTGAGCACGCCGTGGCCTTCGCGTTTGCGCCCCGGCCGAAAACCGTGGCCGCGCGCCAGCGCGCGGGCGCGGTCGGAGGCAAACGCCGCTCCCATCGCATCGAACTTATCGATCGCCTCCAAAAATAGCGTGCGATCCACCCCGGCCACCGCGGCTGAGAGCTCGAGGTATGCGCTCCAGAACGGATACTGGCGTGCGCTCGCGGCCAGCAGTTCTGACCTGGCTGCGGAGCACTCACCATTGAGCAGTGCGAGAAAGCCCTTTGCTTCACTCAAGGAAAGCTCTGACGACGGCCAGCCGTTTTTGGCAACGCGCTCCAGCGTGTCAATGGCGCTGCGAGCTCGTTCGGGCCGCTTCAACGCACACGCGGTCCTTACGATGCCCGCTAAGGCGCGCATCTCGTAGACATCTTTGATGTCGGCGACATCTAAACCGCAAATCGTCGCTTCGTAGCACTTCAGCGCCTGCTCGTAGTTCTCGCGGAGCTCCAAAACAAAGCCCGACGTAAAGTCGCACAGCCGGCGCGATGACGGCGGCAGGTCGAGCTGTGCGCACGACCACAGCGCCGTGTCAGCGATTTCAAAGTCGCCCAGCATCGCATAGATCTGCGCTTGCGCCGTGAGAATGCGGCAGCGCAGTACGAGGTTACTGGCGGCTATGTGCGTCTCAGCACTGAGCGCAAATCCCAGCGCCTCTCGCAGATTTCCGCGATCGATTGCCACGCTCGCAAGATTCGACTTGAGCAACGCCTCGGTGGTTTTTGATTTCGGCCCGTTGATGTCTAAGCCGACACGGCACCAGTGCGCAAAGCGATCGAGATCTCCTGCCATATGGGAGACATAGCACAGCTTGGTGCTGCACTGTGCAAGCTCGTTGCTCAATCCGTCGGACGATGCGCTCCGCACCGCGCGTTCCAGCAACGCGATTCCGTTTTTCAGATCACCGAGGCGCGCCGTTACCACGCCTAACCATGCCAGCAACCTGATCTTCTCGCGTTGATGGGAACGATCGCTGCACAACTGCAGGCCTTCCTCCAAGCTTTGACGGGCCAACTGCAACTCGCCTTGCCGTTCGTCCATGGATCCGAGCACGCACAGCAGACCTGGCAGTGCCGCTTTCGCGACCGCTCGCGCCTCCTGTAATGCGCGCTTGAGGATCGGTCGTATGTGCTCTTGATCGTTGCTTTCATCCCACGCCGCCTCGACGTAGTGACGCCGCACCAGGACCCGCGTCTGAGGCGTGAGCTGTGAAGCGTGGTCTTCAAACGACTGCATCGCCTCTTTCGCTTCTTCAATTTTGCCCAAACGAAACAACGCTGCAGCCCGTCCGCCGCGCGCCTCGAAAGCAGTTGCAGATTCAGCTCTCATCCTTTGGAGCGCACGCTGGAATGCGTTGAGTGCTTCAGCAGGAGCGTGGCGTTCTAGGCTCTGCCAGGCGATCTCATTGAAGAGCGCCGCCGCCTGCGCGAACTGACGCGCTCCCTCCAGATGCGATGCGCGCTGCCAGAGATTTTCAACTGTCTTGCTCAAGGCCAGATGGCGCGCCGCGCGGTCTTTTTCGGTAAGCAGCTTGTAACACGTGCCGGACAAGAGCTCGTGCCGGAACATCACCTGGTCTTCGCTCATGGAGATAACGCGATTGTCGCTGAGTTCACCCAGGCCGATTTGCAGTTGCGCCGTTGAGAGATGTGCCAGGCTTGCCAAGCTCGTCTCCGACAGGGGGCCGCCTTGGACTGCCAGCCATCCAGCGATCGTAAGTGCTTGTCTTGAAAGGCCGGCAAAGCGCTGCTGGAGAGCACGGCGCAAATCGCCATGCGGTGTCCTTGGATTCCAGTTCTTGGCGGTGAGCAGCAGCTCCGCATACAACGGGTTTCCACCAGTCAAACGGTACAACTCGTTGACCTTAGCGCTGTCAAAGGCAATCTCTGGACGAAGGCTGCCCGCCAAAAGCCGTAGTGCGTCAGGTTCAAGACCGTCCAGTTCAACGACGCTCAGCAACCCGGCACGCTCGAGCGAGAGCAAAAGTTCTAGCACATCGGCATTGCCGGGGCGAGTCGCAAACTGCCACCGTATCGGAAGATCTTGCAACCGGCCGACACAATAATGGAGTGCTTCTAAACTCTTCTTGTCGGCAAGGTGCAGGTCGTCGATCTGCAGGACGAGCGGGCCGGCGCTTGCGGCCATCGCAAACGCGTCATGCAAATACCACAACCTATCAGCCTCGCGGGCATGCATTACATTGTATTTGATCTCGGTCGAAACGCGACGGCCTTGGTGCAGCGTGCGCACCAGCGCGATGAGCGGCTCGTGTGAGACGTCCGTTGCGGCGTGCATGCATCCCACGAAAAAGGTATCGCTGCTTGCGGCGCGCCGTAATTCGGAGAGTATGCGGGACTTGCCGATTCCGGCCTCACCCCGGATGAGTGCCGCGATGCGTTCCGGATCCTGGAGCGCGGCAAACACCGCATCGCGTCCGACAAGAGGCGCCGAGGCGATCCATCGGGCCGAGGTCTTACGACTAGGGTTTCCCCTAGTGAGTGGCATCGGGTCTTGCGATACGCTCTGAGGGGGCGCCTGTACTGCGCCCTCAGCTGACGTTGAGGTATCCAATGCAACTCCGACGCTATTTCACCATCATACTTGCGGTCTCGTTATTGACGCTCACCGCCTGCAGCGCATCAGGCTCAATGGCCCCGGCGCCGCCCAGCCAAACGCATGCAGTAAGCCGCACTCCGTTGGATGACACCGGGCACACACCAAAATAGCCCAAGCCTGACTTTAAGTCATACGATGGCTTCGCGTGAGGTTTGCTTAGTGGTGGCACGCAGATATCACCTGCTGGAGCAAGCCACCGCGGCTGTTAAGGTGGAAACGTAGGCGCAGGCCCGAGCCCGGGCCGTTCCAGACTCCCAGGGGCACGGTTACGGCGGCGGGGGCTCCCATGACCGGAGTTCGAGGGCGGCCCGGCGCCAGGTGGAGGGCCCAACCCCATGGCGGACCGGCGCTTGAAAAGGTCAGCCCGGCAGCGTTTCACAGCCGATAGATGTCGCTCCAATTTGAGATTGATCGACACTGCATCACCGACAGACGACCCGAACTATTTCACTGCTAAGCCGATCGCGGCGTGTTGGGGATCTAAGCCGAATGGCAAGCCGAGAGGTCCCAGGGAGCTTGACTTTGGTCTGGGCGCTGTCGCGCTTCGGTGCTCGGTTGGCGTGGGGAAATTCTAGGCTGCGATAACGGCGCGCCAAGCGGAAGCGAGGAAAACCTGGCCCCTCACCCTTCTCGCAACGCCTAAAGAACGCGCGAAAAGCTAGATCGAGCTTGTGCAACACCGCGTCTTGTAACTCGCGGTAAATACTTGCCACTCGGGGATCTGCTGCACGCAGCTCAGTTAATTGTACGTACTGTCGTTTGTGTTCGATGCGCACACGACGCCACGGCCAGGCATCGCGGCGTTGTTCGAGTGCCGCATTGCTGACACGATCCAACCTTTAGCAAGCGGTAGCTGAAATTTCTTAGAGGCCAACAGGTAATTTGCCGCGCATTTATTCGGCTATGAAAAATCCGTCGTATTTGGCGGGCGTTGCGCTCGCCACTGTTCTCATCGTGACCTTTTGCGGGGCCGCGCCGCAAGAAAAAGCTCGACCCAAGCCGACGGCCTCACTGGCCCACAAAACCTCAGCCCATAAAATCACGCCCACTCCCACACCCGATCCTGTCTTCGGCCGTCTGCGCTGGCGCGAAGTGGGTCCGGCGCTTCCTGGCGGGCGCGTGGCAGCGGTTGCGGGAACCGCGGCCGACGCGGCTTTGTATTATCTCGGCGCGGCCGGCGGCGGCGTTTGGAAGAGCGAGGACGGCGGCGCGAGTTGGGATCCAGTCTTTGCAAAGCAGCCGGTGGCTTCGATCGGCGCGGTTGAGATCGACCCGACAAATAAGGACGTGGTGTGGGTCGGTACGGGCGAAGCGAACCCTCGTAACAATGTGTCATTTGGCGATGGCGTCTACAAATCGACCGATGGCGGCAAAACGTGGCGCAACGTCGGAATAAGAGGCGCGCGCCACATCGCGCGCATTGCCATCAATCCTAAAAATCCCAAAACGGTCGTGGTCGCAGCGTTCGGCGACTTCTTCGCCGACAACATCAACGGCGGCGTGTGGCGAACGGATGACGGCGGACGCACCTGGCAGCACACGCTATATGTCGGGCCGCAAAGCGGCGCATCCGATCTTGCCATGGATCCGAAAAACCCAAACGTTATTTTTGCCGGCATCTGGCAATTCCGGCGTTTGCCGTGGACTTTTGCGAGCGGCGGACCTAAAGACGGGCTCTACCGCTCGACCGATGGCGGAAAATCGTGGACCAAACTTACAGGCCACGGGCTGCCGGGCGGCTTGATGGGCCGTATCGGTCTGGCGATCGCGCCCAGCAAACCCCAGCGCGTGTTCGCGCTGATCCAGTCGAAAGCCGGTGTGCTGTGGCGGTCCGATGACAGCGGCGATAGCTGGCGCTTCATGACCGCCGACACGCTCGCCAATCAGCGCCCCTTTTACTTCAGCCATATCGCGGTCGATTCATCAAATCCAAACCACGTGTTCGCGGTTTCCGAAATGTTTGCCGAAAGCAAAAACGGTGGAAAGACCTTCAAGCAGATCGCCGACGAAGTCCACGTGGACTATCATGCGATCTGGATCGCGCCCAACAACCCCAAGCGCATCCTCGTGGGCGAGGACGGCGGCTACGCGCTTAGCTTGAGCGGCGGCGACAGTTGGTCGTTTTCGCAAAACATCGCAATCGGCCAAGTCTATCACACGGCGTTTGACGATCGCAATCCATACTGGGTATGTGCGTCGCTGCAAGATAACAATGGGTTTTGCGGCCCCTCGAATAGCCTGAGCCCGGACGGCATTCTCAATTCGGACTGGCGACGAGTCGTCGGCGGCGACGGCATGTGGGCCGTGCCCGATCCAACCGATTCGAATCTGGTGTGGTCGGATCTGCAAAGCGGCAACCTCGGCATCCACGACTATCGCACCGGACTCACCACGCCTATTCGACCATGGTATCGTGGAAGTGCGACCGACTTTGCGCTGTACGCGCAGCCATATCGCTTCAACTGGGATTCTCCGATCGCGTTTGCTCCCTGGGATCCGCATATCGCCTGGCTCGGCGCGAACGTCATATTTCAGACTTCGGACCGCGGCCTGCACTGGAAAGTCATCAGCCCGGATTTGACGCGCAATATCAAGGCGCACCAATATCCGGGCGGTGGTCCGATCTCGCTCGATGTTTCGAGCGCGGAATTTTCGGATAATACGCTGGACATCGAAGGCTCGCCGCTGGCGACGGGTGAGATCTGGGTCGGCACCGACGACGGTTTCGTGCAGCTCACGCGCGACGGCGGCGAACACTGGACGAACGTGACGCCTAGCGGCGCACCGCAGTACGCGCGGGTGGAGACGGTCGCACCGTCTCCCTTCCGGGATGGCACAGCATACGCCATCTTCGACGACCACCGCTCCGGCAATTACAAACCTTACCTCTATAAGACGGCAGATTTCGGGAAGACGTGGCGCCCGATCAGCAACGGCTTGCCGCCCGACCAGTACGTGCGAACGGTACGCCCGGATATCCGCAACGCCAAGCTCCTTTATGCCGGCACCGAACTCGGCATCTGGGCTTCTTACGACGACGGGGCGAAGTGGCAGAGCATACGGCTGAATTTGCCGCCCGTTTCAGTGCGCGACATCCGTATCCAACCGACATTTGACGACATCGTCATCGCAACCCACGGCCGCGCGTTGTGGATCTTGGATAACGCTCACAGCGTCCAGGGCCTGATGCAAGCGCGCCGCGCAGGTGCGGAGTTATTTCCACTTCGTCCAGCCTACGAGTATCACGAGCACAGCGATATCGAAGATACGTACTCGATGTACGCCGCGGCCAATCCGCCTCACGGCGCTATTATCGATTTTTATCAGGCCGCAGCGCAAAAAAAGCCACCTATCGTGGAAGTGCTCGATGCGCAAGGGAACATCGTTCGGACGATCAGCGGCACGCATAAGGTCAAAAATAAGGACGTGCCGTTGGTCAGCAACGATCGCAGTCTCAACCGCGTGGTGTGGGGCTTCCGCGAGAACGGCCCGGTATTATGGATGGGTGCTCCTAAAGAGGAATCCCGTGGGCCCAAAGAGGGCGCGGTCGTTCCTCCGGGGACCTATACCGTTCGGGTGACACTCTACGGCCACGCGTACACTCGCACAGTGGATGTGCGACCCGATCCGCGGCTATCGTTCACCCAAGCCGACTACGAGACGACATACCGGTTCGTGCATCAGCACTTTCTCGAGTACTCGAACGTGGACGCCGCGCTGAACGCTCTTGATGCGGTGAAAAAGAGTCTCAATAAGATCATGCCGGCATTGGAAAAGGACGGGCAGAAATCTGCCGCGGCTCTCGCGCAGGCACGAGCGGTGCTGCAAGCGCGCAACCAGCTTTTCGACCGGTTGACGGCAAATTTCCATAACGACGAGGATTCGATCGGACGCCCGAGCTCGCTGCGAGAGGATTTGGAAGATTTTCTACAGCTCACAACACCGCCGTTATCGCCCATGCTGGACTATGCGGTGTCCGTCGACGAGCAGTACCGTAAGGTGCTGCGTTCATACGATGAATTCGCGCCGTCGGTGAGATCGCTCAATGCGACGATGAAGGCAAGGGGAATGCGACCAATACCTGTGCCACCGGCCATCAGTCCCTAAACGCAACAGCGTTCTTGGTCGGTGAACGTACACGAGTCCAAAGAGAACCTCAAGAGCTGCGTTTCTTGCGGAAGCATTCCATAACTCTTCCGCGAGAGCCAGTTTTCTGGCGATTTATGCCGTCCGGAAAACCGGGCGGTTTTTTTTAGGCGGTTTTTTTTTGTTTTCTGGAGAATGCGCAGCGGCTCAGATGAAGATAAACGGTTCACAGTCACTCGGCGGTAAACCGCCTCGGCTGCATTCTTTTGCGCAGCAGATCCGAAACAGGGTGTCATCCGGCTCGCGCATTCTGGAAATCGGCTCGGGTGACGGTCAGCTGGCGCAGCTGCTGGCGGATGCGGGATATCCGGTCGTGGCAATCGATCGCGAACAACGCTCAGCGTTTCCGACGATCGTGACCGGGTTTGAATCGTACGATCCCGGCGGAGCACGATTTGACTGCGTAGCCGCTGCCCTCGTGCTGCACCATCTGGGCGATCTTGAAGCCACGCTTGGCAAAATTCGGGCTCTTCTCGAACCGGGCGGTCTTGTCGCGATCGACGACTACGGCTGGGAACGTATTGACGAGAACGCGGCGCGGCGACACTGGGGCGATGCTTGGCAGGACGAAATGCAAACGTGGAGGGCCGAGCGCGCTGACTTGCATCGTTCGGATGCAATGCTGCAAGCGCTCAACCGCCACTTCACGCAACTCTCATGCAGCGATCACGCCTACTTCGATGACGGCCAGGGCAGCGACACGCTTGCGTTTACTTACTTCGGACGATCTGGAGCGATTAGATGACAGCCCTTTCAAAAACCGCCTTGCTTTTTCTTATGTTTGGCATCTTCGCTGCGTCGGCAAAGGCGGACGCGCGGGCGGCGGCTTCGCAGCCGATGACGCTGATGGTGGACGCAAGCCAGGCGTCGCGCGGCATCATGTTTTCTCACATGACGATTCCGGTGACGCCCGGACCGTTCACGCTCGTCTATCCGAAATGGATCCCGGGCTGGCACGCTCCCTCAGGGCCGCTCAACGACGTGGCGATGCTGCGCATCACCGCATCTGGCAAGGCGCTTGCCTGGCAACGCGACCTCGTCGACATGTATGCTTTCCATTTCGACGTGCCGGCGGGGGTTTCGAGCGTCGACGTTGACATGGACGTGCTGCTCAATAGCACTCAGGAAAAAGTTTCCAGCGCGAACATCGCGATCGTGAACTGGGACCGCTTCCTCATATATCCGAGTGAAGCAGACGCGCAGCAGGTCTTCGTCAAGGCCGCCATCGCGTTGCCTGCGGCTTGGGATTTCGGCACTGCCCTGCCGGTTGCCGGTCGCGCCGGCAAGCGGATCGATTTCACAACCGTCAGTCTCGCCACGCTGGTGGATTCTCCGTTTGACTGCGGTGTCTACGTCAGACATTTTCATCTGTGGGATTCAGTCTCAGCCAGCAACGATCTAGATGTGTTCGCAGACAGACCACAGGATCTTGAAATCTCGCCGGAGCTGCTACGCGCGTACCATAATTTTGTTCCGCAGGCGCTCGCGCTCTATGGTGCGCGACACTGGCAACACTATCACTTTTTGCTGACGCTGAGCGAGCAGATCGGAATTCAGGGTATCGAGCACCATCAGTCAAGTGATAACCGCGAGCACGACGACTACTTGACCAATGACGACCGCCAACTTTCCGATGGCGATCTGCTCGCGCACGAATTCTCGCACTCGTGGAACGGTAAATACCGGCGCCCGGCCGACCTGACAACGGCGAACTACCAGGTACCGATGAAAACCGATCTGTTGTGGGTCTACGAAGGCCTCAACCAATATGTGGGTGACCTGCTTTCATTTCGGACAGGCGTTCACAAGCCCGACCAGTACCCTGAGTACCTCGCGAGCATCTACGCGCGCATGGACTCCGAACCGGGACGGCAACGCGATCCGCTCATCGATACGGCAGTCTCGGCGCCTTATCTCGGTTTCATTGCAAGTACGGAAAACCCGCCGGGCGCCGACTACCCATCAATACGCCGTACCTACGACGATTTCTACACCGAGGGCGAACTTATATGGTTAGACGCAGACACGATCATCCGCGAACAATCGCACGGCGCCAAATCGCTCGATAATTTTCTGTCGGCTTTTGCAGGCGCGCCGGATAGCGACCCGATGGTCAAAACGTATACGCGCGCAGACGTTGAAGGCTTGTTGAATCAGCTGCAGCCTTATGACTGGCATGACTTCTTCCAACATTACGTCTATGACGTTACGCAACACCCGCCGGCTGACGAGCTCGGTCGCGCCGGCTGGACGCTTGTTTATAATGCTCGGCCGAATAGATTTGACGAAGCGGAAGACAACGTCTCGCACTACATCAATGAATGGTACTCGCTTGGTCTTAACTTAGACGAGGAGGGCACGGTACGAGACGTGCGCTCGGGTTCGCCCGCTTGGCGAGCTCGCATGGCGGCGCGCAGCCAGATAGTCGCGGTCAACCGGCAGCAGTTTTCAAAAGAGGTGCTGGAATACGCGCTACGATCAGCGCAGCACGATCGCAAGCCGATTAGTTTTCTCGTCAAACAAGATGGCTGGTTTCAAACCCTGACGTTGCAGTACACCGGCGGCCAACGCTATCCGCACTTAGCGCGTATGTCGCAGAAGCCGGACATGCTTGCCAAGATCATGGCACCCAAGCGTTAGCCTCGCAGCGTTCTTAGATTCGCTCCGATTTCAAGTCGCACGGCGCCGCAGTCACTTGCGCCGCCGTGCGTGTCTTACTAGTCCGGTTGCACCAAGCCGATAACGTGGTCCTCGGGATCGGCGAACAACGCTATCGTGGGACCTCCAGGGACATCCTCGGGGCCCATCACACGCTTGCCGCCGAGAGTCTCGATCTTGCGAAGCGCCGCCTTGATGTCGGGGACATGCACGTAGAACGTGACGTGGCCTTTGTCGCCTTCTTTGCAGCCACCGATCCCGCCGCTGATGCTGCCGTCTTTTCGCGGATGCACGATCGCGTAGTTTGGAGCGCGATCACCGGTGGCGAAAGGCTCGATCTGCCAATCAAATGCTTGCTTGTAGAAGTTCTGCAGCGCGGGTGCGTCTTTTCCCATGACCTCGAAATGAAGAACTGGATTACCCATTTACGTCTCCTTATTTCTTTCGTCTGTTTTCTTTGGTAGAACGCCGGGATTTCAATGACCGATCGCCTGCGGCGCTCGCGTCGAGAAACTCCCATGGCTGGCGGCCGACCCACGGGAACCAGCGGAGGGATTTGTCCGAATAGCGCCCGTTGTTGTCAGAGAAGCCGACTTGAAATTCCACTGTTCGCTCCCATCCGGCGGCACGGTGTCGTCCGCTTTAGGGCATTATAGTGGGTTTACTTGTAACAAGCAAGTAGCTTTTAATTAAACAAGTATGCTATACTTTAGGCCATGAGGACACGGGCCTACGGGCAATTCTGCGGACTGGCGAGGGCGCTCGAGATCGTCGGCGAGCGCTGGGCGATGCTCATCGTTCGCGACCTTCTGGTGAGCCCAAAGCGCTTTACCGACCTGCACCGCGGCTTCCCCAGGATTCCGACGAATGTTTTAGCAGCTCGCCTCAAAGAGCTCGAGACAGCCGGGGTGGTCAGGCGCCGTCTTCTGCCACGGCCGGCGGGTTCCGTGATTTACGAGCTGACCGAGTATGGCGCGGAGCTCGAAGATGTCGTAGTGCGCCTGGGTTGTTGGGGCGCCAAACTTCTCGACGAACCACGTCCGGACGAGATTGTCACAGAGGACTCGCTCGTCATGGCCCTACGTTCGACTTTTCACCCCGAAGCCGCGCGCGGTCTGCATGCGGGCTACGAGCTGCATCTGGGCCCCATCGTTATCCATGCGCGCATCGATGACGGCAAACTTGAAGCATCAGCCGGACCGTTGCCCGCGCCCGATCTGATCATTGAGGCCGGACCGGCGATAAGGGACCTGATGGCGGGTGCGATCAGTCCGAGCCAGGCGATTGAGAATGGCACCGTTCAACTCACCGGTAACGCGAAGCTGCTGACGCGCTTCCCCAAGATTTTCCGGATCGAACCGATGCCCGCTAGCTCTCCCGCTTAAGCTAAACATTCTCTTTGTACGAAATGTCTCGCCCGCGCAATGCGGGGGCGTTTAGATGTATCGTGCCCTTGGGTATTTGTTGCCTTGAATATCTTAGGGAACGAAAGTGAGGGACCGCTATGCCTAATGAGGAGCACAGTTTAGCAACGTACGTCAGCGACATGCTGGCAGTGGAGCGTCACATCCAAAAGCCTTTTAGCGTTCAAGCCAAGGATGACGACTTTGCAAAATATGCAAACGCTCGAGCTCTCGTGACCCGCTTGGATAAGCTCGCTGAGCGTCACGCGGACGCGCTTAAAAGTGCGCTCGATACGCTAGGCGGCCACGAAGCCTCGGCCGTTAAGAGCGCCGTGACCGACGTCTTGGGCGGCGTTGCGGGCGTCATCGACAAGATCCGCAAGACCAAAGTGTCAAAGTCGCTGCGCGATGATTATACTGCCTTGAGTTTGTGCACCGTGAGTTACACCATGCTTGCAACCACGGCGCTCTCATATGGTGATGCGCGGGTTGCGTCGCTCGCCCAGCAGCATTTGGGCGATTATACCAAGGCGGTCATGGACATAAGTGATGCGATTCCGGAAGTCGTGGTGCAAGAGTTGGCCGACTTGGGCTTGAGCGTGCAGCAGAGCGCGGCTGATGAGGGGCGCAAAATTGCTCGAAACGCTTGGGCACCCGATGCAGTATCAGCTTTGTAAGAACAATCGCTCGACAAGAAAGGTGGCGCAATGGATAACGGTGTGGGAATAGGTAAGACTTTGTACGCATCTTTCGCGGAAAACAAGAATGCGCAGCAGGCGGTGGGCGCGCTGCTCGACCATGGCGTACAAACTGTTGACATCAGTGTGGTCGGTCATCAGGCTGACGAGCATGGTCACACGGGCAATCCCGAGACGGCGAAAGGCGGAGTGTCGACAACTACCGGACGTGATGCGGCGGCGGGCGCCGTCAAAGGCGCCGGCATCGGCGCGGGCGTTGGAGCCGCGGCTCTCTTAGCGTCGCTTTTCATCCCTGGGCTGGGACTCGTAACCGGCGCCGGCGCTCTCGCAACCGCGCTCGCGGCGTTGGCCGGCACAACTGCGGCAGGCGCCGCGGCTGGAGCGGTCACCGGGTACTTGAAGGATCAAGGCGTCCCTGCGGACGTAGCAGCCCGGTATCAGGACGCCGTTGTGAACGGCGGATCGGTGTTGGCGCTGACGTTACCCTCCGGCGGAGTGGACTTGAGAACAGCCGAGGAAATTCTTGCAAAGTATAACGCGCAAAACATTCACACATATTAGTAGATAAAGAACGATACGGAGGGCCGCCCTAAAGGGCGGCCCTTACATTATTTAGAGCCCTACCAACTATTTAGAGTTTTACTTGGACCGTGAAGTACGCCTGAAACGGGATCTTCGTTCCTAAGAATTGCGTATTGTTGTTACCATTTTGTACGGTGTAGGGAAATTGGTAATTCGGATCGCCCGCTGCGCTGACGTGGGCGCTTGAGTTCGGTGCTTGGCCGAACGGCAGCGTCGTATACGCGCAGAAATTCGGCCGGTCCCATGCGTACCCGCGTTGGTGACAAGCATCAAAAATGTTCGTCATCGTCAGACGGATGCGCGTGCGCGGGGTGAGTTCGTAGCCCAACTGCAAGTTGCCGCTGACGCGCCACGGCTGCTTGAAAGCACCCATCTTGTCGAACTGTCCGGTAAAGTCGTTGGGGATGGGAATGGTCGAGAAGGCTATCAACGGGTCGTCGCCTACCGTCGATAGCGGCGCGCCGTAATACGGGCCGGACGTGTACGTTATCGAGGGAGTCACCGTCAGACGGCTACGTTTGTAGTGCCCCAACAACGTTGCAGTGACGGGCGGCCCAAAGCCGTTGCCCGCGGCGAGCGGTTGAGCCGGGATGACGTCATACGGAAAGTAAGTGGCATTCGGATCCTGGAGCGGCTGCGGCGCTCTGGTCCAATATGGGTTCGGTAGGTCGCCCGCGGCACAAGTCGGATCGGGTAGTCCGCCGGTTGTGAAGCATGCGGCCGCGAGCACGCCGGTGCTCGTGCTGCCGCACAACGGAGTTCCGAACTGCGTTTGACCTGCGGCGCTGCCGCCGGGACCGCAGGCTGATGTGTACGCATTGTACTGAGATATCTTTTGGTTGATCAAATCGAGCACGTTGAAGCCGCTGGCGAACTTCGAGTAGTGAAAGCGGCTGTGGTTGTAGGTGAATGCGATGAGTCCGGAAAGGCCGTCGCGATTGAAGTCGCCCTTTTGAAAAGCGAATTCCACGCCCAAGGATCGCTCGCTGCCGACGTTCACACCTGACTCGTTGCCGCTCGTGTCCAACAAGATGTTTTCAAACTGGCCCATCGTTCCGCGATAGTAAGGCGTGAGCTTGAAACTCATGTCGCTACCGTGGATGTGCTGCTCCCACGAAAAGTCCACGTTGTGCGAAACATCCGGCAACAAGTTGTGCTGCGGTGACGTAAACCCATAGGCAAGAAATTTTTGTACCATCGGGGTCGCCAAGTCTTGCTGGACCGTCCCATATTGCACCCATGACGCATTGGGCGGCCGCGCGTAGGTCCCATAGGAGCCGCGTAACGTCGCATCGCTCGAGAGCTCGTACGTCGCCGCGATGCGCGGTTCAAATACTGAGTTTGATTCTGACTTATTGTTGCTAAGGCTCAATTGGATCGGAGCGGTGCCCGACGGACAGGCGCTGGCCAGACCAGTGACTGGATCGATCGCGCGCTGCGCGAGAGACAGGTTGGCCGAGCGGACGCAAAATTCGTTATTCCATGCG
>Ga0209220_1000162_pt1 | contig 28675 bp, 28 predicted proteins | sample BlaSpr_A8_OM3_M3_FD_187984 | JGI IMG/M metagenome (GOLD analysis project Ga0209220, IMG submission 187984) | Forest soil microbial communities from Thunder Bay, Ontario, Canada - Black Spruce, Ontario site 2_A8_OM3_M3 (SPAdes) (version 2) | ecosystem: Environmental > Terrestrial > Soil > Boreal... | reverse complement strand
GGGGGGGGGGACGTGAAATCACGGGCCAGGAGCTCGAGTTCATCTTTCGGAGCCTCGTCGAGGTGAAGCTGCAGCTCGAAGAGATGCGGCGGCGGATGGAAGAGCGGCCGATGGAACGCGTCGAGGTCATTGAGGTGGGTGGAGGCTCCCGAGGGGCCGATCCGCTCGAGGTGCCGCCGGAGCCCGCCGAGGTGCCCGTGATCTACCGGCCGGGGATGACGATGGCCGACGTGGAGCGCGCCGCCATCGACGCCGCGCTCAAGGAGACGCGTGGGAACCGCCGCAAAGCGGCCGAGGTCCTCGGCATCGGCGAACGGACCCTGTATCGAAAATTGAAGGAATACGCGCTCGCTTGACGGCAGGTGACCTGGGTCACATGTTAGGCCGGCCCTTCCCCCAGAGTCTCTAGCGCCCTGCCGGAGCTCGCGTGGATTTTAGAATCGACCCGGATCTCTGCGTCGCGTGCCTCGCGTGTGTGCGCGTGTGCCCGTCCGACGCAGTCGCCGTCGAAGAGCAAAAGGTCTGGATCGTGGATGAGGCCTGCACCCGCTGCGGCCTCTGCCTCCCCGCCTGTCCCCACGAAGCCATCATCGCGCTTGGCGATGCCACGCGAGCCCTCGAGTTCGCGCTCGGCCACCGCGCGGTCCTGATCCTGTCCGTCGAGTCAGCGGCGTACTTCTATCCCGCGACACCGGAGCAAGTCGTAAATGCTTGTTATGCAGCAGGTTACGGCACCGTCCATCGCGGGGTGCTGGGCGACGAGCTGGTCGCCAAGGAGTACATGGACCTCTTGGCCGAAGACGGCTGGGGTACGGTCATCCGCAGCACCTGTCCCGTCATCGTCGCCACCGTCCGCACGCACTATCCCGAGCTGATTCCCTATCTCGCCCCCGTGGCGACGCCGATCGCCGCCGAGGCGCGCTACCTCAAGGCGCTGTACGGGGCTGACACGCCGGTCGTGTATACCGGCGTGTGTCTCACGGAGGGCGGGCCGGACGTGGATGCCGCGATCACGTTCGACGAGCTCGCGGCGATCTTCCGCAAGCGGGGAGTGCGGCTCGAGGACCAGCCCCTCTATTTCAGCCGCATTCCCGAAGAGCGGCGCCGCTACTGGAGCACCGCCGGCGGTCTGCCGCTCGAGTTATTAAAGGAAGAGCGGCAATCGAGCCGCCGCTTCCGCAAGGTCCGCGGGCTCGGCGGGCTCGAGGGGATCGCGCGGGCGGTGGCGGTGGACAGGATCGACCTGGGCTTCGTGGACATCCTGCCGTGCGAAGGGTGCCTCGACCATCCGCTGCTCGGGCCCAAGGAGGAGCTGTTCCGGCGACGCGAGATCGTGGGCGCGACCGAGCCGAAGCGCGCGCCGGCGTCCGTACTGGCCGAGGGGATCGAGATCGAGGTGGGCGCGGCGTTCGACGTGGAGCTGGACAGCGAGGGGCCGTCGATCGAGGCGGTGGAGGACGTCCTCGCGCAGATCGGCCTCGCGCCCAACGGCCGGCCGTGGGATTCGGGGGCGTGCGGCTACGCGACGTGCCGCGACTTCGCGGTGGCGGCCGCCAAGGGGCGGACGACGCTCAAGTCGTGTCCCCGCTATCTCGAGCGTCAGGCGATGCTGGCGCAGCAGCAGGCGGCGGTGGATGCGCTCACGGGGCTGGCGTCGTTCCGGGTACTGCGCGATAGATTGGCAAATGAGGTCGCGCGGTGCCACCGTACCGGGGACCATTTCGCGGTATTATTCCTCGATCTGGACAATTTCAAGCAGGTGAACGATCGGTTCGGGCACGAGGCGGGCAATGCCGTGTTGCGGGAGACGGCGCGCCAGTGCAGCGCGCACATCCGCTCGACCGACCTGGCCGGCCGTTACGGGGGCGACGAGTTCGTGATCGTGCTGGTGGGCACGGGCGAGGACGGGGCGCGGATGGTCGGGGAGAAGATGCGCGCCGCCGTGCAGGAAGTGGGCGGCGGGTTGGGCTATCCCGCGGGGCTCGTGACAGCGAGTATTGGGGTGGCCGAGTACCGGCCGGAGCGGAAAGACGAAGACGTGCTGGTCGCCGCGGACCGCGCGCTCTACCGCGCCAAAGCCGGCGGCCGGAACCAGGTGGCGACGGGAGAGACGACGTGACGCCTTCGACTCCTTCCCCTTCATCTTCATCGGAGCAGGAACCGTTGCCGCTCGGTGGCTCCGGTCAAACGCCCGATCCCTGGGGGATGAAGCGGATCGAGAACCTGATCACCGCGCTGACCGGGATCCTGTCGGCGCGGGTGGTGGTGACGCCGCTCGGCGAGGTGAGCGAGGTGCATGTGCTCACCCGCAGCGACGTCCAGCCGAAGCAGACGGTGCGCAACATCGAGTCGGCGCTGATGGCGCAGCTCGGGTTCAAGATCGACCATCGCAAGATCAGTGTGGCGCAGACGGCGGACGTGCGGCCGATCGAGGCGTTGCAGCAGGAGGCCGTCAGCGAGCGGGCCAAGCGGCGGGTCGTGGTGTTCAAGAGCCTCGAGGTGCGGCCGGCGGACCGGCCGCAGCGCGTGCAGGTCCGGGTGAAGCTCGCGTTCGGGGACAAGGAGGCGCAGGCCGAGGAGCTGGGGACCGACACGACGCGGAACCGGGTGGAGGCGGCGGCGCGCGCGGCGGCGACCTGTCTCGACGATTTGCTGCCGGACAACTCGATCGCGCTCGAAGGGGCGCAATTGATCGAGGCGTTCGACCGGAAGTTCGTGTTGGTGGCGGTCCATGGGCTGGGTGGGCGGGAGGCGCAGTTGCTGACGGGAACGTGTGAAATTCGCGAGTCGGCGGAGCGGAGCGCAGTGCTCGCAGTACTCGATGCGACCAATCGCTGGGTAGATGCGAGGCGGTAACATATTGTGCAGTAATGTCTTAGCAGCATAACCCCCCCTGCAAGAGCCGTCGGATAGCATATCCCCCTCTGATCCCCTCCCAAGGGACTAGCGGACTTCCTGTTTTGGTGGTATTTGGGGTTCTGTGAGTCTTGTCAGAACCAAACGTTATTGGGGCACCCAGCGGGTCGCGCGCGTGCTGCAGGTGACGCCGGCGACGGTGGCGAGCTGGATCGACCAGGGGCATTTGAAGGGGCACAAGACGCCCACGGGTCGGCGGCGAGTCGCGTCGGCGGATCTCGCCGAGTTTCTGCAGTCGCACGGGATGGCGGTGCCCGCTGAGCTGACGGGGGGCGCGCGGGAGCGGCCGGTGGTGGTGGTGGTGGAGGACGATCCGGCCTATCTGCATGCGCTGGTGCGTACGCTCGAGCGCGAGGCGCCCGACGTCGAGGTCGTCACGGCGACGACGGGCGTGGACGGATTGCTCGAGATCGGCCGTCTGGGCCCCGACCTGGTGATGCTCGACTATCAGTTGCCGGACTTGAACGCGGTGCAGGTGGTGGAGCGGCTGCTCGACCAGTCGAAGCGACTGACGGCGGCGGTGATGATCGTGACGGCCGGGATGCCGGCGGCGGCCGAGAACGAGCTGCGGCAGGTGGGGGTGGGGAGCATCGTGAACAAGGCGGACGGGATGGCAGTGGTGATTGAGGCAATGCGGCGGGCGTTACGGGCGCGCAAAGTCGCCTGATGCATACAGAACTCTTGAACAGGGGGCCCCTGGTCGCCGCTAGCTAGCTAGAGCGGAGCTGAGCGGACAGTAGACGAGCGAAGCGTCGGGTACGTCATAGCGAGACGTACCACTCCCAACGAGTAGCAGTACCTACTCGCAGGATCCTCTAAGGGGGTGACGCTCGATGTTGCAACTGCTCGCTTTTCTGTTCACGGCAGTCGCGAAGTTGTTTTTCGCCGAAGGCCTTATTCAACTCTAGCGGCGACGTGGGGTCCCTCTCTTTTCTCGGTGGTTCGGGAGCGATCGCTTGGACGATAACAAAGCTCCACAACTGGATCGCTGGCGTTTTCGCTTCCTCCTGGTTGCCATCTCTCTGGCAGCCGGGGCGCTGTTATTCATCCAAGAGTGGCACATCCCACCGATCGCTGAGACGAGCTATTGGAACGGCCTAATCGCCTTTACGCTGCTCGGTGTCGCTTGCGATTCATCCTTTCTGCCGATATCGCGGATCTCATTTGCCCGTCTTGGGACATCGGTCGCCTTCATTCCATTCATCGCTCTGGTTCTGTTGTTCGCTCATCCTTGGCCAATGGTGAGCGCTGGACTTGCTGCGGTTGTGTCGCAAACGATCGTCCGACGGAAGCCATTCCTGCGAGTCTGGTTCAACACGGCGCAGTACATGCTCGCAATCGGCCTTGGTGGTCTAACGTACAACGCCTTGGGCGGCCACGTTGGCTTTAATGCATTCGCGTTTAGCTTCATTCCGTTTGCCGCGTTGGTCCTTGTATTTTTTGCGGTCAATATGGGAAGTGTGTCCATTGCCCTTTCGCTGACGTCGGATGTTCCATTGGCTGAAGTGTGGACAAGGTTAGCGGGCCAATCACTATTCTACGATCTGATCTCGAGCTCGCTTGCGATCCTGTTGAGTTTTCTCTTCATAAAGCTCCAAGTTCTTGGGCTCGCGGTTCTGGTTCTGCCGCTCTCTTTCGTCCGTCACATGTATCAAATGAACCTTAAGGTCGAGCGAGTGAATCGTGAACTTCTCGAATTGATGGTCAAGGCCATTGAGGCTCGCGATCCCTACACGTCCGGTCACTCAGTACGCGTGGCTGAGTACGCTCGTTCGGTTGCCCGAGAGGTAGGACTCACGCCGAAGCACGTGGATGACATTGCTACAGCTGCCCTACTGCATGATGTTGGGAAGATCTATGAGGATTTCGCGCCATTGCTCCGAAAGCAAGGCCGGTTGACACCCGAGGAACGCATGGTGATGCAAGCGCACCCAGTTCGCAGTGCTGAGCTTGCCGGCACGATCGCGGAATTCCGCGGCCGCGTTCAATCCGATATCAGAAACCACCATGAGAACTATGACGGCACTGGGTATCCGGACGGACTCGCGGGTGAGGGGATTCCGATTGGCGCGCGCATCATTATGATCGCTGACACGATTGACGCCATGACGACTGACAGGCCGTATAGAAAGGCTTTGACGCTCCAGAAGGCACTCGAGGAGTTATCTAAGTACGCCGGCCATCAGTTCGATCCGAACCTGGTTGATCTTGTTTCAAGGTCGCCAAGCATCAGGCGCCTTCTCGGTCCTCAGTTGTCCCCCGAAGGCGGCCCGTTGCCGAGCATGCAACCCATTCCGAGAAGTATGCGTGCGACAGTGCGGACGGGATCTTAGTCGCTTCACTGCAATATGCCGCGGTAGCACGCCCTCTCAAACGGTCGATCTAATTGACCCTGACCGCAACTCCGCGTATGGCGTTGCGGGGGACGCTGTAGGGGTCAGGAAACCCTGAGCGGTCAGTAACGCCTTCCGTCCCGGCGCTCCCACCTCCTCGAAAATCTTCAGGTCATGGACGGTCTCCGAGGTCAGGTACCCGTGAGTGTACTTTTCCAACCATGCTCGCGCTCCAAGTACGTCCAGGTAGTGTAGTGGGCAGGTCGATCGGAAGCGGGCTCCCATTGTAGAAACGATGTCTTCAGCCTCACGCAAATTACCCAGATGCGCATCTCGGAAGGCACGGAGCTTCCAATACGGTCCCGGCATGGGAACCGCCTCCTCCCTATCCCGGGATACTTGTTCCAATTGTGCTATTAGCTCTAGTGCGAGGCCCACGTTCCCTCGGATCAATGCGAACGCTGCGGTCTCTACAAGAAAGCCGCAATGAAACTTCCAGCGCCGTTCTGGTACCATCCACCTTCGTGCGCCTTCCATACATTCGATCGCAGCGTCCTCCTTACCGACTAGTACATACGCGTCCATTAGGTTCGTATAGCTCATCTGGAGTACGCTGCTTGACGATGCTTCGCCGAGCGCAACGCTCATTTTGCCATACACGATCGCATCTTCATATAGTCCACGAGTTCCTTGAAGGAAGCATAGGTTTGCTGCCAACAGCGACGTTCGGGAGTCATCACCAACCTTCTTCGAAAGGTCCAGTGCTGTGGCGAAGGCGTCGAACGCCTCGCCCAATCGGCACAAAAAGAATGACGCTATTCCAATTCCCGAATAGATGAAAGACATCTGAGCGGCATTGGCATTGTGCTTACCCAATTCAGCCGCCTTCTGAAAATAAGACAGTCCCTGAGTCGGATCCATAAAGGACAAACGGCAGAACGCCTTCGTCAGAATCGCCATTGGCATTCGGGTGATGTCAGCGGTCTCGGCCAACGCTTCTACGCCGTTTTCAGCGGTACGGACCAACTCTGTCAGACCGGCCTCTGTTCCTGCCCGGGCGCACTCAAAGAGTGCTTGAGAAACCAGGTTGGGGTCTCCCGTTCTGTTGGCGTGTGTCAATGCAACCCTGGCAACGTCGCAGTATTTCTCACCGGGCTCACGATGGAGCGAGAACTCAGCAGAAGCCCGGAGCATCGCGACCTCGGCTTGCTGGTGTAACGACAAATCCGGGTCCGCCGCGAGTCGTGCCATAAGAGGAAGTGCGAGGTCTGCTTTAGACTGTCCAACAAGAGCTTTTGCAAGGAGAAGCGACGTGTGCCTCGCGTGAACTGCAGACTGATCGATGTCACAGATAGCTCTCAAGATGTCTTCCGCTTCGTGGGGTGCCCCAACTGTGAGAAATGCTTGCGCTCCTTCATGGGCAAAGGGTACGGCCAGGTCCCCCTTTCCGCCCCTTAGATAGTGCCACGCAATCTCCAAGCTCACCTTTTTGTCTTCTTGCTCTGGTCGTTCAGCAAGTAATTCACCAACTCGCCGATGCAAGTGTTGTCGAGCGGCGCCCGCCACCGCGTAGTAGACCTGCGCGCGGATCAATTCATTTCTGAACTCTAGATCGCCACGCACGTCGCGCAGCAACCCCTCGTCCTTTAGGCGGGACAATGCTTCTGCCGCCTGACCCGGAGCAAGCTCGACTGCAGCGTATAGCCCCATATCGGTGAGTCGGCGGCCCAGTACTGCCGCGAGATCGAGTGCGGCGCGCGTCGCCGGATCGAGACGACGACTCTGCCGTTCGAACACCGCCCCAATCGCGCGCGGGATGCCCAGAGCGGGCACCGGTTGTGTGTCCAAAGCCTCGAGATCGCGCAGCAGCGATCCCGGTCCATGCGCGGCCCATTCGCGGGTTAGAAGCTCGATTGCCAGTGGGTTGCCCCCGCTCGCCCGCAAGATCCTCTCAACGGGCGGGTCGGCTTGATCCGCACCCGCCGCAAGTTGTCGCACCAATCGCTCCGCGGACTCCACTGGAAGCACATCGAGGTCAAGCGCGCGTAATCCCTCGAGGGAGCTATCAGCGGTCAGAGCCGCAGGCGCGCCCGACAAACGCAACTCACTCGTGCGGCCGGTGAGAATGACCAGCACGCGCGCATCCACAAGCTTCCGTGCCACGACGTGCAGGATCGCCGTGCTGGCGTTGTCCGCCGCGTGAATGTCGTCCACCACGAGGACCACCGGGCTGTCCTCTGCCGCCGCAGTGACGGTCTTCAGGAAGGCATCCGCGAGCCGGAGTGGAGTGAGCTCGGGCGACCACTCCACGGGCTTCGGCACGCCCGGAAAGACTCGGACGATTTCCGTGCTGATCCGTGTCAGCTCACTGAGTGCTTCAGGGTCCGCTCCGCCGATTGCGCGCTGTGCGGCGAGTTGCTTGACGAGCTCGCCGAGCACCGCGAACGGCAGCTCACGCTCGGCGTCGTACGCCTGCGCGCGCGCGACGACCGCGCCGTCCATCTGGCAGCTCGACACAAACGCGTTGGTGAGGGTCGTCTTGCCGACCCCGGGGTCGCTCGTGACGACGACGATGCGCGGGCTCTTGCGCCGCGCCTCGAGCCACGCGTCAAACAACACGCTGAACTCGCGCTCGCGGCCGATGAGCGTCTCCGGCTCGAAGCGACGGTCCACACGCTGCGTGGGGGCGCCCGCGACGGTGGGGCGGGGCGGCGACCGGCGTCCGTCGCGCAACAGATCCGCCATGCGGACCAGATCGGCGCCGGGCTTCGCTCCCAGCTCGTCGGCGAGCTGCGCTTCATAGCGCGCAAAGGCTTTCAGCGCGCTGCTGCGATCGCTCGCCCAGGCCCGCGCTTCCATAATGCCGCGGATCCCCTCCTCGGCGAGCGGGTCGAGCTCTTGCAGCCGGGCGGCGCGCCGCTCCACGGTGGCGAAGTCGCCGATGCGACGCGCGGCGTCCATCTGGCGGACGAGGCAGTCGCGCATCTGCGGAATGAGACGCGCCCGATACTCCTCCTTCCACTCCTCGAACGGACGGGCCGCCGGAATGTCGAACGCGTCGAGGAACGGTCCGTCGATGGCGACGTCGCTCTCACCCAGGCGGTGAGCGTCGACATCCACCCATCCCGCCGCAAGACCAACGGTCGCACGTTGGATCACTACGGCCTCGCGCGCGATCTTGGCTTTGATGACGGACAGACCCTGGGCCAGCGAATGATTGGCGAGCCGCGGCGCCGCGCTGGGCCACAGCAAGTCGGTCAGGTAGTCCCGCGTGAACTGCTTGCCGGGCTCGAGTGCCAGACGAGTGAGCAAAGCGAAATGCTTGCGCGTGCGGAACCGCACCTGCTCGCCCGACTTGGTGAACAGGGAGGGACCACCCAGACAATGCAGCGAAAAAGCGTACGTCACGGAGACACCGCGTTTTAATGATTCGCACCTACATTAGGCTGGCGAATCAACGACGTGTCAACACGTTGATTTGTATAGCTTTTGATGGGTTTTGGGGGGGCCAGCTAAGCGGCGATCAACAAACTACTTCTGCATTCCGTCTCCCGGCCGCCGACAGATCGGGCACGGCCCCATCCGCGGCTCCTTGCCGTAGGCGAGCTGCACCGGCCCGAGCACAACAGCCGTATCGGTGAGCGTGACGGTGAGCGACATCTGCCCTCCCGCAATCCGGCCGCTGAACCGCGCCGGATGCAGAACACCCCGATCTACCGGATGTGCGGTGATGTTCTGCTCGCCGGGGACGTCAAACCGGCCTTGTGCGTCGGGGGCGATCTGCTGGTGAACGTTGCCGTAGGTACAACCGATGTGCACGTGCGCGCTGGTGTCGTCCGCCATCAATCCTGCGTTGTCCCCCCCCCACGTCCCCTGCACGGCACCATCCACGAGTCCCGTCGGTCCCGGGTCACATGGGCCGAGCACCGCCGCCGCGGCTACGAACGCCACTACTGCCTTCATGGCTGCCAGCGTCCTTCCTTGATTACTTGATTGACGATGTCGGCTGCCGTGCGGCCGGCAGCCTCCGCTGCAAAATTGATCACGAGCCGGTGCGTCAGCACTGTCGGCGCCACCACCCGCAGATCGTCCTCGTCCGCCATCGGCCGGCCATCGAGCGCCGCCCGCGCCTTGGCGCCCAGCACCAAATACTGCGACGCCCGGGGACCCGCCCCCCACGACACGTACTCCGTGATGAACGGGGGCGCTGCGGCATCCCCCGGCCGCGTCATCCGCACCAGCGTCACCGCGGCGCGCACCAGCGCCTGCGACACCGGTATCCGCCGCACCAGGTGCTGCATCGCCAACACGTCCTCGGCCGTCAACACCGGCTGCACCTCGGCGGTCGAGTCCCCGGTCGTCTGGGTCACGATCGCCTCTTCCTCCTCCTGCGACGGATAATTCACCCGCAGCTCGAACATGAACCGATCGAGCTGGGCCTCGGGCAGGGGATACGTTCCCTCCTGCTCGATCGGGTTCTGCGTGGCGAGCACGAAGAAGGGCGAAGGGAGATGGTGCGTCTGGCCCGCCGCCGTCACCTGATGCTCCTGCATCGCCTGGAGCAGCGCGGCCTGCGTCTTGGGCGGGGTGCGGTTCACCTCGTCCGCCAGCACGATGTTCGCGAACACCGGGCCCCGCACGAACCGGAACGCCCGCTTGCCGGTCGAGGCGTCCTCCTCGATGATCTCGGTGCCGGTGATGTCGGACGGCATCAGGTCGGGCGTGAACTGGATGCGCGCGAACTTGAGATCGAGCGCCTCCGCCACCGTCTGCACCATCAGCGTCTTGGCGAGCCCGGGCACTCCCATGAGCAGCGCGTGGCCGCCCGAGAAGATCGCGGTGAGGATCCCGTCCAACACGTCGCGCTGGCCCACGATGCGATGACCGACTTGCGCCAGCAGATCGGCGCGCGCGGACGCCAGCCGCTCTAGGAGCTCGACGTCCCCGGAGGGAGGGGACGAGGGACGGGGGACGGGGGAGGGGTTCGGTGTCATTCTGGCGAAGGTTATCACATCCTACCCGTAGGCGCCACATAAAGTTGCGCCTCTGACGGTTTGCTTGCGAAAGATTTCACAAGCGCCTAGTTTCCGGGCGCAACATGCCGCCCCAACCCGAACCACCGGACGATCGCCCCTCCGGAGCCCAAGGCTACGGCCAGGGCTACGCCTACTTCGGGATGGCGCTCAATTTCACGTTCGCCATCCTGCTGTTCGGCGCACTCGGCTGGCTGATTGACGGCTGGCTCCACACGCGGCCAATCATCGCGATCATAGGCGCGTTCGTGGGCGGCTTCGCGGGGTTCATGAGTATCTACTATCGCGTGAAGAAGGACACGGAAAAGCGGTGAAGCCGTACGTCCCTCTGGTCGCGCTCGGCGTCGCGTTAATCGTGGCGGCGTGGGCACTGGGCGGTAAATCGGCGGCGATCGGCGGCGTGGTGGCGCTCGCCGCGCAAACGTGGGCCGTGGCGCTGCTGCGCCCCAGCATGCGGGCCCCCAATCCGGCGTTCATGGGCCGCTGGCTCGGCGGCATGGGGATCCGGTTCCTGGCGCTGGGCGCGCTGCTCGGCTGGGCGGCGACGCACCGCGCCACGCTCGCGCCGCTGCCCGCGGGACTCGGCTTTCTCGGCGTGCTGTTGCCGCTGCTCTTTTTGGAGACCAGGTTTCTCAGATGATTCAGCAGCCCGATATCGGCACCATGATCTTCCACCACACCGGCGACAGCAAGGTGGTGGAGCTGCCGTTCGGGTTCGGCGAGTGGCACCTGCCGGGGCCGTGGCTGGTCGGAGGGATCGACGTGTCGCCGACGAAGCACGTCGTGTTCATGGTGCTCGCGGCGCTGCTCGTGTTCGTCACCATGTGGTACGGCGGCCGCCAGGTCGCCCGCCGCCACCGCGAGGGCAAGGCGCCCCACGGTTTCGGTGCGGCGGTCGAGGCGCTGGTGCTGTTCGTGCGCAACGACGTCGCCGTCGCCAACATCGGCCACGGCGGCGAGAAATTCGCCCCCTACATCCTCACGCTGTTTTTCTTCATTCTCTACTGCAACATCCTCGGCCTGCTGCCCTGGGGCGCGGCGGCGACCGGCAACATCGCCGTGACCGCCGCTCTCGCCCTCACCGCCTTCGTCACGATCGAGGTCTCGGGACTGGTGGCGCTCGGGCCCAAGGGCTACCTCAAGACGATCGTGATGGTGCCGCCCGGGATGACGGGGATCGGCGCGGTCATCATGGCCGTGATCATGACGCCGGTCGAGCTGATCGGGAAGATCGTCAAGCCGTTCGCGCTCACGCTGCGGCTCTTTGCCAACATGACGGCGGGCCATTTCGTCATTCTGGTGCTGCTCGGCCTGATCTTCGTGTTCGGCACCGCGCCGCCGGTGGTCCGCGGCGTCGTCGCGGTGGGTGCCGTGGGGCTTACGCTGTTCATGATGATGCTCGAGCTGCTGGTCGCGTTTCTTCAAGCATATATCTTTGCGCTGCTCACGTCCGTCTTTATTGGGTTGATGCGGCATGAACATTAGACAGACACTTCACTAGAGGACGACATGCACAATCTGCTCATGCTGCTCCAGGCAACGCCGGAGACGGCGCTGAACAACAACGCCCTGCTGGGTGCGGGCATCGGGATGGGCCTCGCCATCATCGGGGCCGGCCTCGGCATCGGCCGGATCGGCGGTCAGGCGGTTGAAGCGATCGCGCGCCAGCCCGAGGCCTCGGCCGACATCCGTGGCGCGATGATCCTGACGGCGGCGCTGGTCGAAGGGGCGACGCTGGCTGCGCTCGTGTTCGCCCTGCTCTTCAAGCTGGCTAAGTGACGGTTCTGTTGGCCCTCCTCCAGGAGGGCGCGCGCGAAGCGGGCGGAGGTGGCGGACCGTTCAGTATCAACCCCGGGTTGATCATCTGGACGCTCGTCGTCTTCGGCATCCTACTGGTGCTGCTGTGGCGGTTCGCCTTCCCGGCCATCCTCAAGTCGGTGGAGGAGCGGGAGCGCCGCATCCAGAAGCAGCTCGAAGAGGCGGAACGGGCCAACGCCGAGGCCCAGCGCCTGCTCGAGGAGCACAAGAAGCAGCTCGCGGCGGCGCGCGCCGAGGCGCAGGACATCCTCACCAAGGCCAAGACGGTCGCGCAGAAGGAGCGCGAGACGCTGCTCGCCAAGGCGCGCGAGGAATACGAAGCGCTGATCGTCCGGGCCCGCAAGGACATCGACGCCGAGAAGGAGAAGGCGCTGCAGGAGCTGCGGCGCGAGGCGGTGGAACTGTCCATCGCCGCTGCGTCGCGCGTGATCGAGGCAAACCTCGACACGGAGGCCAACCGCCGGCTCGTAACCGAGTTCCTCGAGAGCCTGGAGAAAGAGAAGAAGCGGTGAAGAGCATCACGATCGCCCGCAACTACGCCGAAGCTCTGTTTGCGGCCTCGCCCAAGTTCGGGGAGTTGATCGATGCCGTCGCCGGGGCTATCAAGGCCGACGAGCGCATTGCCACGGTGCTCGAGTCGCCCCGGGTCTCAAAGGCGGCCAAGAGCCAGATCCTGGAGCGTGCGCTGAAGGGCGAGGCGCCCCCGGAGTTCGTGCGCTTCCTCCAGGCGGTGGTGCGGCGGGGGCGGCAGGGGCTGCTGGGTGAGATCGCGCAAGAGTATCAGGTCCTCCTGGACGAGCAGCTGAACCGCGTGCACGCGGGCGTCACGTTGTCCGCCGAGCCCGACGCGAAAACCGAGAAGCAGATCGTCGAGCGGCTCACCAAGGCTCTGGGGCGGGAGGTGCGTGCGCACTTCCGAGCTGACCCACGAATCCTCGGAGGTGTAGTGGTACGGGTGGGAGATCGCATTCTCGACGGATCTGTCAGAAGGCGTCTGACGGCATTGCAGAGGAAAATGCTTACGGGAGAGTGACTATGAAGACGCTGCTTTCGCTCCTCATCGCAACCGCCCTAATCCCAGTCGTCGACAAACCCCCCGTTATCAAGGAATGGCCTGTGCCGTGGGCGGACAGCCGCCCGCGTGATCCCTACCTGGATCCGACGACGAACCGCATCTGGTTTTGCGGGCAGACGGGCGACTATATCGCCTACTTCGTTCCCACGACGGGCGAGTTCAAGCGCTATGAGCTCGATCCGCGCACCGGCCCGCATAACCTGATCGTGGACCGAGCAGGGTTCGTCTGGTACTCCGGCAACCTCGCGGCCCACATCGGCCGGCTCGATCCGCGGGACGGCAGCATCCGGAAGTATCCGATGCCGGACCCGATGGTGCGCGATCCTCATACGCTGATCTTCGATGCCAACGGTGACATCTGGTTCACGGCGCAGGGCGGCAACGCCGTCGGGAAGCTGACCGTCGCGACGGGGAAAGTGCAGCTGATCATGGTCCCCACGCCGAACGCGCGCCCCTACGGCATCAAGCTCGATTCGAAAGGGCGCCCGTGGGTGGTGTTGTTCGGTACGAACAAGCTTGCGACGGTGGATCCGGTCACGATGCGGCTGCGGGAGATCACCCTGCCGCGCGCCGAAACGCGGCCGCGGCGGATGGAGATCACGTCGGACGACCGGGTATGGTACGGCGACTACGCCGGCGGCATGCTCGGTGTGTACGATCCAGCGAGCGGCAAGGTGCAGGAATGGCCGCTACCCGGCGGCGCGAACGCGCGGCCCTACGCGATGGTGCGGGATGATGAGGACCGGGTGTGGGTGGTCGAGACGTCGCGGCCCAATCGATTCGTGGCCTTTGACCCCAAGACCGGACAATTCTCGGAGGAGACGCCGGTGCCGAGCGGTGGTGGGGCGGTGCGGCACATGGTGTATGATGCGGCGACGAAGTCGATCTGGTTCGGCAGCGACGCCAATACGATTGGTAGGGCGGTGGTGCAGGAGCGCTCACAGCCGGTAGTGCAGCCCTAGACCGACTCCGTAGCGCCACGTGACCCGCCGCTCGTACTCGGGCGGCAAATCGGCGGCGGCGAACCAGGACGGTGACAGCATCCCCTCCAACCGGATCGCGCTTGAGAAGCGCCCCGCGACCGGCCACTCGTAGGCGGCGGCGCCCACCGCCCCGAGTCCTGAGCGGATCTCGCCATCAAAATCCCACAGGTGGAGGGCGGGCCCCAGTTCCGCTCGTACCGCTCCGCTCGGCCCGATCCCCCCCACCCGGATTCTGAAGGCGGCCACCAACTCCAACAGCCGTCCGGTGGTTCTGTCAGTCACACTGACGCCCCGCCCCGCGACAGTGAGCCCCGTGGTCGCATAGGATGCCCGCAGGGCGATTCCGTAACGTCGCCCATCCCGACCGAAGCGAGTGCCCACCATTGTCGCATCCCCCGGACGGCCATGCGACGCGACGTGACCTCCGGAGGTGTCGCGCGCCGACCCGCCGTAGTGCGTCGTTGCGAGCTCGAGGCCGATGTGCCACTGCGCGGCGATCGGACGGAAGGCCGTGCACATCAGCAAGACCACGATCGCCGCCAGTGTTCGCATGCCTCGCTCCCCGCGTGCTCAGTACAGCACCAGGTTGATCCAGCCGTTCGTGATGTTGTTCTCACCCTTCACAAACCAGTTGTAGTCAGGATAGAACGAGCCGACGATCCGGTCCTCGACAGCATTGCCCACGAGCTCGTCATTGCTCTTGAAGAACGAAGCCAATGCCTGCCACACGTTGTATGCTGCCCTTGCGTAGCCGTAATACTTCTTGACGACGGTGCTGGAATCGTTCCCGGTCGTGAGCCGCTCGTACACGCTGTCCACCACGGCAACCAGCCGCTGGAATCGCTCCGGATCCGTCTTGATCTGGCACGCCGTGTCGTCGTCCTCCACGACGAACACCCGGATGTTCTGCTTGGGATGCGCTGCGTTGTACTGCTCGAGCTGCTGCTGCGAGAACAGCAGCACGCTCCCGGACCAGTCCAGGTCATTCTGGTCGAAGGTGTACGGCCCTCCCGCATGCTCCCCTGCGCACTGATAGGAGATGAGCGAGTCGCTCTGCCCCTTCTGGCCAAGAATCTGTACTTCAAATTCGGGGTTGCCCTTCAACCACCCTTCAAAGTCTTGCACGAAATGGCTTTTGGTCATGTACAGGCCCGGTGCCGGAGCCGTGGGACGGGGTCCACCCCCTCCGCCACTGGCGCAGCCGTCCAGGCAAGTCATCCGCTGCGGCGGCTGTGGCCGCACCGAGAAATCGGTCTCGACCGGTACGATCGCGATCACGGGCGTCGCGGGAGGGATGGCAGCGTCGAGCACATGCCGCCGGCCGTCGGGATCGAAGGCGATGGGCGATTCGCGGTCGCTGAGCGCCGTCGCCACCAATACCTGCTCGTCGCCGGTCCAGGCCGCGCGATGTGCGGGAACGGGGAAATAGACCTCGAGCGCGATCGCCGCCTTCGCCTCGTCTGCGATCGCGGCCTTGCTCGTTCCGTTCTCGGCGGCGATTTGCCGCAGCGCGCGCCCGCCGCTCGCGCCCAGGAAAGTTTCGAACTGGAGCTTGTGCTCGTAATACGGCGAGGCGTCGAGCTGCGCCTTCACGTAGGCGCGGAACGCTTGGTTCTTGAGCGCCTTCGCGAATTGCCGGGCCAGGCCGTCGGGCCGACGGGCCGACGGGCTGACGGGCGCGTCCACGACCGCGGCGTCACCGCCGACCGGGGGGTTCAGCGGCGTGGGGTCGGCGCAGGCTGCCACCAGCACGGCGCCCGTCAAGGCGGCGGCGGTGAAGGTACGGTGCAACATGGGTCCTCCTCCAAAAAGTGGAGGCCCATTGTGGCGCGGCGACGCTCGGTAACCGGCCTCCTTTCCTTGCGAGACGGGTCCCAAAGACGCGAGATTCTCGCAGCCATGTTCTCGCTGCTCTTAGCGCTGATAAGCACCGATTCCACCTACTGGCAACAGCGGGTGGCGTATGAGATCAACGCGTCGCTCGCGGAGTCTACCGGGGTGCTGAGCGGGCGCGCGCGCATTCGCTACGTCAATCAGTCCCCCGACACGCTGCGCGACTTCGCGGTCCACCAGTACCTGAATGCGTTCCGGCCCGGCTCTCGCTGGGCGGCCGCGGATTCAGCCGAAGACCGCGTGCGCTTCCAGCACCTGCGCGATCCCGACTACGCCTTCGAGCGGATCACCGCGGCCACGGTGATGGGCGAGCTGCGCACGCCGGACTACCCGTACGCTCCCGACTCGACGATCGCCCACTGGGCCCTCCCCCGGCCGCTCGCCCCGGGGGATTCGTTTGTCGTGGAGATCGACTGGCAGGCGCGGCCCTCGACGCTGCCGCGGCGCCAGGGGCGCGAGGGGAGGCGCTTCGACTTTGCCCAGTGGTATCCCAAGGTCGTCGTGTACGACAAGTACGGCTGGGAAACGCATCCGCTCTATCCGGGGGGGGAATTCTACGGCGAGTTCGCGAGCTTCGACGTGACGCTCGATCTCGCGGAGGACCAGGTGATCGGCGCGACCGGCGTGCCGATCGAAGGTGATCCCGGCTGGGAGAAGGCCAAGGCCGATCGGAACCTGCGGATCGATTACCAACGCGACTGGTACCGCGCACCGCGGACCGCGCACCGGTGTGGGGAGGTAGGGCCGGCCAGAAAATGCGTTCGCTTTTATGCCGACTCCGTCCACCACTTCGCGTTCTCCCTGAATCCCGCCTACGTCTACGAAGAAGGCCGCTACGGCGACGTCGTCGTGCGCGCGCTCTACCAGCCGGGCGACAGCGTCACCTGGGGCCGGGGTACCGCCGTGCGCCGCACTGAAATGGCGCTCGGCTGGCTCGACAAGCTGTTTGGAAAATTCGCCTGGCCGCAAATCACCAACGTGCATCGTATCGAAGCCGGCGGCACCGAGTTTCCCATGATGGTGATGGACGGCGGCGCCGGCATCGGCCTGATCGTGCACGAGGTCGGGCACAACTATACGATGGGCATCCTCGCCAACAATGAGTGGCGCGAGGGATGGCTCGATGAGGGATTCACGAGCTTCCAGACGGGGTGGTACTTCGAATCCCAGGGCCAAGGCCCCGCGTACCCGGGCATAGAGGGCAACATCCTCTTCTGGGACATCGAGCGCTGGAGCGAGCCGGTCTCGATGATCAGCGAGGGCTACCGCGACTTCACCACGTACAACATGATGATCTATACCAAGGCGCAACTCTTCTACGAGCAGCTGCGCTATGTGGTCGGGGACGACGTGATGCGCCGCATCCTGCGGACCTATTACGCGCGCTGGCGCCTCAAGCATGTGGACGAGGATGCGTTCCGCACCGTGGCCGAGGAAGTGTCGCGGATGGATTTGAAGTGGTTGTTCGGACAGTGGCTGCACGGCACGCCGCTGATCGACTACCGGCTCACGAAGGTGGAGCGGCACCGGCTTGCGGGCGACCGCTGGCGGACGGTCGTCACGATCGACCGGCTGGGTGACGGCTGGATGCCCATGGAAATCGGCGACGGCGACACGGTGTATGCGCGCTCCAGCGGCCAGCCGGCGACGGAGCGGGTCGAGTTCGTCACCGACCACGAGCCCGACCGGCTCATCCTCGACCCGCACCTCAAGTCGCATGATTGGAACGCCCTCAACAATCGCGAGAAGCGCCCGATCTGGGGCCGGGCCACGCGCCTCGTGGGGCGCGACGATCCCACCCGCGAGGCGGCACGGCGCGACCGCATCGTGACCGCCGTGCTCCCGTTGCTGTGGTTCAACGATTACGGAGGCCGGACCGCGGCGGTCCGCGCGCGCGAGAACTACCTGGGGCGCTTCGATAAGAACGTCGCGATCGTCTCCGTAGGACTCGGGCCCGCCGTCACGCACCGCGTCGGCGGATACGTTCGGTTCGGCAACCCGGTGAGCAAGCCGCTGCCGCGCACCGAGGCGAGCATCGCGCTGTGGAATATCGAGGGGCGGGCGGGAGCGGCGATGCAGGGGGACCGCTCGCTCCGCAGCCACCTGGGCTTCGGTGCGGACCGCCACGCCGGCTTTGACGCGATCTGGATGGCGGTCAACGACCTGGGCTACGTAGACCGGCGCCTGTGGGACGCCGCGGGCACGATCGAGGGGGGACCGTGGGTGTCCACCACGGCTCGGCACGGCGGAGCGGTGTGGCAGGGCCGGCTGGGCGCGCGCGCGGGGATTGTGTATCGGAACCCCGGCGTCGGGACGATATCCGCGCACCGCTACGACGTAGAAGGGTTCGCCCGCGCCACCGGCGAGGTGAGCGTGCGGGCGCCCTTTCCTTTGAAGTCCGTGCTCGGCGTGCGGCTGTTCGGCGGCACGTATCTCGCGCTCAACGGCCCGCCATTGCAGCGCCGCATCATGCTGGCGGGAGCGGACCCCTACGAGACATTTCTGAACCCGCTGCTGCGCAGTCGCGGAGCGCTGTTCGTGCGGCCGGGCTTCCATTACCACGCCCCGGGCAACGCCAACCTGCGCGGCTTCCGCCCCGATCTGGGCGGGCGCTGGGCGGTGGCGATGAACGTCGAGGGCACCAAGACATTGTTCCGCCGGGGTGGGGGCCTGTTCGCCGATGCGGCGCTCGAGACCTTCTTCGATGTCGGCCTCGTGGATCCGCGCGCGGTGCCGCCGCTCCCCGGGGCCGCGGGGACGTACACGTCGCTCTATGACGGCGGCGTTGGCCTCGTGACGCGCCACCGCATCAACGAACTCGCGTGGACGCTGCGGTTCGAGGTGCCGCTGGTCGTGAGCCGGTTCGATTACGCGGCCGATTGGAACGGCAGGAACGAGGGGCGGGCAGCGTTCCGGTGGCAGGTCTCCCTGGAGCCCAGCTTCTGACGGATCGCCGAGGGTTCATCCAAGACACCGTCGGCCGCCTGCTGAACGAGGTCGCCACACGGACCGAGCAGCGCGTCGCGCCACGCCGCTGGTTCCGGCCGCCGGGCGCGGCGCCCGAGGTGGCGTTCGTCGCCGCCTGCACGCGTTGCGGGGACTGCATCGACGTGTGTCCCGTGCACGCGATTCTCAAGACGCCGGCGAACGGCGGTGGGCTGGCGGCCGGGACGCCCTATATCGATCCGGCGGTCCAGGCGTGCGTCGTGTGTGACGACATGCCGTGTGCCGCGGCGTGTGAGACCGGCGCGCTGGTGGTGCCGGAGGATCGTGACGGGCGCGGGATCTGGGCGTCGGTGCACATGGGCGTACTCGAGCTCGATCCTGTCCGCTGCATCACGTTCCAAGGGGCCGCCTGCGGCGTGTGCGCGCGCGCCTGTCCCGTAGGCGAGCGGGCGCTGGCGATGGACGAGCGCGGCCATCCGGTGCTGAAGCCGGAGGGCTGCGTCGGATGCGGCATCTGTGTGACCGCGTGCGTCACACTTCCTTCCTCTCTCAAGCTGACACTCGCATGAGCCCTTCCGAGCTTCCGTACCGGGTCGAGAAGCCTTGGGGTCACGAGATCATCTGGGCCAGGACCGATCGCTACGTCGGCAAGATCCTCCACATCGAGCCGGGCCATGTACTGAGCTTGCAGTACCACAACAAGAAGGACGAGTCGATCTACGTGTTGACGGGGGAGATCATCCTGCGGCTGCAGCAAGGAGAGACGCTGATAGAGCGGCGCATGCGCGCAGGCGAGGCGTTTCACATCACGCCCAAGCAGATCCATCAGTTCGAAGCGGTGGTGGCGAGCGACCTGCTCGAGGCGTCCACGCCGGAAATCGACGACGTGGTGCGGCTCAAGGACCGCTACGGGCGCGCGTGAAGGTCATCATCCCGCTCGCCGGGAAGGGCACCCGCCTACTCCCGCTCACCAAGCGCGTTCCCAAGCCGCTCGTGAAGGTCGCGGGCCGGCCGGTGATGGATTACGTGATGGACGCCCTGCGCCGCGCCGGAGAGCTCGAGGAGCTGATCATCATTACCGGCCACCTGAAAGAGCAGGTCGAGCGCTACGTCACCACACACTATGACATCCCGGCGCGGTTTGTAGAACAGCAGGTGCTGGACGGCACCGCCGGGGCGGTCAACCTGGCGCGGCCGTACGTGGACGGGCCTGTCATCGTCATTTTCGTCGACACGCTGTTCGACGCCGACCTGTCTATCGTGGAGAGCAGCAAGGCCGACGGCATCATCTGGTCGAAAGAGGTCGAAGACTATCAGCGCTTCGGGGTGATCGTCACGGACAAGCAGGGTTACATGACCCGCATCGTCGAGAAGCCCAACACGCCGATCTCTCGGCTGGCCAATATCGGCCTGCAGTACATCAGGGACTGGCGCACGTTGTTCGACGGCATCGATCATGTAATGAAGAGACCGCCAGGGAAGGGCGGCGAGTTCTATCTCACCGACGCGTTCCAGTACATGGTGGATCAGGGGAAGAAGCTCGTCGTCACCGAGGTGACGGGGTGGTACGACTGCGGCAAAGTGGACACGCTGCTGGAGACCAACCGCCGTCTGCTGGAGCACGGCCGAGCGCGGCGGCCGGCGAAGGTGCCGAAGGGCGTGCAGGTCAGGGATCCGGTGTACATCGAGGATGGCGTGATCCTCGAGGACTCGACCGTCGGCCCGAATGTCGCTCTGGGTGCAGGGACCCGCGTAACCGGCAGCACGGTGGCGAACAGCATCCTCGGCGACAATGTCCGGGTCCGGAAGGCAACCGTGGAGGGGTCATTGGTAGGCGACGACCAGGTCATCGAGGGCAGGACGTTGAAGGACGCCGTGATGGATGGCGGGGAGGTCGCCCCCGCAAAATAGCCCGCTTGACAAGTACGATAGTTCTAGTATAATCGAAGTGTGAACACGACCACGACCACCGCCCTACAGTACGCCCCTAAATTCGCGGCCCTGGGCCATGAAGCCCGACTCGCCATTGTGCGGCTGCTGCTCTCCGCCAACCCCGACGGGCTCGTGGTGGGCGAGATCCAGGAAGAGCTCGACATCCCCCCTTCGACCCTGTCGCACCACCTCGACGCGCTGCAACGTGAGGGGCTGGTCGGCGTGACGCGGGAAGGGAAGTACCTGCGCTATCGTGCCGATGCAGCCGGGCTCAGGGATCTGCTGGCGTTTCTCTACGCGGAATGCTGCACCCGCAGCGGGTTGGTACCAGTGAGTGCGTTGAAAGGAGTCCGGACGTGAAAATGCATGTCGCCCTCAACACCCCCCGGTTCGACGAATCGGTCCGCTTCTACCGCACCTTCCTCGGCCTCGAGCCGGTGAAGCTCAAGCCGGGCTACGCCAAGTTCGACGTCCCCGAGCCGGCGCTGAATCTGACGCTCAACGCCTCGTCGGCCTCCCAGGGCCACGGCGGCGACCTCAATCACCTCGGCATTCAAGTGGCGTCGACAGCCGCGGTGCGCGAAGCCGCGGACCGGCTGAAGGCCGAAGGCCTGGCCACCTTTGAGGAGGAAAACACGGACTGCTGCTACGCGCTCCAAGACAAGGTCTGGGTGACCGATCCCAACGGCTACAAGTGGGAAGTCTTCGTCGTGAAGGTCGGCGACACCCAACCGGAGCTGCCCGCGACCGCCGCGAGCGCTGACCAGACCGAGGCATGCTGCGCCAGCACGTGTTGTCACGATTGAACGAAGTTCTGGAGCTGTTCGCGTACAACGCCTGGGCGAACCGCACGATCTTCGAGGCCGCGGCGAAGCTTCCGGACGAGCAGTATTTTCGCGATCTGAAGAGCAGTCACGGCGGCGTGCACGGCACGCTGGCCCACATCGTGTGGGCCGAGCACCTGTGGCTGAACCGCTGGCTCGTCCGCCCGAACCCTGCTATTCCCCAAGGCAAGGATCTGCGCACACTGGGGGATATCCGGGCGCGCTGGGAAGAGGTGGAGGCGGATCGGGGCAGGCTGCTCGACGGGCTGACTGACGCCCGGCTCGAGGAAACGCGGGCCGTAAAGCCTTCCAGCGGTGGAGAATACGTCCACACGCTCCGGCAGATGTTCCGCCACTTGATCAACCATTCGTCCTACCATCGCGGCCAGATCGTGACCCTCCTGCGCCAACTCGGCGCAACGCCTCCCAACACCGATTTGATCGTGTTCTACCGGCGCTAGCCGGGGCTTGACGGCGGCGGGAACCATAATTTACTTACTGACCGTTCAGTAAGTTAACTCTGGAGCCTCAATGCCAAGAACCGCGACAAAACCCGCCAAGCCCCGTTGGCGTCGCCGGAAAAATGCCCGCCCGGAAGAAATCATTGCCGCCGCGTTGGAGGTGTTTGCCGACCGCGGCTTCGCTGCGACCAAGCTCGAGGATGTCGCCCGCCGCGCCGGCGTCACCAAGGGCACCATCTACCTCTACTTCGAAAACAAAGAAGCCCTCTTCAAGGCAATCGTGCGCGAGACGATCGTGCCCGTGATCGCCAAGGGGGAAGCCGTGGCCCAGTCGTTCACCGGCAGCGCACGCGATCTGTTCGAGCGGCTGGTGCGCGAGTACTGGCGGCTCGTAGGCGAGACATCGCTCGCCGCCATCCCCAAGCTGATGATGGCCGAGGCCGGCAACTTCCCCGAGCTGGCGCGCTTCTACTATCAGGAAGTCGTGACCCGCGGGCATAAGCTGATGGCCGGCGTGCTCGAGCGGGGCATCAAGGCGGGCGAGTTCCGACCCGTGAATCTGGCGGTCGCGACGAAGCTCGCGATGGCGCCGGTGATGCACGCCGTGGTCGCGCAGCGTGCCTTCGCGGCATGCATGCCCGACGGCTTCGACGTCGCCGCTTACCTCGACACCCACATCGATCTCTATCTCCATGGCATCGCGAAACCGTAGTCTCCTGGTCCTCCTCGTGGCCGCGACCTCCCCGCTCAGCGCCCAAGCGCCGCCGGCGCTTCGCTTGTCGTTTGCCGAAGCGGTCCGGCAAGTTACCGGCGAAGCTCCTCCGCCCGCGGTGGCAATCGCCGGCTTCCGCGCCGATGCCGCCTCCGCGCGCGTGCGTCAGACCCGCGCCGCTTTGCTGCCAAACCTCTCCGTGTCGGGGATCTGGGCGAATCGCGACTTCAACTCGAAGGCCCAGGGCATCTCGTTCCCCGGCGTGCCGACCGTGATCGGGCCCTTCAATTCATATGACGGGCGCGTGCGTGTCACGCAGACGCTGTTCGACCTCTCGAGCCTGGGCCGGCTGAGCGCGGCGCGCGGCCAGGTGTCGGCGGCGGCGGCCGAACGGTCCGCAGTGGTGGAGAATGCTGCGCAAAACGTCGCGGTCGCCTACCTGCGCGCCGCGCGGGCGCAGGCCGTGGTCGCCGCCCGCCTCGCCGACTCCGTGCTCGCCGCCGACCTGGTCACGCTGGCGGCGGCACAACAGCAGGCTGGGGTGAGCGCCGCGATCGATTTGACGCGCGCCAAGACGCAGCTCGCCGAGGCGGCGGGGCGGCTGATCGTGGCGACGAATCAGCTCGAGCGGGCGAAGATCGATCTCGTCCGCGCGCTGGGGCTCGATCCGGCCACGCCGATTGCGCTCGTGGACACGCTGCGAGCAGACTTGGGCGCCGCAGATCTGCCCGTCGGGCGGGACGCGGCGGTGGCGCAGGCAGTCGCGGCGCGGCCGGACCTCGCCGCCGAGCAGGCGCGGGAGGCTGCCGCGCGGCAAGCTGCCTCGGCGATCTCCGCGGAGCGGCTGCCGCGGCTCGAGCTCGAGGCGGACTACGGGCTAAGTGGCGTGCGGCCGCCCGACGCCATCGGCACCCGGCAGATCGCCGTCCAGGTGACGCTGCCGATTCTCGATGGCTTCCGCCGCGAAGGCCGGCTGGCGGAACAGCAGGCCACGGTGCGTGAGTCGCAAGTGCGGGGACGCGACCTCCGCCAGCAAGTCGCCGCCGATGTGGACGCCGCCCTGATCGACCTGCGCTCCGCGGCCGCGCAACAGACGGTCGCGGCGGAGCGGCTGGAGCTGGCGCGGCAGGAGGTGTCACAGGCGCGGCAGCGGTTCAAGGCAGGGGTGGCCGGCAACATCGAGGTGATCAACGCCCAGGAGACACTGCTCAGGGCGCGTGACGCCGACCTGGATGCGCGGTTCGCGGCCGCCGCCGCGCGCATCGCGCTGGCACGGTCGGTCGGTGCTGCACGGACACTGCACTAACCCTTAGCTCGAGAGCACACGCAATGGCAACGACGATGGAACCAAAGACTGAGACTCCGGCCAGAGGGCAGGCGGCCCCTGCCACCCCCCCTTCGTCACGCCCCACATCGGGTCCCGGGCGATCGCGCCGCGTCGTGTTCGCGGTGATGGGAGTCGTGCTGGTGGGCCTGCTCGCGTTCGGCGCGCGCAAGTGGTGGTTCGGCCGCTCGCACGTCTCGACCGACAACGCGCAGGTGGACGGGCATATCGTGCCGATCCTCCCAAAGGTCGGCGGGTTCGTCGCCGAAGTGCGCGTGCAGGAGAACGAGTCGGTGAAGGCGGGGGACACCCTCGTCGTGCTCGACGACCGCGACTATCGAGCACGCCTTGCGCAAACAGAGGCCGAGCTGGTGGCGCTGCTCGCAACGGTGAGCTCACGCACGCGCGTGGGCCAGGCTGATGCGGCGGTCGCGCAGGCAACCGCTAATGCGCTGAAGGCGCACGCCGACCTCGCGCGGATCGAGCCCCTCGCGGCGCAGAACGTCGTCAGCGATCAGCAGCTCGATGCCGCGCGCGCCGCGGCGGCGGCGGCCGATGCCCAGTTGGCGGCTGCGCAGGCCGCGCTACTCGGCGCCGACGCCCGCGTCGCGGGCGCGCGCGCCGCACGCGATCAAGCGGCCCTGCAGCTGTCCTACACACGCATCATGGCGCCGGCGAGCGGCGTCGTGTCGAAGAAATCGGTGGAGATCGGCCAGCTGGTCCAGCCGGGCCAGCCGCTCATGAGCGTGGTCCCACTGGACGATGTCTGGGTCGTGGCGAACCTCAAGGAGACCGAGACCGCCGACGTGACGCCTGGCGATTCCGCGGAGGTGACCGTGGATGCGTACGGCGGCATCAAGTTCCGCGGCCACGTCGAGAGTCTCGCACCCGCGACGGGCGCCAAGTTCTCGTTGCTGCCGCCCGACAACGCGACCGGCAACTTCACGAAGGTGGTCCAGCGCATCCCCGTGCGGATCCGCCTCGATGGGGCGCCGGACCCCGCGCATCCGCTGCGGCCCGGCATGAGCGTCGTCGCCACGATCAAGACGCACTAGGCACCCGATGACCGCGGCTGCCATTCCGCTCGTCGCGACGCCGGACCGGTACAAGTACAAGTACCTGATCGCGATCACGGTGTCGCTCGCCTCCGTGCTGGAGCTGCTCGACACCAGCATCGTGAACGTCGCGATTCCCCACATGATGGGGAACCTCGGCGCCACGCTCGATCAGATCGCGTGGGTTTCCACCGGCTACATCGTAGCCAACGTGATCATCCTGCCGATCACGGGGTGGCTGTCCGCGTTCTTCGGGCGGCGGCGCTACTTCGCCGGCTCGATCACGCTCTTCACCGTCGCGTCGTTCATGTGCGGCAACGCGCACTCGCTCGGGGCGCTCGTCTTCTGGCGCATCGTGCAGGGGCTGGGCGGCGGCGCGCTGCTCTCCACCTCACAGGCGATTCTGTACGAGGAATTTCCGCGCGAAGAGTACGGCACGGCGATGGCGATCTTCGGCGTCGGCGTGATGGTCGGGCCCACCCTCGGCCCCACCGTGGGCGGGTGGATCACCGACATGTACGGCTGGCCGTGGATCTTCTACATCAACATCCCGTTCGGCATGCTGGCCCTGGGGCTCACCCTGTCGTTCATCAACGACTCCCGCCACCAGGAGAAGGCGGAGGGGGTCGATTGGTTGGGGCTGGGGTTGCTCGCGGTCGGTGTCGGCGCGTTGCAGATCATGCTCGAGCGCGGCGAGCGGCTCGACTGGCTCGCGTCGGGCGAGGTACGCACTCTCGCGCTCATGAGCGCGTTCTCGCTGATCACGTTCATCTGGCACGAGCTGCGTACGCCGCATCCCGTGGTGGATCTCCGCATTCTGAAGAGCCGCCAGCTCGCAGTAGGTGTCGTCTTCGGGATGATTCTGGGCGTCTGTCTGTACGCCACGGTATTCGTGCTGCCCGTCTATCTACAAAACGTGCGCGGATTCACCGCGAATCAGACAGGGCTCGTCATCCTGCCGGGCGCGCTCGCCAGCGCGGTCACGATGGGGCTCATGGGCCGGCTGCAGGGAAAGTTCGACGGGCGGCTATCAATCGCGGCGGGGATCGGCGTGTTCGCGCTGTCGATGTGGAAGCACGCCCACTTCACGACCGAAAGCGGCATGTCCGACTTCTTCTGGCCGCTCATCTTCCGCGGCATGGGCCTGGGCCTGATCTTCGTGCCGCTCACGAACCTCGCGCTCGGCGACTTGCCGATGTCCAAGATTCCGAACGGCACGGGTCTCTTCAACCTGATGCGCCAGCTGGGCGGCAGCGTGGGCATCGCGCTATCGGCGACGCTGCTGCAACGCTTCACGGCGATCCACCGGGCCGACCTGGCAGCCCAGGTGACGCCCTATGCCGAGGCTACCCGCGAGCGGCTGGCGGCGATCACTCAGGCGCTCATCGCCCGGGGAGAACTGCCGGCTCTCGCGAACACCAAAGCCATCGCGTTCTTGAACGGGATCGTCACGAAGCAGGCGCTGATGCTGTCGTTCGACCAGCTGTTTCTGCTCTTCGGCACGGCATTCGTGCTGTCGCTACCGTTGCTGCTGCTCGTGCATAGGAGCAAGGGGGGACCGGGGGGGGCGCCGCGGCCGCGCACTGAGTCTTAGCGGGCTTCCGCCATTGCAGCAGTAACCAAGAGGGCGCGCACGACACCGAGCGCGCCCCCTTCGTTTTCGTACCACTCCGTCGGGAGATGCGCGTCGCCCGCGCGTCCACCCGCGCCCAGCGCGACGGCGGGCACGCCGAGCGCGATAGGCAGGTTGGCGTCGGTCGAAGCACAGGTGAGCTGGTGCTCCCGGCCCACGGCGCGCGTTGCCGCCACGGCGACTTGCACCAGCGGATGGGTGCGGGGCGTGATCCCGGACGGGCGATCGCCCACGCGGCGCACGTCGAGTGCGAGAGCGGCCGTGCTGGGCGTCCGGTGCCGATTCTCCTCCTCCAATGCCTGTTGCAGCGCCGAATGTACGGTCTCATCGAGCTGGGCGAGCGCCCGCGGGTCCTCGCTGCGCAGATCGAGGTCGAGCCAGGCCTCCTGCGGGATCGAGTTCATGCCGGTCCCACCACCAAGGCGGACAACGGCGCAGGTACTGCGCGGGGAGAGCTGCGTCGGGAGATCCGCCAGCAGCGCCGTGGCTCTGCCCACGGCGTTCGCCGGGTTGGCGACGCCGAACGCCGCCCACGAATGTCCGCCCGGGCCGCGATAGGTGACGCGGTAGCGGCGCGCGCCGAGGGCCCGGTGCACGATCCGTTCGAGTCCCGCGCCGTCCAGGGCGATAAAGGCGTGGGGGCGCAATGGTTGCCCGTCGAAGAGGTGTCTGACCCCGCGGAGGTCACCTGATCCCTCTTCCCCGACAGTCGCGGCGAACAGCACGGGACGCGCCGTCGCCACGCGGGCCCGGGTCAGCGCCTCCGCCACGGCGACCAGCGCGGCCAGACCACGCGCATTGTCCGAGATCCCGGGCCCTTGGAGCCGGGCCCCCAGCCGCGATACGGAGACGTCGAGCTCCGGTCCGAACACGGTGTCGAGATGGGCGCTCAATACCACGCACCCGTCGCGTTTCTCTTGTCCGCCATTCCCGTACCATCCCCGCACGTTCCCGACCTCGTCAACCTTCACGTCCTCCAGCCCGACTTCTCTGAACAGTTCCGCGACGCGCGCACCGCGCGCCGCTTCCGCGCCCGTGGGCGCGGGAATCGCCGACAGCGCCGCCTGACGGGCGAGCGTCACCTCGTCGGAGCGCTCGATGTGCGCGCGCGCGGCGCGCACCCGCGGCTCGGTCATGAGCGCGTCAATCGAATCGTGCATTCGCCCGCAAAACTACGGTGCGGCAAGGCCGTTCGGCAACCGGGCGCTTGACCTGCGGTGGGCCCGGCGCGACACTAATCGCATGGATGAGCGCGATCTGATCTACGACTGGAACGGGGCCGCCCAGAACGGCGGCTTCGACTGGACGCGGGCGCGCGTGGACCTGAACGACGAGACGCTGCGTGACGGCCTGCAGTCGCCCTCCGTGACCGACCCGTCGCTCGACGTCAAGAAGAAGCTGCTGCATCTGATGGCCGACTTGGGGATCGTGGCTGCCGACATCGGTTTACCGGGGGCGGGGCCGCGGATGGTGGATCAGGTGCGCGCCCTGGCGAAGGAAATTCGCGACCACAAGCTGCCGATCTTTCCGAACTGCGCCGCGCGCACCGTCATCGCAGACGTCGAGCCCATCGTGCGCGTGTCCGACGAAGTCGGGATCAAGATCGAAGCCGCGACGTTCATCGGCTCCTCGCCCATCCGCCAGTACGCCGAGGACTGGACCCTGGACCGCATCCTCAAGGCCACCGAAGAAGCGGTGACGTACGCGGTTTCGCACGGTCTTCCCGTCATCACAAAT
>Ga0209220_1000161_pt1 | contig 28815 bp, 33 predicted proteins | sample BlaSpr_A8_OM3_M3_FD_187984 | JGI IMG/M metagenome (GOLD analysis project Ga0209220, IMG submission 187984) | Forest soil microbial communities from Thunder Bay, Ontario, Canada - Black Spruce, Ontario site 2_A8_OM3_M3 (SPAdes) (version 2) | ecosystem: Environmental > Terrestrial > Soil > Boreal... | reverse complement strand
GCGCACGCCTTTCTGGCCGAGATCGATGGCGAGCGTCAGTCCGACCGGCCCGGCGCCGACGATCAAAACCTCGGAATCCGCTCCCATGCCGTTATTATCTATGCGGTGATCCTCTGAGCCGAGCCGCCCTGATTCTCGAGCAAGCCGCGCGGAAAATCGGCGTGGCGGTGGCATGGATCGCAATTCCTCTGATGGTGATCCTCGCCGCCCTCGAGCCGGTCCTGCGATGGGCGGGCTGGGGAGGCGATCTGCCCCTCGGCGAGGCTGCCACCAGCGCGTTTTTCGCGCTGACGATGACCTCGTTCGGCTACGCATACGCCGCCGGTGCTCATGTGCGTCTGGACGTTCTCAGCCGGCGCTTTTCACCCCGGGTGCGCGCGGCCCTCGAGTTGGCGGGCGCTGTGCTGATCGTGCTGCCGCTCTGTGCGGTGGTGCTCCTGAACGGCACCGAATCGGCGTGGCGCTCGTTTCAGCAAGCCGAACGCTGGGCGGACACCGGCTGGACCCTTCAATGGGTGCTGCGCGCCTGGGTACCGGTCGGCTTCTTCCTCCTGATGCTCGCAGCCATCGCCTCAGGCCTGCGCGCCATCATGACGCTGGCCGGCAAATGAGCTACCTCCTGCCGGCGTTGATGCTCGCAGCGCTCGCGGCGGCGCTTTTCGTGGGCCTGCCCGTGGCGGTGGTTCTCATCGGCGTGGCGTTTCTCTTTGCGGGCCTTGGCATCCTTGCCGGAAGCGTGCGCATGGAAGAAATGGGAGCGATTTTCCATCGCGTCTACGGCACGCTCTCGGACCGCGATGAAGTCCTCTATGCCGCGGTTCCGATGCTGCTGTTCATGGGCGCGATCCTGCACGAAACCCGGCTCGCCGCGGATCTTCTCGCTGGAGCGGCGCGGCTTTTCGGCCGGCTGCGCGGCGGTCCTGCCGTCGCGACGCTCGCCGTAGCTGCGATCCAGGCCCCGGCAGCCGGAATGGTGGGCGCCTCGGCCGGAGCGCTTGCGCTTTACGCACTGCCCGCGCTGAGGCGTCACGGCTACAGCATGCAAGACGCGGCGGGCCTCGTTGCCGCCGCCGGCACGCTCGGCGTAGTCGCGCCCCCCGGCATCATGCTTTTCTTCGTTGCCGACGCCATTGGCGTCCAGGTGCCGGCACTGTTCCTTGCCATGCTGGGCCCGCTCGCGCTGCTGCTGCTCCTCTATCTCGCCTATGCGGTGGTGCGTGGCTCGCCCGCTCGTGTCGACGGCGAAGTACACAGAGTAAGCACCCTCGACGCATTGGTGCCGGCCGCGCTCATGATCGGTCTGGTAGTGATCGTCGCTCTGGGCTACGCGACGATTTCCGAGGCGGCGTCGCTCGCGGCATTGGGTGCGGCGCTTACAGCGCTGGCCCGCGGCAGGATGTCCTGGAGCGCGCTCGAAAGCTCGATTCGTCGCACCGCGCTGGTCAGCGCGATGGTGTTCTTCATCTTCGTCGGCGCCAGCGTCTTTTCGCTGGTGTTTCGCCTCCTTGGCGGCTCGCAGATGATTTCCGCCGCGGCAGCCGCCTTGGGCACCCGGGGGGCGGTGACACTGGCGGCGGCCTTGACCTTCGTGTTCGTTCTCGGCTTCTTTCTGGACTGGCTCGAGATCGTCGTCATCGCGCTTCCCCCTTTGGCCACCGCCCTGATCGCGGCCGGTGTCGGCGAAACTTTCGGCAATGCTCAGCTCGCCGCGTGCTGGATCGGCGCGCTGTTCGCCATCAACCTGCAGACCTCCTTCCTGACCCCGCCATTCGGCTACGCGTTATTCCTGGTGCACGGCGCAACCGAGGGCGCGGTGACGATCCCGCAGGTGTGGCGAGGCGCGTTTCCCTACCTGGTCCTGCAGCTCGTCACCATTGTCGCGGTGGCTGCAATCCCGGAGCTGGCCACCTGGCTTCCTGCCCAGGTGCTGGATCTTTCCGTGCCGAAAGGTCCCAAGTTCAATGAGTGAAGCCTTCAAGCGAGGAAAGGATCGTCATGGAAATGATCGACCGCGGACTGTGGGGTCAGGGCTTGCGCTGCCGCGCCATCCAGATCACGAGGTCCCAGGCGTTGCGGATGCCGATGACGAGCAGCAGGATCATCGCCACGGCTAGGACCACCGTGCCGTGCGCGCTCCCCATCCAGATCGCCACGGCCGCGGCGCTAACCAGCAGATAGCTCAGCACCGGCAAGCCGACGTACCAGACCCCGTCTTCCCGATCGAGCTTGCTTACGCGCCACTGCTTGTATCCGCCGGTCCAGAGCAGGTAGCCGAGCCCCCCGAGACCGCCGAGCAGGAGAAGGCTTGCCACGATTGCCGGCCGAACGTGCGGCATGAGCATGAACGCGGAGACGACCAGCACTGTAGCGAAATAGACCATGGTGGGCGTGACGAACGCCCTCACCCCGCCCGATGACCGGTTGGCGATGATCTCCGGGCCGATCGATACCACCACGAATAGCAGGCCGGTGAGGGCGGCGGCGCTGGTGCCGACGAGCAAATAGAACTCGTGCCACGCATGCAGCTGCTCGAGCCATGAGCCGATCATCGTCGTCCGTCAGCCGCTAGGCGAGCGGGACGAAGTCGTATTCGCCGATGCCTTGCAGCACGAGGAAGGTTGCCGAGCCTTCTCCACCATTGGTGACGAGATGCGGGCGGCGCGGCTTGACCGAATAGATTTCGCCGGGTGCGAGCCGCACCTCCTCCTTGGGATCCTGCAGAAACAGCCTCAGATTTCCCTTGAGCACGTAAAACGTGTCCTGGACGTTGTTGTGAAAGTGCCAGGGCACCTTCTGGGTCTTCGAGAGCTGGATCTCGGTAATGCGAAAGCCGGGCCGCGCGGCGTGCTCGGCACGGCTCTCGACTTCATAGAGATGGCTGGCATCTTTGACCGCTTCCATGGGGTCCTCCGTCTGGGTTGGATTTTATCCGCTCGTCCTTTTTCTTGCTTTCTCGTTGACATCGTCCGGTCTCCGGGGCGATAAAGATTGAGGGGAAGAAACGTGACCGGCGCCCGCCGGATCACGGAAGAGGGGAGGGGGACGTGCGTCTTTTCGCGATACTTCGTCCTGTAATACTGGTCGCCGTACTAGCGCCTTCAAGTGCGCTGGCGACCAACATCTGGGCGGCTGCGCTCGGCAGCCCATTCGGCGACCTGCCGGACGATCAATACAAGTTTCTCGATGCCAACGAGGCGTGCCAGAAAGGCACTCCGCAGCCGACGCCGACGAGCTGCAACATAGATCCCCGCAACATGAGAAACGACGCCGGGCCGCAGACCCCCGGACGCTGCGCCTACGAGTCAACCTGCGTCTGCTTTGTTTGCCAGGTCGGCCCCACCCCAGGAAATACCGTCACTTCGGGTTCCGGCTATTCGACACTGAAGAAGATCCAAAGCTGTCCCGCCGGGACGACGGAATATCTCGGCTTCTGTTATCTGGACACGCCGAAGGGCAAAGGGCGTTGCCTCGACTGCGAGCTAGCCAAAGCCAACCCTGTCAACGTCGGCAGCGGCAACAAATACCAAAGCGAAGCGCTCTATCGCGCAGGCGCGCTGGAGATGGCTCTCTTCTACAACAGCCAATCCGGCAGCACCTATTTCCGAACCGGTCCGTTCGGCACGCACTGGAGCTCGCGCTATACGGTGCGCCTGCGTGATTCGGGGCAGGGAATTGTCGGCGTCGCGCGACCCGACGGGCGCGAGCTGGAGTTTCGCGCGCCGCCTGCCGGCAACGTCTGGCTGAGCGATGCCGACATTGCCGACAAGCTGGAGAAGCTCGAGAGCGGCTGGCGCTACACGGCGAGCCAAGGCGACGAAGTCGAGGAGTACGACGCGGCCGGCAATCTGCTCAAGATCCGCAACCGCGCAGGCCAGGAGCAGACGATGGGCTATAGCAACGGCCTGCTCGTCAGCGTCACCGATCCTTACGGCCGTCAGCTCAATTTCACCTACGACGTCCAGAAGCGAATCAACAAGATGACCGACCCGGCGGCCGGCGAGTATCTCTTCGAGTACGACGGAGCGAGCGGGCCGGCGGGTGCGAAGAACCTCACCAAAGTCACCTTCCCGGACACGAAGACGCGCGTCTACTTCTACAGCGAGGCGGCGCAAATCAACGGCGGTGCGAGCTGCTCGAGCCCCTCGCCCGTGCTGGTCAACACGCTCACCGGTCTCAACGACGAGAACAACAGCCGCTACGCCACCTGGACCTACGACTGCCAGGCGCGCGCGACGAGCTCGCAGCACGCGCTTGGCGTCGAGCTCTATTCGTTCGACTATGGGACGAGCGCCGCCACGGTAGTGCTTGACCCGCGCAATACCTCGCGAACCGTTGGGCTGCAGAGAATCCTCGGCGTCGGGAAAGGCAGCGGCACGACGCAGCCGGCCGGCAGCGGCACGGGAACAGTCTCGAACGCCGCGACGTACGACGCGAACGGCAACCCCGCCACGCGCACCGACTTCAACGGCAACCGCACCGACTACACCTACGATCTCGCGCGCAACCTCGAAACGTCGCGCACCGAAGGCCTGACGTCGGCGGGCGGCACGACACCGCAGACGCGCACCATCACCACCGCCTGGCATGCGACTTTCAGGCTGCCGACAAGCATCGCCGAGCCGCTACGCACTACGACGAACGTCTACGATGCGGACGGCACGCAGTGCGGCGCGCGCGGCGCGCTGTGCTCCAGGACCGTGCAGGCGAGCACCGGCGCAATCCGGACCTGGACCTACACCTACAACGCGAACGGCCAGGTACTGAGCGTCAACGGTCCGCGCAGCGACGTCTCGGACATCACGACGTACACCTACGACGCGCAAGGCAACGTTGCTTCAATCACCAACGCCGCGGGGCACGTCACGAGCATCACCGCCTACAACGCGCACGGCCAGCCGACCACGATCGTCGACCCGAACGGCATGACGATCACGCTCGGCTACGACGCCCGTCAGCGCCTCACATCGCGCAATTCAGGCGGCGAACTCACGAGCTACGACTACGATGGCGTGGGACAGCTCACCAAGGTGACGCTCCCCGACGGCTCGTTCCTCTCCTACAGCTACGACGCCGCCCACCGTCTTACCGGTATCTCGGACAACCTTGGCAATAGCATTGCCTACACCCCCGATGCGATGGGCAACCGCACGCAGGAGCAGGTGTTCGACCCGGCGAGCGTGCTCGCGCAGAAGCGAAGCCGGGTCTACAACAGCCTTAATCGGCTCTTCCGCGAGCTCGGCGCGCAGAACCAGACCGCCGAGTATGCCTACGACGACCAGGGCAACGTCGTCTCGGTAAAGGATCCGCTCAACCACATCACGTCCAACCAGTACGATGCCTTGAACCGTCTGAAGCAGGTCACCGACCCGGCGCTCGGCGTCACGCAGTACGCCTACAACGGCCTGGACGCGCTCACGCAGGTCACCGATCCGAGGAGTCTCGTCACCGGCTACACGGTGGACGGCCTGGGCAACCTCACGCTGCAGGCGAGCCCGGACACCGGCACGACCGTCAATACCTACGACGCCGCCGGCAATCTCCTCACGCAGACCGACGCGAAAGGGCAGGTCACCACCTACGCCTACGACGCGGTCAACCGCGTCACGCTGATCACCTTCCACGACGGCGCAAGACAGGCCTACGCCTACGACCAGGGAACGAACGCGATCGGACGCCTGAGCTCGATCACCGAGACCAATCCCGCGAACCAGGTGACGAGCCAGATCGCCTACGCCTACGACCTGCACGGGCGCGCAACGTCCGAGACGCGCACGGTCGGCGGCGTTCAGTATGTGCTCGCGTATGCCTACGACAGCGCCGGGCGCCTTACCGGGCTGACGTATCCGAGCGGCCGCACGGTGAGCTACACGTTCGACGCGCTGGGACGCATTTCACAAGTTAGTACAAGCAAGAATAGTCAGAGCCAGGTCGTCGTGCAGAACGTCGCCTACCACCCCTTTGGCGGCGTGAAGAGCTTCACCCTCGGCAACGGCCAGGCCTACAGCCGTTCGATCGATCTCGACGGCCGCATCGCCACCTACACGCTCGGCGCCCAGTCCTTCGGCATCGGCTACGACGCGGCGAGCCGCATCGAGTTCATTTCGGATCTCGGCACCCCGGCGAACTCGAATACCTACGGCTACGACGGCCTCGATCGCCTGACGCAGGCCGTCACGCCTTCGACGCCTTACGCCTACAGCTACGACGCGGTCGGTAACCGCACCAGCCGCACCGCCGGCGCGAGCACCGATACCTACGCCTACAGTTCGAGCTCCAACCGGATCGCCAGCATCACGCCTAGCTCGGGACCTGTCCGCAGCTTCGTCTTCGACGCCAACGGCTCGACCACCGCCGACGGAACCAACACCTACGTCTACGACCCGCGCGGGCGCATGGTGCAGGCTACGAGCATCGTCGGTGCGACGAGCTACCAGGTGAACGCGCTCGGCCAGAGGGTGAGGAAGACCAACAGCCTTGGCGACACCGTCTTTCACTACGACACCCGCGGCAGGTTGATCGCCGAGACCGACCCGGGGGGAGGGCTGAAGCGCGAGCTTCTGTACCTCGGCGACATCCCGGTCGGGGTCGTCCAGTGAGAGGGAGGGCTATTCAGTCAGTGTAGTTTCAGCGATCGAGGTTCTCGAGAAAACGGACCCTAAGGCAGGGGCCTGGTGGCAAGGGAGAGGTGCCGATGCAGATTTCCGAAGGAGGCTGCCTTTGCGGGGAAATTCGCTACCGAGCTACGGGTGAGCCGACAAACAGCATGGTCTGTCATTGCCAGACTTGCCGCCGAATCGCCGCGTCACCAGTGGTCGCGTGGGCCACTTTCCCGAAGACGCAATTTCAGTTCACTCACGGCCGTCCGTCTGAGTTTCATTCGAGTCCACCTGTGCGCCGTACGTTTTGCGGATCGTGCGGAACACCACTGACATACGAGCACAGCGGTTCCCCTTCATCCGTCGACATCACAACGTGCAGCCTCGACGATCCGCGGTCCTTCCCACCGACGCACCATTCCTGGCTTAGTCATGACATCGGCTGGGTAAGATTCGGCGATGGGCTGCCGACGTTTCAAGAATGGCGACATGATGACGCCGTCTAACCTATGACTGCTAACTGGCCGCCGCCGAAGAATCTGCCGCCTGGGTATCCACTGCCGTCCGTAGACAACGCGGGCTGCCCAATTCAGGTTGGCGCAAAGGTCCGCATCGTGTCGGTGGCGTCCTGTGCCGCCGGGTTGCCACCGGAAGATCAGATCCGACTAAAGTCATATGAGGGGAAGGTATTCGAGGTCCTCGAGATCGACCGATACGGAATGATCTGGTTTGGGTCTGACGGAGTCAGCCGTAATTTCAGCCTGAAACCTCGCGAGGTTGCCCTTGTTTAGGCCTATGCGCATCTTGAGCAGGCAGTCATCTAACATCCGATTCGCGCGACGCTTACGTGTCGGCGCTGCGCACTTCCTTCAGCGCGCCACAACCGGGACGTTAGACGGCAGATGACCACACCGCTCGTTGCCGACAGAGTGCAGATCCGACCGCCGCGAACTGCCGATGCAGAGCAACTCGGCGTTCTCACTCGCCAACTTGGCTATGCCACAGAGATAGAGGAGCTTGTCTCGCGCATTAACAGGCTATCCGAACTACAGGAACACTTCGTCGCAGTTGCTGAAGTTGACGGCACAGTCGTTGGTTGGGTTCAGGCTGAGCACCGATTCAGCATGGAAACAGGCGATAAGGCGGAACTCATTGGCTTGATTGTCGGTGCTGCAGCTCGTCGCAGCGGGGTGGGTAGGTTACTTGCACAGGCGGCCGAGGACTGGGCGACCGATCGAGGCCTGCGCTCTATTGTGGTGCGCTCCAACGTAATACGGCCGGAGTCACACTCTTTCTACAGGCAAATTGGCTATACGCAGTCAAAGACACAACATGTGTATGCGAAGCCTTTGCAACGTAAATCTGCCGTCTAACCGTCGGTTCGTGAGCGACGCAGAACCTCATCCGATAATGTGGACACCTCGACCTAACGCTCTACGCTTCCCGAGCATAACTGACAGCCGTCATGTGCCCGCAGACGGCTACGCACACAGGACCGGCTTTTCTCCTCTGGAGAGCAGGTTTTCTTGTGCCAGCTGAGCAGCGTTAGTATCTAGAGGGCGCTCGGGGGGCATAACTGCTGAATCGTTCAAAAAGAGTGTCCACTAAATCGGATGAAGATCACGCTTACGAGCCAGCGCTGCGCGCCTCCTTAAGCGCGCCACAACCGGAACGTTAGGCGACATATGGCAGAGCCGCTCAACTCTAAATTTCTTCAGCTCTTCGAGCGGGATCAGGGGCGCTGTGTCTATTGTGGCCTCGACCTCAAAGCTGACTATGACCGCTTCATGATGGCTACCGAGGATCATCTCGTCCCGGGCTCGAAAGGCGGGCGCGGCAGGGAGCTTGAAAACCTAGTCTTAAGTTGTCGCGTATGCAATGGGCTCAAGGCCAACTTTGTTCCTGACCCGCCAGTCGATCCTGTAGCAGACCGGCGCAAATACATCGCTGCGTTGCGTGCGTACATCATGAAAAGACGAAGCGACCGTCTCAAGGAGTTTATGCAGGTTACTCACCCGGGAATGAAAGACTATCAATAAGCGTCGCCTAACAACGCGTTCGAGCGAACGCGCGGAGGATAGAGTGCTACGGTTAATAATACGGCAGCGCGTCGCTCAACGCGGACGTTAGGCTGCAATGAATAGCGCCGGCCCATGGACCACCGACGACTTCGACGGCATGTCGTGGCACGACGTCCACGTGCACGGGTTTCGTTTCGACGGCTTTAAAGAAAGCGACGGCTCAGCTGACCTCATCCTCGACATCGATTACATACTCAAATGGGAGAAGTCGGGAGATGGCTTCCTTTTCACCGTATGCCGCGCAGATCTTCGCTTTCACGACGTATTTGGCTTGAAAGTCACGCTGGACTACGCAACGCCGACTGCGGGCATGTGCCCCTTCTCGCTTGCCGGCGTAGAGCGCGAGGTCGTCAAGTTCCCCACCGGCCACGGGTCCTACAGGTGGCGGCTGCCAATCAACTGGCCCAAGGGCTTGTTGGAGTTTCAGGCACCTGGATTTACCCAAGTATTGACGGGTACCCCACATGTGCAGTCGGGCCAAGCTCTGGCGCCGGAGAAACGCCGTGGCGGAATTGCAGCCTAACAGCGCGTTGGTGACCGACGCTTGCGCTGCGGCGCTGCGGCGCTGCGCGCTTCCTACAGCGCGGCACAACGCGGACGTTAGACAGCACCATGGACATCCCGCGCGACGGGCCCTACGAGGAGTTCCAAGCATTTCCGGATCGGGGACCAGCCGAGTCATTGTGCTCTTGGCTGGAGTTCGAAGGCGTGCCCTCTTACGTGGAGCCGCGCGCGCTCTCCAGCGGGATGGAAACGCACTTCGTCGTTTATGTCCTGAAGAAACTTGCGCACCGTGCACGCTGGATTGTTGCGCAACTACCTCCGTCTGATGCGGAGCTCGATTATTTGGCCACCGGTAAATTGCCGGGCCAAAACGACGAGGAGAAGAAGTAGTGCTGTCTAACCGCCGGTTCTTGAGCGACGCGTTCCGCACGGCGCTTCGCACCTCGCACCGCGCGGCAAAACCGGAACGTTAGGTGGCGTTTCCGGGGACGAGCGACATGGGCATCTTAAAGACGTTCCTTAGCAAACCGGTCGGTGTAGTAAGCGTCTGCACTGGAGACATCGATAGAGGATATTGGGAATACTGGAGTGATCATCGACTGACCACCATCGGAAATTTCGGTAGCAAGAATATCTACTTGGCGAAGAAGCTGTCGACGCTGCGAAAAATTGAAGGCGACGCTGCCGCAAAATACATTGAAGAAGGTAAGCAGTTCCTAGGGCGCGGGAAAGCCGTAGTGGGAGCATTGACCGGCGGCGTTTTAGGCGCGGCTACTGGGTTGAAGGTCGGGCATAAGGAAACCGAAAAACTAGATGCGTCATCCCTTGTTTGCTTCGAAGCAATGCTTAGGAACGGAAAACGCTTCGTGGCTATATCTTCGGATCTAGTATTCGCTAAGCTTATAGAAAACCACAATGCCGCGCCGCGCTGAGGTCTACGCGTAATTCCATCTTCCGATGTCTGACCTCGAAATCGGAAAAAAAGAGGAGGAGCGCATTGCTCTAGATTACTTTCTAGATGCATATGCGTTCACCACCGGCGCTCAACTTGAGTACATTCCATTTGCCTCGGATGGCGAGCGCCCTGACTTCCTATGCCGAACTGCAGCCGGTGAAGTCATTGGGGTGGAAATCACCAGGGTAATGGTTCGCCCACACATCAAGGGCGAGCTGATTGCCCTTGGCGCTTCAACGCGACTGAATGCTCTTGCGGCATCGGAGGCGGTATTCGCTGTCGTAGAAGAAAAGGACAGGAAACGACGCTCCCTAGGATGGAGGCTCCCAGAGAACACCATCTTGGTCATTCACGTTCTGGATACCGACGTTGACGAACTCGGGGCCCTTTACGCCAGCGCGAATCTGCATGATGATTTTGCGGACTTCGGCTTTCGAGAAATCTGGATCGCCGATTGTGGGTCTATAGAGGCGTATGGCGGCGTCACCCTCATCGGTTTACATCCGGAACAATGGTGGGGACCCCACGAGCGGTGGAATCACTTCCAAAAACCGTACGGATAGATCTTTCCCGCCACCTAACCGCCGCTTTTACGCCGACGCGCGCAACAGCAGCGCGCGCGGGTAAAGCGGAACGTTAGATTCCGCTTGACGCTATACGTCATTGACGTACAATAGGGTCGATGTTCAGCTTCATTGAGACGAAGCTGTTCTCTCGGTTGCTTAGCGAGTATTTGACGGATGACGAGTACGCCCAACTGCAAGCCGCTTTGGCCGATGCGCCCGACCGCGGCGCCTTGGTACCTGGGTCTGGTGGCGTCCGAAAGCTGCGCTGGTCACAGCCAGGTCGCGGGAAACGTGGCGGCATTCGAGTCGTTTACTACGCCAAGACCCGCGATGGAATCATTTGGATGCTAACGATCTACGCAAAGAACGAGGAAGCCAGCATCCCGGCTCACGTTCTTCGCAAGATCAAGGAGGAAATTGATGGCTAAGGCGAAACGAAACATTGGTCTCGAGATTCTTGAAGGTATTCGCGAGATCAAACGCGGTGAACATGGTCGGGTAGTCAATCTCCCGTCTGTGACTTCTGTTCGTGAGCGCACTGGCCTGTCACAAGCACGTTTCGCGCAGCTGCTTGGTGTTTCGGTACGCACGCTTCAAGAGTGGGAGCAAGGCCGCCGCGCTCCGTCCGGTGCAGCTCGCACCTTGCTATTGATCGCCCAGAAAAACCCGCGAGCGCTACTCGAAGTTGCGTAGGCGGAATCTAACCGCCGCATGTACCCGGACGCGCGCAAGAGCGGCGCGCGCCGGTAATGCGGAACGTTAGAAGGCGCAGCAACGGAGGGCGGCTCACCCAGCTTTAAGGTATCCTCCTACCATTACTCATAGCTGCACGAGGCACCGTGCCTGAGCTCGATCGCCTGAAGGAACAAGTTGCGTATCTCAAGTTCTGGCAGGGGATTATGGTCGTGACGGAAGTCAGCTTAGTTGGTTGGCTCATTTCAACGCCCGACACCGCACATCCTGCGTTGTGGTCCTTCGCCGCTGTCGGCGTGGTCTTGCTCGGCTTCGGTATCTTCGCTTTACATCGCCAAATCGAGCGCCGCATCGACGAGATCGGGAGGTTATAGCCATGGAAATTCTCGCTGGCGTCATCATGCTTGCCGTCGTTATCCTCTTCGTCGGCATTGCTCTCGACGCAGCTCGTCGCGCCAAATAGCGCCTTCTAACCCTACGCCGCACCCGGACGCGCGCACTGTGCCTTGCGAGTGCTCGTCGGCGCGCGCCGGTGGGCGTGAACGTTAGACGGCACCGAATCCAACGCCCCAGGGAACCCCGCGGGACGCTACCAAAGGCAGGGCGTAAACTCTGCTTTGTCCTTAGGGGAGGAAGCATGCGACGCGTTCGGACCCTGCTGGGCATTCTCGGTGCGCTGCTTGGAACCGCCGCGCTTGCCCAATATCCGGCCAAGCCGGTCCGCGTGGTGGCGCCTTTTCCGCCCGGAGGCGCGCTTGACGTCGTCGGCCGGATCATCGCGCCGCCGCTGTCGCAGGCCCTCGGCCAGCCCGTCCTCATCGAGAACCGGCCGGGCGCGGACGGCGCAATCGCAGCCGACTTCGTGGCGAAGTCCGCGCCTGATGGTTATACGCTGCTCCTCGCTTCGTACACGGTTCTCTCCGCGATGCCGAACATCCGCAAGAACAGTTCGTACGACCCGATTAACGACTTCACGCCGGTTTCATCCGTCGGCAAGCTCTCTTTCTTCCTTGTCGTTCATCCCAGCGTGCCGGCGAACAGAGGGACCGAGCTTATCGAGTATGCGCGCGCCAATCCCGGAAAGCTGAACTTCGGCAGCGCGAACGCCACCAGCCTGCTCGGTCCGCTTTTGCTTATGTCGTCCGCGAACCTAGAGATGAACGGCGTACCCTACAAAGGCGAGGCCCTGGCGCTCAACGATCTGCTCAGCGGCCGGCTGCACCTGATGTTCATCTCCGGGACGCTCATCCCGCACGTCAAGGACGGCAAGCTCCGCGCTCTGGCCACCACGCTCGACTCAAGAAGCCCGCTGCTACCCGACGTCCCCACCATGGTCGAAGCGGGCCTGCCTCCATTTCCCATCAATCCCTGGATAGCGCTCGTCGCGCCGGCCAAGACGCCGAAGGAAATCATCGAGCGCCTGTCGCGCGAGACCAACCTCGTCTTGCGCCGGCCCGATGTGCGCGCCCAACTCGACAACCAGGCCTTCGAAACTTTCGGCTCGACACCCGAAGAAATGGGCGCGGTAATGAAGCAGCAGCTCGATGCCTGGCGCCGCTCCATCAGCGAGCTGCGGATCAAAGTCGACTAGGCCAAGCCCGCGGTTGGCGCGATGGAGCATCTAAATGGGGCGATGTCCGCGGCAGCTGCCATCGCTGGGTAACTCGTCTACGTGCGTGGTTTCAACAATTAACAGGAGGCTTTGATGAGAAACTTGACTTTGCTGGTGCTGCTGACTTACGCAATGATGCTGGCAGCCTGCAACACGATGGAAGGGCTGGGCCAGGATATATCCAAGCTCGGCAACAAGATCGAGAAAAAAGCGGAAGAGAAGAAGAATTGATGGAAAACTTTGTCTAATCGGAGTGCCAGTTTTCGGCAACGGGGCTTTGGTTGAAATCCATGCCTGACTCGCCGCTCAACACGGACGCGCAGCGCGCGTCGTGCCCAAGCGTTGGCAGCGCGCGCCGGTTAGCGCAACGTTAGGTGTCGTCGGACCCGGGCGTCATTTAACTATGCGGCCGCGATGCCTTGCGCACGCGTCTTTGCGAGCATCAAACTAACGCTCCGATCGAATAATGAACATCGTCCAGCTCAAGTCGACGGCGATCCCGAGTCCGCTGGCGCACTACAGCCAGGGCGTGCGCGTGGACGGGTTTGTGTTCCCGGCCGGCCAGATCGCCAGCGATTACCGCACCGGAGTTCCACCCGAAGCTCGCGCCGATCCGGCCCGGCAGACGGCCTATATCCTGAAGAACCTGGCTGCCGTGCTCGCCGAAGCCGGCTGCGGCCTGGAGCACGTGGTCAAGGCGCAGGTGTTCCTGCGCGATCTCGCGCATTTCCAGGCATTCGACGAGGTCTGGAAGCAGTTCTTCCCGTCTCCGCCTCCGCGCACCGCGGTTCAAGTCGGCCCCCAGGGTTTGCTCGTTCCGGGTTGCGAGATAGAGATCGATCTTGTCGCGGCTCACCCCGAACGGGGGGAACGGCGTGTCCTGTTCGTTCCGCCCGCCAGCTACGCCTGCCAGACCGGCATGCCGCCCGAGGCTCGCTCGCATCCGGCCTTTCCCTACTACAGCTCCGACATCGAGCGGCAGACGAGCTATGTTCTGAACGACATCGAGTCGGTGCTGCGCCAAGGCGGCGCGGATCTCGGGCGCGTCGTGAAAGGCCAGGTGTTCCTGACCGAGATCACCGACTTCGACGGCTTCTTCCAGGTCTGGACCGAGCGCCTGCCGCATGTTCCGCCGCTGACCGTCATACCGGTCGCCGGCTTGCTGGTGCCGGGCTGCCGCATCGAGATCGACCTGATCGCGCTCGCGCCTGGCGGCGGTATAAATCCGCGTCGCATAAGCGCCCCCGATCTGCCCCAGCCGTTCCCGCAGGGCAACGTCGCCGTCATCGCGGAACCGCTGGTCTTTGCCTCGGGGCAGCTCGCGGCCGACTTCGAGAAGGGACTGCCCCGCGAGGCGCGGGTCAATCCGAACAGTCCTTTCCTCGGCACCGATATCGCCCGCCAGACCGAGGTCGTCCTGACGAACCTGTCGCGCCTGCTGCAGCATGCCGGAACGTCGCTCGAACGCGTCGTGAAAGCCCAGGTCTTCCTCACCGACCTGAATCTGTTCTACCCGTTCGACAAGGTCTGGAAACGGTTTTTCCCGCTGCCACCGCCTCGCACGACCGTCCAGATCGGCGGGCCCACGATGCTCCTGCCGGGCTGCCTGGTCCAGGTCGACGTGGTTGCGGCGGTGAAATAGAAGGAGTTCTTCGGCTTACTGCGCGACGACGAGGCTCGAGAGCCGCTGCGGATCGGCGAGCAGCGCGGCGCTCGGGCCGTAATGGGCCACGCGGCCGCGGTTGAGGACCATCGCGTGCTGCGTGACGCCGAGCGCCACCTTGGCATGCTGCTCGACAAGAATCAGCGCAAGTGAATCTTCAGCGATCAATCTATTCAATGCCTTGAGGAGAGATTCAATGATGATCGGCGCGAGGCCTTCGAGCGGCTCGTCCATCAGCATGAGCGAGGGGTTGCCCATCAGCCCGCGGCCGATGGCGAGCATCTGCTGCTCGCCGCCGGAGATCTGGTTGCCCTTGTGGGTGCGGCGCTCGGCGAGCCGCGGGAAGAGGTCGTAGACGCGCTCCAGCGTCCAGCGCCCCGTGCGGGCCGCGACGCCGAGGTTTTCCTCGACGCTGAGCGACGGGAAGATCTCGCGCTCCTGCGGCACGAAACCGACGCCGAGCCGCGCGCGCTGATAGACCGGCAGGCGGGAAATGGATTTCCCGGAAAGCAGAATTTCCCCCGAGTGGAAAGTGGTGTGGCCCATGATGGTCGCGAGCAGCGTCGTCTTGCCCACGCCGTTGCGTCCGAGCACCGCCAGCGCACCTCGCTCCGGCAAGACCACGTCTATGTCCTCCAGGATGACCGTCTGGCCGTAGCCGGCGCGCACGCGTTCCAGCTTCAGCGCGTCAGGCATGGTGCTGCTCGCCGAGATAGACGTCATGGACGCGCCGGTCGCGCGCGATTTCCTCGGGCCTGCCTTCCACCAGCACTTCGCCCTGCACCAGCACCGTGATGCGCCGCGCGAAGCGGAACACCAGGTCCATGTCGTGCTCGATGATCAGGATGGCGATTTCAGAGGGCAACTTTTCCAGAAGTTGCAAAATCCTCTCGGTCTCTGCCGAGGGCACGCCGGCCGCCGGCTCGTCGAGCAGCAGCACCCTGGGCTGCTGGCCGAGCGCGATCGCGATCTCGACCAGGCGCTGCTTGCCGTAGGGCAGGTCGATGACGGGCGTAGTCAGGTCATCGGCGAGCCCCAGCGTGGCAAGCAGCTCCGTGGATTCATTTTTTATTTCTTTGTAACTTCCTGCAGCGCGCCACATGCGCGGGGCGATGCCGCGGCGCTCGGCGACCGCGAGCGCGACGTTGTCCAGAACCGGCAGGTTGCGGAACAGCGTGTTGATCTGGAAGGTGCGTCCTAGGCCGCGCTTCACGCGCTGCGCCTGCGGCGCGCGGGTGACGTCCTCGCCGCCGAGCAGGATGCGGCCGGAGGAGGGACGCAGCGCTCCCATCAGCATGTTGACGAAGGTGGTCTTGCCCGCGCCGTTGGGACCGATAAGCGCGTGGCGGTCTCCAGGCCGCAGCTGGAAATCGATGTTCTGCGCGACCGTCAGCGCGCCGAAGCTCTTGCAGAGGGTGCGCGTTTCGAGAACGGCATCCATTTGTCGATCAGTCCGAGTATCCCGCCGCGGGCAAAGAGGACCACCACCACCAGCAGCAGGCCAATGCCGAAATACCAGTATTCGGGGAACTGCTTGGCGAGCAGGTCCTGCGCGACGAGGTAGGCGACCGGGCCGATGAACGCGCCGTACAGGCGCCCGACTCCGCCGAGGATCAGCATGACCAGCAGCTCGCCCGAAGGCTCGAAGCCGAGCACGTTCAGGCCGACGAACTGGTTGGTCTGCGTGAGCAGCGCGCCGGCGACCCCGGCCATCACCGCCGAGAGGGTGTATACGCCGACCAGCCGCCAGTAGACGGGCGCGCCGATGGCGTGCATGCGCTGGGTGTTCTCGCGGATGCCGGTGAGCATGGCGCCGAAGGGCGAGTAGATCAGCCTGCGCGCGAGGAACCAGCCGAGGAACAGGACCGCCAGGCAATAGAGAAAGGCGGTCTTGCCGAAAAGATCGAACTTGAAGGCGCCGAGGATCGGCGCCACCACCACGCCCGAGAGGCCGTCGGCGCCGCCGGTGAGCCAGGTCGCCTTGTTGGCGATCTCGAGAATGATCGACGTGATCGCGAGGGTGAGCATGAGCAGCGTGAGCGCGCGCGTGCGCAGGATCACTGCGCCCGTGAGCGCGCCGAGCAGTCCCGCCGCGGCGGCGGCCGCCACCATCTGCACGAAGGGCTCGGTCACGCCGACTTTCGCGCCGAGGATGCCGGCCACATACGCGCCCAGCCCGAAGAACGCGCTGTGCCCGAGCGTGATGATGCCGGCGTAGCCGAGGATCAGGTCGAGCGACAGCGCGAACAGGATGTAGATCAGGATGCGCGCGCCGAGCGAGAGGTATTCCGGAAGCAGGAAAAACGCCGCCAGCGCAGCGATCCACGGCAGCCACTCCGGCCAGCGGATACGGGAATCGACTGTGTATCCGCCCGTGTGCATCATACGGGCCGTCCTAATGTTCCGCCCGTGTGCATCATGCGCGCGCTCCGAACAAGCCCTGCGGACGCCACAGCAGGATGGCGATCGTCGCCGCGTAGATGAGGAACGCGCCGAACTGCGGCACCCAGTATTTGCACGCGGTGTCGGCGATGCCGATGAGGAGCGCCGCGACGAACGGCCCGCGCAACGACCCCAGCCCGCCGACGGCGACGACGATCAGGAAGTACACCAGGTGCTCCATCGGGTAGCTCCACTGCACCGGGATGATGTCGGCGCCCAGCGCGCCGCCCAGGCCGGCGAGCCCGCTGCCGAGGGCGAAGGTCAGGGTGAAGAGCTTGCGCGTGTTGATTCCCACCGACTGCGCCATGCCGCGGTTGTCGACCGCGGCGCGCACCATCGCGCCCCAGCGCGTGCGCTCGACGCCGAACCACAGCGCGGCGATCATCGCCGAGCTGAACACGATGAGGAATACGCGGTAGGTCGGGAAGCCGCGGCCGGCGATGTTGACCTCGCCTTTCATGTAATCGGGCAGGAACACCGGCGGCGCGAGCGTGCCGTAGATCATGCGCGCCACCGCCGCCGCCACAAAGATGAGCCCGATGGTGAAGAGCACCTGCGCCAGCTCGCCCGCGCCGTAGAGCCGCGAGTAAAGCAGGCGTTCCAGAACTACACTGCCTAAAGCTACAGAAACAAAAGCGAGAACGAGCGCAAGGGGGAAAGGCACGCCGAAGCGGCCGAGCGCGGTGGCGAAGACATAGCCGCCGGCCATGGCGAACACGCCGTGCGCGAGATTGATGAAGCCCATCAGGCCCATCGTCACCGACAGGCCGACGGAAATCACATACAGGATCATGCCGTAAGCGGCGCCGTGGAAGGCGACGCTTACGAGCGAGGAAAGAAACTCCGCCAGGGGCTTACTTCTTCTTCTGCAGCTCTTTCCAGGGATCCTTCACCGCGGTGGCGACCGTCTCGAGCTCGACGTTAGCGAGCTGGCCGCCGACCTTTTTCACCTCGCGCAGGTATTCGTTCTGGACGATGTCGCGCGTCTCCGGATCGATCGAAATCGGGCCGCGGGGGCTGTTCGCGCTCTTGTAGTGCTTGAAGATCTCCATCGTCTGGTCGGGGTCGAGCTTGCCCTTCTGCGCCTTGATCGCCTCGAAGATCATGGCGATGCCGTCCCAGGAGCCGGCGGAGAGGAAGTTGGGCACCTCGTTGGCGCCGTATTCCTTCTTCCAGGCGGCCACAAAGGCCTTGTTGGCGGGACGATCCGCGGCAGCCGAATAGTGATGCACGGTCAGCACGCCGATCGCGACGTCGCCCATGTTCGGCAGCTCTTCGTCGGTAGTGATGTCGCCCGGGCCGATCAGCTTGATGCCGGCCTTGTCGAGGCCCAGATCGGAGAAGTTCTTCATCACCGCGGTCGCGGTCTTGCCGGCCGGGATGAACACCATCAGCGCATCGGGCTTGGCGTCCTTCACGCGCTGCATGTAGGCCGCCCAGTCCGGGTTCTGCAGCGGCACGCGCACGCTCGCGACCACCTTGCCGCCGCCCTCGGCGAAGCCCTTGATGAAGGCCTCCTCGGAATCGTGGCCGGGGCCGAAATCGCTCACCAGCGTGTAGGCGGTCTTGAATTTTTTCGACGCCCACTGGCCGAGCGGGTAGCTCGATTGCCAGAGGGTGAAGGAAGTACGAGCGATGTAGGGCGAGCGCGCCGTGATCACGGAGGTGCCTGCGTTCATGATAACGAAGGGAACCTTCGCCTCGGTGGCGATCGGCGCGATGGCCATGGCGTTGGGCGTGAAGATCACGCCGGCGAGCAGGTTCACCTTGTCGCGCACCACCAGCTCCTGCGCGAGCTGGCGCGCCTTGTCGGGGTTCGGCCCGGTGTCGTCGCGCGTCAGGAGCTCGATCTTCACGCCCGGCGGCAGCTCCTTCTCGTGCTGCTTCATGTACAGGCGCACAGCGCGCTCCATGTACGGCCCGAGGTTGCCGTTGAGCCCCGAATAGCTGGTGATGAAGCCGATCTTGATGGTCTGCGCAAAGGCGGCAGACGCGCACAGCGCAAACGCTGCAAGGACAAGCGCTTTTAAGATTTTCATAGCCCCCTCCTAGGGTGGTCCGGATTCTAAACGCTCTGGCCTCTCAACAGCCAGCGCCCGCCAAGCTGCGGCGGCAGCGCGACCGAGATGCCGACCGTCGCATTCTCGACCGCGAGCCCGGCACGGGAACAACGCGCCGCGAACTCCTCCGGATGACGGCAGCCGAGCGCATAGCCGGCGAGCGCCGGCGCAGGCGGCACATCGCCCAGCAGCTTGCCGAGCGCCTCGGCGGTGCCGATGCGGACATGGCCGCGCTGGGGCTCGAGTGCGGCCATCTCGCCGTCGGGCTGCGGCAGCAGGCCCGTGAAGCGTCCCCAGCGCGCCGCGGCCTGCGGCGGGTCATCGGCGACGACGAACAGCGCCCGCAGATCGACCACGCCGTTGGCATGGCCGAGATATTCCTTGCGCCAGATGTGCTGCGGAGTCAGGTGCTGCACGTACTGGATGCGACCCTCCGGCATTTTCCCGGGACCGGGCCGCACCACCTTGAAGCGCACCGTGTTGGAGTCGAGCTTGCGCTGCAGGTCGACGAGCGGCTGCGGCTCGAAGCCGTGGTCGGCGAGCCGGCGATGCTCGCCCTCGGCGTCCGGCGTGCCGAAGCAGGCGAGACGCAAGCCGGGTTCGGGCTCCAGCGTCGGCGTCAGGATCTCGATGTAGCCCTGCTCGAGCATGACGCAGCGATTGGCGCCGACGGGACTTCCGGAAACTTCCTGGATGGACAGAGGGGTGACCTTGAAACCCAGCTGCTCGAGCAATCCCGCCGCGGCATCGAGGTCGCGAACCAAATGCGAAACGTGATCGAGAAACAGCTCGCCCGGTTGCGGCTTCTGGCGTTCGGCGACATCCATGTCACGCTAATATAACAACCATGACCGGAGCCGAGGCGGTCGTCGAGATGCTGCGCGCCCACGGCGTCGAAGTGATCTTCGGCCTGTGCGGCGACACCAGCCTCCCGCTTTACGACGCGCTCGCCCGCACGCGGCACGGCATGCGCCACATCCTCACGCGCGACGAGCGCCATGCCGCGTACATGGCCGACGGCTACGCGCGCGTCACCGGCAAGGTCGGGGTGTGCGAAGGCCCTTCCGGCGGCGGCGCGACCTACATTCTGCCGGGTCTGGTAGAGGCGAACGAATCGTCAATTCCCGTACTCGCCATAAATACGGACATCGCCGTAAGTTCAAGAAACAAGTTTACTTTGACCGAGCTGGATCAGCGCGCGCTGATGAAGCCGCTCACGAAGTGGAACGCCGTGCTCGATCGCTCCGCCGATATCCCGCGTATCTTTCGCGCCGCTTTCGAGAGCATGACCACCGGGCGTCCTGGATCTGCGCACATCGCGCTGCCCTTCGATGTCCAGAATGGAACCGTTGAAGATTCGGATGTATGGGCCGATCCGACGTTGGGCAGTTACCCCTCCCGCAGGATAGCGCCTGACCCTTTTTTTATCGAACTGGCTGCAAAGCTCATCAGGAACGCAAAGGCTCCGCTATTCATCTGCGGCGGTGGTGTTGTGATCTCACGGGCAGAAAGCGAATTGCTCGAATTGGCGGAGAAACTTTCCGCCCCTGTCGCCACGACCATCAGCGGCAAGGGCTCGATCGACGAGCAGCATGCGGCTGCGGTCGGCGTCGTCGGCTCGAACGGCGGCACGCCGCAGACGCGCGCCATCGTCGACGGCGCCGACCTGGTGATCTTCGCCGGCTGCCGCGCCGGCTCGGTCACCACCGAGCGCTGGCGCCATCCGGCTCCCGGAAAGGCAAAAGTGATCCACATCGACGTCGATCCCACGGTTCCCGGGACGAACTACCGGGTCGATGTGCCGCTCATCGGCGACGCGCGCCTTTGCCTTGCGGCATTGAATGAGGCGCTGAATGGTTTTAGAAATACAAATCGTTTTGGGGTAGAAAGGCAGAAAAGCGAGAAATTCGAAGAATTCCGCGCCCTCGCTGAATCCACTGAAACACCGATCAAACCCGAGCGCGTGGTCGCGGAACTGAGCAAGGCCCTGGATGAGGACGCGATCGTCGTGGCGGATCCGGGAACGCCTTGCCCGTACCTGTCGGCCTATTACGTCGTGCGCGGCACCGGGCGGCGCTATTTCTCGAACCGCGCGCACGGCGCGCTCGGCTATGCGCTCGCGGCTTGCGTCGGCGCGCACTACGGCCGCCCGTCGGTGAAGGCGGTGGCCGTCATGGGCGACGGCAGCTTCGGCATGTGCGCCGGGGAGCTGGAGACGGTCGTACGGCTCAAGCTGCCGATCACCTTCGTCGTGATCTCGAACGCCACCTACGGCTGGATCAAGGCCGGGCAGAAGTCGAGCTATGCAGAGCGCTATTTCTCGGTCGATTTCGGGGTCACCGACCATGCCAGGGTGGCGGAGGCTTTCGGGGTCAGGAGCTGGCGGGTTTCCGACCCGAGGGAATTGGCTTCAGTCTTGAAAACTGCCATATCGCACTCGGGTCCCACGCTGGTGGATATCATGTGTCAGCCTTTGCACGAAGCGAAGGCGCCGGTGTCGGAGTGGGTCGCATGATCGAACGAGGGCATCACGACATGGGCGGGCAGCGGGCCGGCAAGGTCAAGCCGACCGAGCACGACTACGCCGACTGGGAGCGGCGCGTCGACGCCCTCTCCGTGCTGATGGGCGGCAAGGGCGTCACGGTGGACGAGCGGCGCAGGCACATCGAGGCGCTGCCTCCCGAGGCCTACGACAAGATGAGCTACTACGAGCGCTGGATCGTCGCGCTGACCCAGGCGCTCATCCAGCGCGGCATCATCACGACCGAGGAGCTGGCGCGCAAGATGACGCAGGTCGAGCGGCGTGGCTGAACCCCGCTTCAGACCCGGCGAGCGGGTCCGCGTCATGAAGGCTTATCCGCTGGGCCATGTGCGCACGCCCTATTACATTCGCGGGCACAGCGGCGTGATCGAGCGCGTTTGCGGCAGCTTCCCGAATCCGGAGGAGCTCGCGCAGATGCGCGACGGGCTGCCCGCGCAGCCGCTCTATCGGGTGCGCTTCATGCAGAAGGACGTGTGGCCCGACTATGGCGGCAATCCGGCCGACGTGGTGGAGATCGAGATTTACCAGCATTGGCTCGAAAAAGCATGAGCGATCAGGGCAAGTATCAACCGCTGACCTATTTCCAGCTGATGGAGGTGAGCCTGCGCGAGCTGCTGGTGGAGAAGGGCCTGGTCACCGAGGAGCAGGTCGCCAACGCCGTCGAGGACATGCGCAAGCGCACGCCCGAGCGTGGCGCGCGAGTCGTGGCCAAGGCCTGGGTCGATCCGGATTTCAAGAAGAAGCTGATGGAAAACGGTACCCGCGCCTGCGAGGAACTCGGGCTGGACCTTCCGGCGCTGAAGCTGGTGGTGATCGAGAATACCCCGCAGGTGCACAACGTCATCGTCTGCACGCTGTGCTCCTGCTATCCGCGCATGCTGCTCGGCATTCCGCCCGACTGGTACAAGTCGCGCAATTACCGCTCTCGCATGGTGCGCGAGCCGCGCACCGTGCTCAAGGAATTCGGACTGAAAATTCCCCGGAAAGTCCGCATCCGGGTGCATGACTCGACCGCCGACATGCGCTACATGGTGCTGCCGATGCGGCCGGCGGGCACCGGCGGCTGGAGCGAGGAGCGGCTCGCCAGGCTGGCCACGCGCGACTCGATGATCGGCGTCGCCGTGCCGAAGGGCTCAAAGAAATAGATTGGCCAAGCTCCGGCCCCTGGGAACCGCTCCCCTAGGAGACTTGGCGGCCTACGTCGAATTCTCCCGCACGCTCGACCTCGAGGTGAACGAGATGGTGCAGCGTCTCGCGGTCGCGGTGCAGCGGCGCGGCGTGCCGTGGGTGCGCGACGTGGTGCCGGCGCTCGGCGGGCTGGCGCTGCATTTTCACGAAAGCTTCCAGGGAAATCCTCTGCAGTTCGCAGCCGAGCTGGTGAACGAGTGCATCAAGCACGGGCTTCCCGCCGCGAAGGAATTCGAGCGCATGATCAGCGTGCCGGTGTGCTACGACCCGGAGCTCGCGCCGGACCTCGCCGAAGTGGCGCAGCTCCTGAAAATCTCCGCGGAGGAGGTGGTGCAGCGGCATATCGCCGCGGAATACCGCGTGCTGATGATCGGTTTCGCGCCCGGTCACGCCTACATGGGCAGCCCCGACGCGAAGCTGCCCGTGCCGCGCCGCGCAACGCCTCGCACGCAGGTGCCGGGCGGCTCGGTGGCGATCGCCAATGATCAGACCGTGGTCTATCCCTACGCGATCGCCGGCGGCTGGAGCGTGATCGGGCGCACGCCCCTGGTGGTGTTCGACGCCGCGAGGGTGCGTCCGAGCCTGTTCGAGCCGGGCGACCGCGTGCGCTTCCGGCCGATCCCCAGGCAGGAATTCGACCGGATGGCGGAGCCGCTGTGAGCATCCAGGTCGCGCGGCCGGGGCTGCTCACCACGGTGCAGGATCTCGGCCGCTATGGCGAGCAGCACCTGGGAGTCTGCCCGGGCGGCGCCATGGACACGGTGGCGCTGACGCTCGCCAATGCGCTCGTCGGCAACCCGATCCACGAGGCAGCGCTCGAGATCACGATCATCGGACCCGAGCTGCGCTTCGAGCAGGTGACGCTGATCGCGCTCTGCGGCGCCGAATTCCACGGCGACTTTCCGTGGAACCGCCCGGTGCTGGTGCCGCCGGGTACCCGCCTGTCGATCGGCCGCGCGGCCCGCGGCGCGCGCGCCTATCTCGCGGTGGCGGGCGGCATCGACGTCGAGCCGGTGCTCGGCAGCCGCAGCACCTTCCTGCCCGGGCACTTCGGCGGGCTCGATGGACGGGCGCTGCGGCGCGGCGACGAGCTGCCCTTGCTCGGCGATGCCGCCGAGCTGTCGCAGGAGCGCTTCGGCGCGCTGAAGAACACCGACGGGCGCACCGTGCGCTGGTCGGCGCCGACGCCGACGCTGCCCGACCGCGAGCCGATCCTGATGCACGCCATCGAAGGGCAGCATTTCGCAGCCTTCGACTCCGGCTCGCAGCGCGCTTTTTTCGATGCGGTGTGGCGCATCGCGCCGGAGTCGAACCGCATGGGCTTTCGCCTCGTCGGCCCGGCGCTCGCGCGCACCGAAAGCGATGAGATACTATCCGGGCCGACCGCGCTCGGGACGGTCCAGGTTCCGGCGAGCGGCGCGCCGATCGCGCTGATGGCGGACCATCAGACCACCGGCGGCTACCCGAGGATCGCCGAGATCGCCTACGCCGACGTGCCCAGACTCGCGCAGCTCGCTCCGGGAGGCACGGTGCACTTCGCGAAGTGCGGCCTCGACATGGCGGTCGAGCTGCGCAAGGACCTCAAAGGGCGCCTCGACGCCGTGCTGCAGAGCATCGCGTGGGAGTTCGGAAATTGAAGACGATCGACCTCAACTGCGACATGGGCGAGAGTTACGGCGCCTGGAAAATGGGCGCGGATGAGGAAGTGATGCCGCACATCAGCTCGGCGAACATTGCCTGCGGCTTCCACGGCGGCGATCCGGCGACGATCCGCAGGACGGTGCGGCTCGCGCTGGACCACGGCGTCGCGATCGGCGCGCATCCGTCGCTTCCCGACCTGCAGGGCTTCGGCCGGCGCGTGATGAAGATCAAGCCGCAGGAGATGTACGACCTCGTCGTCTACCAGGCGGGCGCGGTCGAGGCGTTTGCGCGCGCAGCGGGCGCGAAGCTCCATCACGTGAAATGCCACGGCGCGCTCTACAACATGGCCGCCACCGACGAGGCGCTTTCGGAGGCGATGGTGCGCGCCGCAAGGGATCTCGGCGTCATGCTCTACGTCCTTTCGAACAGCAAAAATTTTGAAGTCGCACAAAAAGCCGGCATCCGCGTCGCCGGAGAGGTCTTCGCCGACCGCGGCTACTCCGACGACGGCACGCTCGCGCCGCGCGAGCTGCCGGGCGGCATGATCGAGGATGCCGCGCAGGCGGTGAAGCAGGCGCTGGCGATGATCGAGCAGGGTTATGTGACCAGCCTCTCGGGCAAGCGCGTGGCGGTCGCCGCCGACACGCTGTGCCTGCACGGCGACCAGCCCGGCGCCGTGGCCTTCGCCAAAGCGCTCAGGAAAGCCTTTTCGGAAAAAGGAATCTTGATTGCCGCTCCCTAAGCTCTTCACGCCCATCCAGCTCGGCGGCGTAACGCTGCCCAACCGCATCGTCGTCTCGCCGATGTGCCAGTACTCGGCCGACGACGGCTGCATGAACGACTGGCACTTCATCCACCTCGGCCATCTCGCCTATTCGGGCGCGGGACTGCTGATGGTGGAGGCGACCCATGTCACGCGCGAGGGACGTATCACCCACGGCTGCACCGGCCTCTACAGCGACCACAATGAAGCCTCGATCAAGCGCGTGATCGACGCCTGCCGGCGTTTGCGGCAAGAACCGATCGGCATCCAGATCGGCCACGCCGGACGCAAGGGCTCCTCGCAGGTGCCTTGGGAAGGGCGCGAGGCGCTCACCGCCACCCAGTCGCCCTGGCAGACCGTGGCACCTTCGCCGATCCCCGTGGCCGAGGGCTGGCATGTTCCTCGTGAACTTGAAATCAACGAAATAAAACTCCTGGTGGAGAATTTCGTCGGCTCCACGCTCCGCGCCAAGCGCATCGGCTTCGACGTGCTCGAGCTGCATTCGGCGCACGGGTATCTCCTGCACCAGTTCTTGTCGCCGCTTTCGAATCAGCGACAAGATTCTTATGGGGTCGACAGAAGCAAGTTCCCGCTCGAAGTCGCGGCCGCAATACGGGAAGCCTGGCCGAAGGAGCGCGCGCTTGGAGCGCGCATCAGCGCGAACGACTGGGCCGAGGGCGGCCTGGGCCCCGACGATGCGGTGAGCTACGCGCGCGAGCTGAAGCGCATCGGCTTCGATTACGTCTGCGTGTCGAGCGCGGCGCTCCTCTCGCATGCGCGCGTCAAGGTCGAACCGGGCTACCAGGTGCCGTTCGCGGCACACGTAAAAAAGTCGGTAAACATCAATGTTCGGGCAGTGGGGATGATCGCGGACCCCGATCAAGCCGAAGACATCATCGCCTCGGGCAAGGCCGACATGGTCGCCATGGCGCGCGCCTTCCTCGACAACCCGCGCTGGGTGTGGCACGCCGCCGAGCGCTTCGGCGTGAAGCTCGACTATCCGCCGCCGTACGCGCGCAGCCACCACGAGCTGTGGCCGGGCGCGAAGATCGCGAGACCGCGGGAAACGGCGTGAACCGTCTCGCGGTGCGGATGGGAGATGCTGGGCGACTGGCTAGAGGGCGACCGGCTGCGCCGTTTCCACCGAGCGCACCGTGGCTTCAAAAGCGGCGACCGTCGCGAGCATCTGGTCCGCGGGAATCGGGTAGGGCGCGCGCCGCTCCACCGCATCGGCGAATGCTTCCAGCTCGGCGCGCACGGAGTCTCGCGGCGCGAACGCGAGCCGCTCCAAGGGCTGTCCGCTCATTCGCAGGACGAGCTCAGTTTCACCCAGCACTTCGGCCGAGCCCGAGCTGCCGAAAACGTGCACCCGCCAGTAGAACGGCGTCGCGCGCAGCGTGGCGAGGGTCCCGCTCAATCCATTGGTGAACCAGTACATCGCGAACATCGCATCGAGCGGCGGCAAGTCCTCTTTGTACGTTTGCAGCTGCGCCTGCACGCGCCGCACGGGCCCGCACAAGCCGATGAACGCGTCCAGGACATGGAGGCCGGCGCCGGTGAGTCCTCCGCCGGGTGATTCCTTCTGCAGCGTGCGCCAGCCGCCGGCGACCTGGTTCGAGTTCTCGTTGCTGTTGTGCCCCTCGATATGGAGCAGCCGGCCAAGACGCCCGTCGGCGACGATGCGCTTCAGCTCGCGCATCGCGGGCCAGAAGCGCCGGTTGTGGCCGACGCCAAGCACGACGGCGGTGTGCTCGCAGGCTTCGATCATGGCGCGGGCGTCGGAGGCGCACAGCGCGAGCGGTTTTTCGCAGAACACGTGCTTGCCGGCGCGCGCCGCGGCGATGACCTGTTCGCGATGCAGCGAGTGCGGCGTGGCGAGAACGACTGCCTGCACTGAAGCATCGTCGAGCGCGTCCTGCAGGACGCTGCCGGAGGCAATGTCCACCTCGCGCACGAAGCGGATGCGCTCGCTTTTGCCGCGCACCGACTCGACCAGTGCCTGTCCCCAGCGGCCGAGGCCGACGATGGCGGCGTCGATCATGCGAGGCCGACGAGCCCTACTCGGGCTTGATGCCAGCCTGCTTGATGTCGCGCGACCATTTCGCGATCTCGCTCTTGATGTATTCGCCGAACTGGTCCGGCCCCATCGGCGACGCATCGACACCGAAGTTGGCGAAGCGCGCTTTGAAATCGGTCCGGTCCATGGTCGACGTGGCCGCCTCGTAGATCCGGTTGATCGCCGCGCGCGGCGTGCCGGCCGGCGTGACCAGGCCATACCACAGCACCACTTCGTAGCCGGGAATCTCCTCGCCGATCGCCGGAATGTCGGGCGCCAGAGGCGTGCGCTGCGCGGAGGTGACGCCCAGAGCCCTCAGCTTGCCGCTCTTCATGTGGGACAGGCCGACGGCGAAGTCGGCGAAAGTGAAGGCGATCTGGCCGCCCAGCACGTCGGTCACGGCGAGCGGCACTCCCTTGTACGGAACGTCGATCGCCGTGAATCCTGCGCCCGCCTTCAGCTTGGCGATCGACACCTGCGAGCCCGCCGAGCCGTAGCCTGCGGTGAGCGCGCCGTCCTGCGAGCGCGCGTACGAAATGAACTCCTTCAGCGTCTGCGCCGGAAACTCGGGACGCACCAGCAGGATCATGGAGGTCTTGCTGATCAGCATGATCGGCGCGAAATCCCTCACCGGGTGGTATTGCAGCTTCTTGAAAAGGCTTTCCGCGGCGGCGAGCGTCGAGTTGGTGGTCATCAGGATCGTATGGCCGTCGGGCGCGGCGCGCGCCGCCTCCGCGGTGCCGATCACGCCGATCGCGCCGGGCCGGTTCTCGATCACGAACGGCTGGCCGAGCGACTCCTGCAGTTGCGGGCCGATGACCCGCGCGATCTGGTCGGGTAGGCTGCCGGGCGGGAAGGGAACGACGAACCTTACAGGATGACTCGGATAGCTTTGCGCAAGCGCGGCGCACGCTACCGCCCACGACGCGAGCAATGCCAGGATTTTTTTCATGATTCAATATCATGCACCATTCGGAGGAAACCATGGATACGCGAGAGCTGCACGAGCGGGGCCTGAAACTGCGCAAACGGATCTTCGGCGACGAGGCGGTCGAGGCGCGCATGCGCGCGTTCGGCGATTTCGGCGCGCCGCTGCAGCACATCATCAATGCCTATGCCTACGGCGACATCTGGAGCCGGCCCGGACTCGACCAGAAGATTCGCAGCCTGGTGGTGCTAGGCATGACTGCCGCGCTCAATCGCCCGGCGGAGTTCGGCGTGCATGTTCGCGGCGCGCTGGCCAACGGCTGCACCGCCGAGGAAATCCGCGAGGTTCTTCTGCTGCTCGCCTTGTACTGCGGCATCCCGGCCGCGAACGACGCACACCGGCTGGCGCTGGAAGCGATGGGTCCTCGCCAGGGCGCAAGTGGCGGATGAAGGTCGCCGTGCGTCCGCTGGTCGAAACCGATCTCGAGGAGGCCGATCGGGTGTTTCGGCTCGCCTTCGGAACCGA
>Ga0209220_1000159_pt1 | contig 29168 bp, 34 predicted proteins | sample BlaSpr_A8_OM3_M3_FD_187984 | JGI IMG/M metagenome (GOLD analysis project Ga0209220, IMG submission 187984) | Forest soil microbial communities from Thunder Bay, Ontario, Canada - Black Spruce, Ontario site 2_A8_OM3_M3 (SPAdes) (version 2) | ecosystem: Environmental > Terrestrial > Soil > Boreal... | reverse complement strand
CGGCCTCCTGCAGCGCCTCGCGCGCGCGCTCGCGAGCCGGCGTCGGAAAGAAATCCAGCGCCGCGATCGCTTCGTAGTCGCGCCGCTGCTTGTGCAGCACGCGCGAAATGGCGCTGGGGTCGGAGTGGCCGAAGCCGATGCGCAGGCTCTCCACGGTCTTGATCAGCGCCTCGTAGCGCGCCGAGCGGTCGAACAGGCGCTGGAATGCTTCGCGCTGCGCCGGCGAGCTGGCGCTCACCTGCAGCACCCAGGCGCTGGCGGAGAATTTCGCGATGTACTCGACGAGGGCCTCGAGCGCCTGGCGGTTCGCCGGCGTATCGGGCAGAAGATACACACCCTCGCGCAGCAGCGCGGCGCCAAGCGACTCGAGCGTGCGCAGCATGCGCATGCGCGAGGCCGGGTCATCGGTAGGCAGCTGCGCCACTGTCACCAGCCACTGGGCTGGGGACTGCGGGCGCGGCTTGTCCATGCGGCATAATACTTTATGGATTTCGATCGAGAACTCGACGCGCGCGGGCTGAATTGCCCGCTGCCGATCCTGCGCACCAAGAAGGCGCTGACCGGCATGCAATCGGGGCAGGTGCTCAAGGTGCTCGCCACCGATCCTGGAGCGGTGAAGGACTTCCAGACCTTCTCCAGGCAGACCGGCCATGAGTTGCTGTCCCACGCAGAGGCGAACAAGGAATTCACCTTCTTCATGAGGAAGAAGTGAGGCGCCTTTGCGCCGCTGCGGTGCTGTATTTGTCCGTTTGTCCTGCAAGTGCCCAGGCAACCTTCAGCTTCAAGATCCTGACCCCCGAAACGGCGCTGAAGGCAGCGCAGGCGGCGCTGAAGAAATGCCGCGACAGCGGCTATCAGGCGAGCGTCGCGGTGGTGGACCGCATGGGCGTGGTGCAGGTGCTCCTGCGCGACCGCTTCGCCGGTCCGCACACCACGGACATGGCGAGCGCCAAGGCCTACACCGCGGTCAGCTTTCGCGCCAATACCGGCGAGCTCGCTGAGGCGACCCAGCCCGGCCGGCCGCAAAGCGGCATCCGCAACCGTCCGGGTGTCGCCGCGGTCGGCGGCGGCTTGATGATCGAGGCCGGCGGCTCGCTGCTCGGCGCGATAGGCGTTTCCGGCGCGCCGGGCGGGCGCGAGGACGAGGCCTGCGCCGCGGCCGGCATCGCTGCGATCCGCGAAGACATCGAGCTCTAGGACTTATGTGATCATGAAAACATAAGAGCCACAGGCGCGTCGGCGAGGTTGACGAGTCCCGCCGCGTCTTTCGCATTTGTCAAGGCCCGCCCCCGAAACAATGGCAGCAATAATGGAAGGTGCTGCAAGTTGCAGTCCCGTGTTTTAAAAATCATGGGATTGCGCGCACCCTTGTCAGCCTCCTCAGCAGCCCGACAAAAAAGGCGGCGAGGCGAGACGCACGCTTTATAATGGGCTGAAGGAAATTTGGTCGATGAGCACCAAGAGATTGCGAAGCGCTGCGTACACACTGACCTTGCAGCGCGCGCTGGACATTGTCGGCACGCAGAACGACCTGGCAAGGGCGCTCGATGTGTCGCCGGATCTCCTCGATATCTGGCTAGCCGGAAACGCAGCTCCGCCGCGCGAGATCATTGCCGATGCGCTGGCCCTTACTTCAACTTCTCAAGCGCATCCTCGATCCTCCGGCATAGCGTCTTCAGAACCTTGATGCGCGCGTAGTACTTGTTGTTCGCCTCGACCAGCGTCCACGGCGCTATCGCGGTCGAGGTGCGGTCCACCATGTCGCAGGCCGCAGTCTCGTAGGCGTCCCATTTCTTCCGGTTGCGCCAGTCCTCGGGCGTGATCTTGAAGCGCTTGAAGGGGGTCTTCTCGCGCTGCCTGAAGCGCCTGAGCTGCTCGTCCTTGCTGATCGCAAGCCAGAACTTCACCACCACGATGCGCTCGCGCACCAGCGTCTGCTCGAAGTCGTTGATCTCCGAGTACGCGCGCATCCAGTCCGGCTCGGGGCACAGCTGCTCGACCCGCTCGACCAGCACGCGCCCGTACCAGGAGCGGTCGAAGAGCGCGAAGCGCCCGCGCCGCGGGACATGGCGCCAGAAGCGCCACAGGTAAGGCTGGGCGCGCTCTTCCTCCGTCGGCGCCGCGACCGCGACGGTGTGATACAGGCGCGCGTCGAGCGCGCGCGTCACGCGCCGGATCGCGCTGCCCTTGCCTGCGGCATCCATGCCTTCGAAGACCGAGACTACGGCGATGGACTTGAAGGCGCGGCTGCGCGAGAGCGCGTTGAGCCGGCCTTGCCAATGGTCGAGGCTGCGCTCGTAGGCGGCCTTCGACATGGGCTGATCGAGCTTGAGCGCGCTGAGGAGGTTGAGCCGCTCGTCGGGTGGCAGCAGTGGCGGGGTTCTCGCGGGAATGCGCTTCGCCGTGGGCTTGACGCCCAGCCGCTCGCGCAACGCCGCGCGCAGATGCCGACCGAAGGTGAGGGCGCGGAAGCGCGGGTGCGTGCCCGGGATGATCAGCCAGGGCGCTTCCGCCATGGAAGTCCGCCGCAGAAAAGTCTCGCTCACCTTGACGAGCTTCTTGTAGGGCGCTTCGGGCTTCTCGCCGGCTTTCTTCAGGCGTTTCTGCTGCTTCTTGGCGGAGACGTGGAACCAGTATTTGAGCAGCAGCACGCCTTCGTCGTAGAGCATCTTCTCCAGCCGCGAGATCTGCGCGCTCTCGTAGGCGAATTCGCTGTCGCTCGTCTCGCCCTGCACGCGGCGCATGATCGGACCGGTATGCCAGGCGCCGAAAAAGACGCCGATCTTTCCCTTGGGGGGAAGCACTCTCCAGTAGCGCCACTGCTCGGGCCGCTCGAGCTCGTCCTGCGTAGGCTCGGGGAAGGCGTGAGTCAGGATGTGGCGTGGGTCCATCCATTCGTTGAGCTGGTTCACCGTCTCGCCGCGCCCGGCGCCCTGCACGCCGGCGATCAGGATGAGGACCGCGAAGCTGCCGTCCTGCTTCAGGTCGTACTGCGCATCGAGAAGCTGCTCGCGCAGCTTCGCCTCCTCGCGCCGATAGGCCGCCTTCCCGACGTTGTGGTTGAGATTCGCCGACTCGAACATGAACGGATTATGGAATAATCATTCGCATGATGGCTCGCTGGATCAGGCTCGGTGCGATTGAGCCGTTTGACTTCCGCGCGGCGTATTCCGCGCTCGCCGCGGCGCAGCCGGCGCTCGCCCGTCCCATACTTCTGTGGGGCCGGGGCGAAGGCCAGTATTTGTTTGCGCTGATCGCGCCGAAGAGGATCGCGCCCGGGCGCGAGACGCGCTGGGTTTCCTGGGCGCTCGCACCCGCGATCGCCACTTACCGCCAGTTCGGCCTGCCAGCCTACCTGGATGGCGCATCAATCTGCCTGCACGGGCAGAAGGTCGCCAGCGCAACGATTGCGTCGATCGGCGAGTGTGCCGTGGTCGCCTCCAGTTTCCTGAAGCGCTTGCCGGCAAAGTGCATTCCCACGCCATCGGCCGAGATGGAGGACGCGTTCCGCCTGCGCCTCGAGGCGCAGCACGGCTGGCAGTTCGACCATTCCTGGCCGAGCGAGCACGAAACGCTGCTGAAGTACGCGGTGGCCTGAATGGCGTCGCGCCGCGACTGGCTGAAAGCCGCGGCGCTGCTCCCGCCGCTCCTCTTCTTGCGCGATGCGCTCGCTCAAGGGCGCCTGGAGAAAGGCGTCTACCGGCGTCGCGGCGAAGTGAAGATCAGCGGCGATAGGGTTTCGACCGGCGCGGACGGTGAACTGGTGTTCGTCATCGGCAAGGACGCGATGCTGGTGCGCCGGGATTCCGAGGTTTCCCTCATCAAGAATGGCTTGCGCATCGTGACCGGTGCGCTGCTGGGCGTTTTCGCGGGGCGCAGGCAGCTCGAGACCGGCACGGCGGTGATCGGCATCCGCGGCACCGCCGTGTACATCGAGGCCGAGCGCAGCCGCACCTACGTCTGCACCTGCTATGGCGAGGCGGTGCTCGAGCCGCGCGGCGATCCCAAGGCACGCGAGACGGTGCGCACCCAGCATCACGAGCAGCCGCGCTACATCATGGCGCAGGGCGCGCCACAGATTCTGCTGCCGGCGCCGGTGGTGAACCATACCGACGCCGAGCTGGTATTCCTCGAAAGCCTGGTCGGGCGCGAGCCGTCTTTCGTCGGCAAGGGCTACAAGCCGTACTAGGCGCCCAGACGCTCGTACACCGGGCGGATTTCGCGGCGGATGGCCGGCAATTGGCTGGCATACGCGGCTGCTGCGGCAAGCGCCGCGATGCCGCATGCGGCGAGCGTGACGGGCGGACCGACACGCTCGGCGATCCAGCCGGTAAGCAGCGCGCCGAGCGGCGTGGTGCCGATGAACGCCATGACGTAGAGCGCGGCGACGCGGCCGCGCAGCTCGTCGGGCACGATCGTCTGCAGCACCGTGTTCGTCGATGCGGCAGACAGCATCAATCCCAGGCCGACAAGGTAGAGGGAAGGCAGCGCCACCCAGAGGCTGTCGGCCAGCGAAAACGCCACCAGGGCGCCGCCGGCGATCGCGGACATCCATGCGATGAGGCGAAACAGACCGCGAATGCTCCGCCGCATCGCCAGGTACAGCATCCCCGATACCGCGCCGAGCCCGGCCGCGCCGATCAGGATGCCCAGCGTGCCCGAGTCGCCATGGAATGCCTCGCGGGCGAACCACGGCATCAGCGCGACGTAGGACCCCACGGTGGTGCTGATGGCGGCGAGCAGCAGCAGGGCGCAGCGCGCAGGAAAAAAGCCGAATGCGTAGCGCGCCCCTGCGACGAGCTCGCGCGCCCAGCCCTGCTCGCTGTGCGTATGCTGGCGCGGCGGCAAGTGCATCCGCGCGAGCGCCCCTAGCATGACCAGATAGCTCACCACATTCAGCCCGAAGCTCCAGCGCTCGCCGAGCGTGGCGATGAGCACGCCGCCGATGAGCGGGCCGACGAAGCGCGCGCCGTTCATCATCACGGAATTGAGCGCGATGGCGTTGGGCAGGTCGTTTTTTCCGCCGACCAGCTCGAGCAGGATCGACTGGCGCGCGGGTGCGTTGAACGCGTTGACGATGCCGAGCACCAGGTTTCCTGCGATGAGATGCCAGGGCTCGGCGACGCCGAAGGCCACGACGAGGAACATGGCAAGCGCCTGCGCGGCGGCGATCCAGTTGGTCGCTACCAGTACACCGCGCCGGTCCAGCCGGTCGATGAACACGCCGGCAAGCGGGGCGAGGACGAAAAACGGGATTTGCAGGGCGAATGCCGCAACGCCGAGCAGGAACGCCGAGCCCGACAGGTGGTACACCAGCCAGCTGGTGGCGATCATCTGCAGCCAGCTGCCGATCTGCGACACGCCCTGGCCGACGAAGAACAGGCGGAAGTTGCGGTAGCGCAGGGCCCGCAGGCCTTGCGGGAGGTTCACGTTCGCGCGGCGAGCTTGTCGAGCTGGGCGTTGACCTTGGCGAGCGTCGCCTCGAAGCCGGCGAGGCGCGCGCGCTCCTGCTCCACCACCTTCGCCGGCGCGCGCTCCACGAAGGAGGCGTTGCCGAGCTTCGCCCTGGCCTTGGTGATCTCGCCTTCGAGGCGCGCGGACTCCTTCTTCAGGCGTTCGCGCTCCACGGCGGGGTCGACTTCGATCTGCAGCATGAGTCGCGAATTCCCCACTACCGCGACCGGCGAGTCGGATTCAGGCAGGACGTTTACGTGCCGCAGATCACTTAGCCTCGCTAAGGAGGTGACACCGGCGCTCGTCGTATGGGAATCCGATGTCGCGGGGGGCTCGGTAAGCACCAGCGCGACCCGGTCCCTCGGCGGCACCTTCGCCTCGCTTCTGAGGTTGCGCGCCGCGTTGGTCAGCTCCTTGAGCACCGCCATGTCGCGTTCCGCGCCCTGGTCGATCTTTTCGGGCTGCGACTTCGGATAAGACGCCAGCATGATGGTTTCGCCCTTCTTGCCGGCGAGGGGCGCCACTTTCTGCCACAGCTCTTCGGTGATGAACGGGATGAACGGATGCGCAAGGCGCAGCATCGCTTCGAGCACGCGCACGAGTGTGCGCCGCGTGCCGCGCTGTACCTGCTCGTCGCTCGACTGCAATTGCGCCTTGGCGAGCTCGACGTACCAGTCGCAGTACTCGTCCCAGACCAGGCGATAGATGGCGCCGGCGACGTTGTCGAAGCGGTACTCGGCGAAGCCTTTTTCCACTTCGGCCTCGACGCGCTGCAGCTGGCTCACAATCCAGCGGTCGACGTAGGAAAGCTTCACCGGCGCGCTTTCGTCCTGCCCGCAGTCCTTGCCCTCGGTGTTCATCAGCACGAAGCGGGTCGCGTTCCACAGCTTGTTGCAGAAGTTGCGGTAGCCCTCGCAGCGGCCGAGGTCGAAGTTGAGGGTGCGCGAGAAGCTCGCCAGCGACGCGAACGTGAAGCGCAGCGCATCGGCGCCGAACGCCGGGATGCCGTTAGGGAAGTGGGTGCGGAGGTAGGCCTCGATCTTTTCCTTGTGCTCGCCCTTCAGCAGCCCCACCGTGGATTTTTTCAGCAGATCATCGAAGCTGATGCCGTCGATGAGATCGATCGGGTCGATCGTGTTGCCCTTGGACTTCGACATCTTCTCGCCCTCGGCGTCGCGCACGATGGCGTTGATGTAGACGTGGCGGAACGGCACCTTGCCTGTGAAGTGCTCGGTCATCATCACCATGCGCGCCACCCAGAAAAAGATGATGTCGAAGCCGGTCACCAGCACGGAGGAGGGCAGGAACACCTCCAGATCCTTCGTCTTCTCCGGCCAGCCGAGCGATGAAAATGGCACCAGCGCCGAGGAAAACCACGTGTCGAGAACGTCCGGATCACGCCGCAGCGCGCCCTTTACTTTGTGTTTCTCCCTAACTTCTTGTTCGCTTCTACCGACAAAAATCTTTCCTTGCTCGTCATACCAGGCCGGAATCTGGTGACCCCACCACAGCTGGCGCGAGATGCACCAGTCCTGGATATTCTCCAGCCACTGGTTGTAGGTGGAGGTCCAGTGCTCGGGGACGAACTTCACTTCGCCGCTCGCCACCGCTTGCAGTCCCGCTTGGGCGAGGCTTTCCATCTTCACGAACCACTGGTCGGTGAGCATCGGCTCGACGATCACGCCGGTGCGGCCTGAGCGCGGGATGCGGAGCTTGTAAGGTTTTTCCGAAACCAGAAGATTCTGTTTCTTCAGATCGGAAATGATCTGCTTACGCGCCTCGAAGCGATCGAGTCCCCGGTAACTCGCAGGAATCCCGAGATCTTGGGCTAGCGGCTGAGTTCCTACGGGTCCATGTTTGCCACCCGACTGACTCGGAGCAACATAGTTCTGCCACGAAGGTCCAGCAGCTGAAATCGAGTTATCGATAACCTTTGCTTCAAGCGAGAAAATTGAAAAAACATTACGTAATTTGTCGCGATGCCGCTCCCACACCTTGTAGTCATTGAAATCATGTCCGGGAGTAATCTTGACGCAGCCAGTTCCGAATGCCGGATCAACATATTCGTCCGCGATAACGGGAATGGGTCGACCGGTTAGCGGCAGTCTGACGCGCTTGCCGACTAGCTTTGCGTAGCGCTCATCTTTCGGATTCACGGCAACCGCGACGTCGCCGAGCATCGTTTCGGGACGCGTGGTAACGACGACCACCGACCCGCCGCCATCCTCGAGCGGATAGCGGATCTCCCAGATCTTGCCGTCCTCTTCTTCGGTGTCGACCTCGAGGTCGGAGACGGCGGTACCGAGCTCCGGGTCCCAGTTGACGAGCCGTTTGCCGCGGTAAATCAAATTCTGTTCGAAAAGAGCAACAAAAACTTCTACGACGGCCCGCGACATCTTGGCGTCCATCGTGAAGTAGCCCGCGCGCTGGCCTTCAGTATCGGCGTAGGTCCAATTCGCCGACGCGCCGAGGCGGCGCATCTGCCGCGTGATGGTCGAGCCGGATTTCTGCTTCCACTGCCAGACGCGCTCGATGAACTTCTCGCGCCCGAGGTCGTGGCGGTGCTTTCCCTCTTCGTCGAGCTGGCGCTCGACCACGATCTGGGTAGCGATGCCGGCGTGGTCGGTGCCGACCACCCAGTTGGCGTTGAAGCCGCGCATGCGGTGGCAGCGGATCAGCGCGTCCATCAGCGTCTGCTGGAACGCGTGGCCCATGTGCAGGGTGCCGGTGACGTTGGGCGGCGGCAGCTGGATGCAGTAAGGGGCCCGCGGGTCGTCGGCGCTCGCCGAGAAATAGCTCGAGGACTCCCAGCGCTGGTACCAGCGCTGCTCGGTCGCTGCGGGGTCGAAGCTCTTGTCCAGCACTACTTGCGCTCGGTGCGCGAGAGAGCGCGCGCCACCGACGCCGCTATCGCCTCGCGCACCATCTGCCTCACCGTGATCGTGATCTCGGCGCGTACGCCGTCCATCCCCTGTCCGAGCACCTGGTTCAGGTTCTTCGCCAGCTTTTCCTCGATGACGCGGTCGACTTCGGGCCCGAGCCGCTCTAGTACTGCGCGCTCCAACTCGCGCGCCAGGGCCTCGAGCGCCGGGGCCTCGAGCGCCGGCCGCTGCTGCCCGCCTTCGTCCTCGACGATCTCGGTGAGGACCGGGACGTCTTCGCCCTGCGCCGCGTCCTGGTGGCGCCGCATCAGCGCGTCGGCGCGCTCCACCAGCGGCGTGGTTTCGTCCGGGCGGTCGTTTTCAGGCATCGCCTGCGCCTTCGGCGGCGAGATCGTGGTTCGTGATCTTGTAGCCGCGGTCGAGGTAGTAGCGGTAGCGACCGCGTCCTGCCTTGCGCGCCTCATCCTCGGCGGCGACGATCTCGAGCAGGCGCTCGAAGCGCGCGAAGTGGGACGGGCAGTCCGCCGACAGATTGAGCAGCAGCTCGCAGTTCGGCGGCGCTTCGTCGCCGGAGGCGATGAGCACCGGGGTTTCCGCGGCAAGCGCGTCGTGTACGGCGCAGTGCGGCACGAAACCGGTTGCCGGCCAGGTCCACAGCATCTTGTCCAGGCGCTGCGCGGTGTCGTGCTCGGGGGCGTAGATCAGCATGCGCCGGCCGCGCGCCAGCGCCTTGCCGGCGAGCCGGCACGCGACCTGGAGGCGGTCCTCGGCGTTGAAATAGAAATCGATGCTGGTCACTTGCGCCCGGCGTGACGCAATGCAAATCGCACAAGCAGCGGAACCGGCCGCCCGGTCGAGCCCTTTTCGCGGCCGCTCTTCCACGCGGTACCGGCGATGTCGAGGTGCGCCCAGCGCTGCTTGCGCGTGAAGCGCGCCAGGAAGCAGGCCGCGGTGACGCTGCCCGCTGGACGGCCGCCGATGTTCGCCATGTCGGCGAAATTCGAGCGCAGCTGCTCCTGGTAATCCTCCCACAGCGGCATCTGCCAGACGCGGTCCCAGGCGTCGTCGGCCGCCTCGCGCAGCTCGTCGGCGAGCTTCTGGTCGTTGGCGAAGAGGCCGCTCGCCACATGCCCGAGAGCGATGACGCAGGCGCCGGTGAGCGTGGCGATGTCGACCACCACCTCCGGCTTGAAGCGCTCCGCATAGGTGAGCGCATCGCACAGGATCAGCCGCCCCTCGGCGTCGGTGTTGAGGATCTCGACCGTCTGCCCGGAAAGCGTGGTGACGACATCGCCGGGCTTGCTGGCGTGGCCGCCCGGCATGTTCTCGCAGGTTGGCACCACGCCGATCACGTTGACCGGCGCCTTCAGCGCGGCAAGCGCGCGCACGGCTCCGAGCACGGCTGCGGCGCCCGACATGTCGAACTTCATCTCGTCCATCTCGGCGGCGGGCTTGAGGGAGATGCCGCCGGTATCGAAGGTGATGCCCTTGCCGACCAGGGCCAGCGGCTTGCGGCTCTTCGCCGCGCCCGAATAGCGCAGCACGATCAGCTTGGGCGGCTGGTGCGAGGCTGCGCTCACCGAGAGCAGCGCCCCCATGCCGAGCTTTTCCATGTCGCGGCGCTCGAGCACATCGATGCCGAGCTTGAACTGGCGGGCGATTTTCTTCGCCTCCTCGGCAAGGTAGCTCGGTGTACAAATGTTGGCGGGCAGGTTTCCCAGCGTGCGCGCGAGCGCCGCGCCGTCGGCGGTCGCTACCGCTTCCTCGAGCGCCTGCTGCAAATCCGCAGAAGGGCTGAGAGCAAGTATCACCGCCCCAAGCGCAGGCGCCGGCGACTTCCTCTGGGTCTTCAACTCGTCGAAGCGATAGAACGCATCGCGCATCGCGAGCACCGCATGGCGCAGGTTCCATGCGGCCGGGCGCGAGCCGACCTTCAGGTCCGCCAGGAACAGCGCCGCGTCCTTGGCGCCGAGGTCCTTCAGCGCGGCGGCGGCGGCACGCACGGCATCGCGGAACGCCGGCTCGGCGAATTCCTTGCGATCGCCGAGGCCGACCAGCAGCACCCGCTCGGCGCCGACACCGGGCAGGCCGCGCAGCAGCAGGGTCGAGCCGGTCTTGCCCGAGATGTCGCGCAGCGCTGCGCGCACGGCGCCTTTCGAAGCCTGGTCCACGGCGCGCGCCGCCGGCGTAAGCTCGCCTCCCTGATGGATACCGACCACGATGCAACCCGCTTTTGCCGTCTCGGGTGCGAGCTTCTTTATGCTAAATTCCATCGCGAAAGTATCGCATGATCTTCCACCGGGCGCTGCTTAGGGAGTTCGCGGGTCTCGCAGGCGCGGTGTTCATGACGCTGTTCGCGATCGCGCTCACCACGCGACTCATTCGCCTCCTCGGCCAGGCGGCGGGCGGACAGATTCCTTCCGACGCGGTGATCGCTTTCCTCGGCTTCTTCGCGCTCGGCACGCTGCCGGTGCTGTTGTCGCTCACCATGTTCATCGCGGTGCTGCTGACGCTCACGCGCGGCTGGCGCGATTCCGAGATGGTGATCTGGTTCGGCTCGGGCCTGCCGCTCACCGCGTGGCTCAAGCCGGTGATGATGTTCGCGCTGCCGCAGATCGCGGTGATCGCGGTGCTGTCGCTGTTCATCTCGCCGTGGGCGGCGCAGATGGGCGAGCAGTACCTGTCGCGTCTGCAGGCGCGCGACGACGTCTCGCGCGTGAGCCCCGGCGTGTTCGGCGAAACCGGCAACAAGGAGCGCGTGTTCTTCGTCGAGTCGGCGTCGGGAGACTCGAACAGCGTGCAGAACGTGTTCGTCGCCTCGGTGCAGCAGACGCGCATAGGCGTCAGCATGAGCCGCACCGGGCACACCGAGGTGGCGCCGAACGGCGACCGCTTCATCGTGCTCGAGCGGGGCCTGCGCTACGAAGGCTCGCCCGGCGACGACGAGTACCGCGTCACCGAGTTCGAGCGCTACGCCGCGCGCATCGAGACGAGGGAGAGTGCGCAGCCCGAAACGACGCCGCGCAACCGCCCGACCTGGGCATTGATCAGCAATCCGACCCAGCAGAACCTCGGCGAGCTGGTGTGGCGCGTCGGCGTGCCGCTGTCGGCGCTGGTGCTGGTGCTGCTGGCGATCCCGATGAGCTTCGTCAATCCGCGCGCCGGGCGCTCGGTCAACCTGCTGTTCGCGCTGTTCACCTATATCGTGTACTCGAACCTGCTCAGCGTGAGCCAGGCGCGCGTGTCGCTCGGGCGCCTCGATTTCGGCGTCGGCTGGTGGCTGGTGCATGCCGGCATGGTGCTGCTGCTGGTGTTCATGTTCGCGCAGCGCATGCAGCTCATCCGTCTGCGGATAGGACGGTAGACGTGAGAGCCACGCTCAGCATGAGCCGCACGCTCGAGCGCTACCTGGCGCGGCAGATCTATGCCGCGGTCGGCTTCGTCCTGCTCGGCTTTCTGGCGCTGTTCGCCTTTTTCGACCTGATCAAGGAGCTCGCCGACGTCGGCAGCGGCGAGTACCACCTGCGGCAGGTGTTCAGCTTCGTGCTGCTGTCGGTGCCGGCGCATGCGTACGAGCTCTTCCCCGTGGTGGTGCTGATCGGCACGCTGTATGTCCTCGCGCACCTCGCGAGCAACTCGGAGTACACCGTGATGCGCGGCTCCGGGTTTTCGCCGGTGCGCGCGGGGCTGGTGCTGACGCGCATCGGCCTCGCCTTCGTCGTCGGCACCTTCGTCATCGGCGAATGGGTCGCCCCCTTTGCCGAGGAGGCAGCCCAGAAGCTGCGCCTGCGCGCCATGAGCTCGCTCATCGGCGACACCCTGCAGTCCGGATTGTGGTTCAAGGACGAGGGCTCGTTCATCAACGTGCGCGAAGCGCGCCAGGCCGACGTGCTGCAGGGCGTGCGCATCTACGAGTTCGACGCCGACTACCGGCTGCGGCAGATGACCGCGGCGCAGCGCGCCGAGTTCCGCGGCCGCGGCCGCTGGGAGCTGATCGACGTCGTGCGGACGCGCTTCACGCCCGAAGGTCCGCGCACCGAGCGCATGCCGAAGTCCGAATGGCGCTCGGCGGTGAGCCCCGACCTGCTCGATGCGCTGCTCGTGAAACCCGACCGCATGTCGGCCTGGGCGCTCTACAAGTACATACAGCACCTCGCCGGAAACCGGCAGAAGACCGAGGTGTACGAGATCGCGCTGTGGAAGAAGCTGATGTACCCGCTCGCCACGCTGGTGGTGATGGCGCTCGCGCTGCCCTTCGCCTACATGCAGGCGCGCGCCGGGATGGTCGGCGTCAAGGTGTTTTTCGGCATCATGCTCGGCATCTTTTTCCACATGCTGAACAGCCTGTTTTCCCACATCGGGCTGCTGCAGAACTGGCCGCCTTTCGCCGCCGCCGCGGTGCCGAGCGCGGCGTTCCTGCTGTCTGCGATGGCGATGATGTGGTGGGTCGAGAGGCGCTAAGCGAGCACCAGGCGGGTGCCGGCGAGGCGGTCATGCAGGAACTGGCGTTCGCGATCGAACAGCGCCCACAGCACTGAAATTCCCGTCGGTACAAGAAACAGGGCGAGCACAAAGCGCACCGCCGCCTTGCGCGGAGTGACCTCGACGAGGCGAATGCGCCAGGCTTTCATCGCCAGCGTCTGTCCGCCGCGCAGCCAACAGCGCAGGAAATAGGCCGCGAACACCGCGGCAATGAAGATCTGCAGCCCGAGGCGCAGCCAGCCGGCCGTCGCATCGCGGCCGCCGCTTGCGAAGAGGAACACCCAGGCGGCGAAAAAGCCGACGGCAAAGAGCAGCAGCGCTTCGTACAGCATGCTGGCCAGCCGTCGCGGCAGGCCCGGCGTCTTCACGGCCGTTATTTCTTTTTCTTGGCGGTGGCTTGCGGCGGCGCGAAGTTCTGACGCTCGTTCGGCGGCAGCGCCTGGTATTCCGCCCACTGCTCGCGCAGATTGCCGCGCTCCTCGGGGGGCACCTTGGCGATGCGCTTGTAGTTCTCGCGCGCCTGGCGGCGTTCCTCGGGAGTGAGCTTGACCCATGCTTGCATGCGTTTCTGTACCCGCTCCTGCTCCTGCGGCTTCATGTTCGGATAGCGCTTGGCGATGCCGATCCACTCGCGCCGGCGCACCTGCTCGAGCGTTTCCCAGTCGGCCTTGAGCGGCGCGAGAATGTGCTGCTGCTCGACGGTCAGCTCGGCCCACGCCGGGCGGCCGCCCTTGATCTTCGGTGCTTGCGCGAGCGCCACGCCGGCCGCCAGGCACAGCGCGAGGATCAGCAACGCGCGGCGCATTACTGCTCCGCCGCGCGCGTTTTCAGCCAGTTCTGGAAGCCGCGATCGAGGTAGGCGTCGATCGGCAGGTCGCCAGTGAGCACCTGAGCGTCGATCTCCGCGAGCTCGTCGGCGCGCTGGTTCTGCTGCCAGGTGTAGATGGCGCCGAAGCCGATCAGCAGCATGACGATCGGCGCGAGCACGCGCAGCGACAGCCCGGTCCAGCCGCCGAGGTCGCCGACCATGTCGCCGGCCCATGCCAAGGCGCCGACGGGCTCGGGGCGCTTGCGCGCGAGCGCAAGCTCGCGCGCAGCTTTCAGTCTTTCGGCCTTCCGCGGATCGAGGCTCAGCCCCTGGTTCAGGATGTGGCGGATCTTGTCGCCGAATTGAGGTTCATTCATGGCTTTTCGGGACGCTTGCCGAGCTCATAGCGTAATGCCGCGCGCCTTGAGTGCGGCCGCCAAAGTATGCGCCGCCCGCGAGCAATGTGTTTTCACACTGCCCTCAGAGCAGCCCATGACGCGGGCGGTTTCGGCCACGTCCAATTCCTCCCAGTAACGCATGACAAAAGCCTGGCGTTGACGCGCAGGGAGATTCATGAGCTCTTGCTCAATAATTTCAAGCACTTGAGCTCGCTCCACCTGCTCCGCCGGCGCTTCCTGCACATTGGACCCGTCGGCGGCCTGCAGGGTTTCCAGCGGGTCCTGGTCGTCGTCCTCGCCGCGGCCGGGCGAGAGCGAAGACAGCAGCGTGGTCCACAGCGAGCGCACTTTCTGCCGGCGGAACCAGTCGCGGATCGCGTTCTGCACGATGCGGTGAAACAAGAGCGGCAACTCCGCGGCAGGGCGCTGCCCGTACTTCTCTGCAAGGCGCAGCATGGCATCCTGCACAATGTCGAGCGCGGCTTCCTCGTCACGCACGGCGAACACCGCCTGCTTGAACGCGCGGCGTTCCACGCTCTCCAGGAACGCCGACAGCTCGCTGCGGGTTGCCAAGGTGGGGCCCTCTGCCGGGGCGGTTGTTCGGCCGCAGATGGTACCAAAAAGGTAGGTGGCCAACCCGGCTCACCGCTTGACCGCACCGCAACAAGCCTTTACTGTTCAAAGCTTTTCCGCCTCATTCGACGAAATGGACCGCGTCAAGACCACTACGCTCACCGGCGCCGAGATCGTCGTACGCTGCCTGCAGGAAGAGGGGGTGGAGTACGTCTTCGGCTATCCCGGTGGCGCGGTCCTCTTCATCTACGACGAGCTCTTCAAGCAGGACAAAGTCAAGCATGTCCTGGTGCGCCACGAGCAGGGCGCGGCGCACGCGGCCGACGGCTATTCGCGCGCCTCGCACAAGATCGGCGTGTGCCTGGTGACTTCGGGCCCCGGCGTGACCAACGCGGTGACCGGCATCGCCACCGCGTACATGGATTCGATCCCGATGGTGATCATCTCGGGGCAGGTGCCGACGCACGCGATCGGCCTCGACGCTTTCCAGGAAGTCGACACCGTCGGCGTGACGCGGCCCTGCGTCAAGCACAACTTCCTGGTGAAGAACGTCGCCGACCTGGCCTCGACGATCAAGAAGGCGTTCCACATCGCGGCCACCGGGCGGCCGGGACCGGTGCTGGTCGACATCCCGAAGGATGTGACGACGCACTCCTGCGAGTTCCAGTACCCGGAATCCGTGGCGATGCGCTCGTACAACCCGGTGCGCAAGGGCCACCCCGGGCAGATCAAGAAGGCCATGCAGCTGCTGCTGGAAGCGAAGCGCCCCATGGTCTATACCGGCGGCGGCGTGGTGCTTTCCAACGCGGCGCCGCAGCTGCGCGAGCTGGTGAAGCTGCTCGGCTTCCCGTGCACCAACACGCTGATGGGTCTGGGCGCCTATCCCGGGACCGATGCGCAGTTCCTCGGCATGCCCGGCATGCATGGCACATACGAAGCGAACATGTCGATGCAGCACTGCGACGTGCTGCTCGCGATCGGCGCGCGCTTCGACGACCGCGTCATCGGCAACCCGGCGCACTTCGCGCAGAACCCGCGCAAGATCATCCACATCGACATCGATCCTTCGTCGATCTCCAAGCGGGTCAAGGTCGACGTGCCGATCGTCGGCAACATTGCCGACGTCCTCGATGACCTGCTGAAGCTGTTGCAGGATTCAAAACCCCAGGACATCAAGGCGTGGTGGAAGCAGATCGAGGAGTGGCGCGCGAAGGACTGCCTCAGGTACGACCGCAACTCGAAGATCATCAAGCCGCAGTTCGTTCTCGAGAAGTTGTACGAAGTGACGAAAGGGGACGCTTTCGTTACTTCCGATGTAGGCCAGCACCAGATGTGGGCAGCGCAGTTCTACAAGTTCAACGAGCCGCGCCGCTGGATCAACTCGGGCGGCCTGGGCACGATGGGCTTCGGACTGCCCGCCGCGATGGGCGTGCAGCTCGCGAACCCTGGATCTACGGTGGCCTGCGTCACCGGCGAATCGTCGATCCAGATGTGCCTGCAGGAGCTTTCCACCTGCAAGCAGTACCGGCTGCCGATCAAGATCGTCAACCTGAACAACAAGTACATGGGCATGGTGCGCCAGTGGCAGCAGTTTTTCCACGGCAACCGCTACTCCGAGTCCTACATGGACGCGCTGCCCGATTTCGTGAAGCTCGCCGAGGGCTACGGCCACAGCGGCATGCTGGTCGACAAACCCGCCGACGTCGAGCCCGCCCTGCGCGAGGCGTTCGCGCGCAAGAACGATCTGGTGTTCCTCGACTTCATCACCGACCAGAAGGAAAACGTCTACCCCATGATCCCCGGCGGCAAGGGGATCACCGAGATGATCCTCTACGAGGACCTGTGACCCGGCACATCATCTCGGTCCTTGTGGAAAACGAGGCCGGGGCGCTTTCCAGGATCGCCGGTCTTTTCTCCGCCCGGGGCTACAACATCGAATCGCTGACGGTCGCGCCGACCGAGGACGCGTCGATGTCGCGCATGACCATCGTCACCAGCGGCTCCGAGGACGTGGTCGAGCAGATCACCAAGCAGCTCAACAAGCTGATCGAGGTGGTGAAGGTGGTCGATCTGTCCGAGGCCGAGCACATCGAGCGGGAACTCATGCTGATCAAAGTGCGAGCCGGCCAGAAGGAGCGCGAGGACATGAAGCGCATGACCGACATCTTCAGGGGACGCATCATCGACGTATCGGACAACACCTACACCATCGAGCTCACCGGCGACGGCCGCAAGCTCGACGCGTTCATCCATGCGCTCGACCAGGGCACGATCATCGAGACCGTGCGCACCGGAGCGAGCGGAATAGGGCGGGGCAACCGCGTTCTGCGGGTTTAGCTCGGCCAGCTTCTTCTTGGGGGACCCATGAAGGTTTACTACGACAAGGACGCCGACCTTTCGCTCGTCAAGGGCAAGAAGGTCAGCATCATCGGCTACGGCTCGCAGGGCCACGCCCACTCGCTCAATCTGCAGGAATCCGGGGTCAAGGTCACCGTCGGCCTGCGCAAGGGCGGCGTTTCCTGGGACAAGGCGAAGAAGGGCGGCCTCAAGGTCGCCGAGGTCGGCGAGGCGATCAAGGGCGCCGACATCGTCATGATCCTGCTGCCCGACGAGCACCACGCCCAGGTGTACAAGGAATACGTCGAGCCGAACATCAAGAAGGGGGCCTCGCTCGCCTTCGCGCACGGCTTCAACATCCACTACGGCCTGATCCAGCCGCGCGAGGACCTCGACGTGTGGATGGTGGCGCCGAAAGCGCCCGGCCACACGGTGCGCTCGACCTACGTCGCCGGCGGCGGAGTCCCGATGCTGATCGCAGTTCACCGCAACCCGTCGAAGAAGGCGCGCGATGTCGCGCTTTCCTACGCCGCGGCGATCGGCGGCGGCAAGGCCGGCATCATCGAAACCAACTTCAAGGAAGAGACCGAGACCGATCTCTTCGGCGAGCAGACCGTGCTCTGCGGCGGCTGCGTCGAGCTGGTGAAAGCCGGCTTCGACGTGCTGGTGGAGGCGGGCTACGCGCCCGAGATGGCGTACTTCGAGTGCCTGCACGAGCTGAAGCTGATCGTCGACCTGATGTACGAAGGCGGCATCGGCACCATGAACTACTCGATCTCGAACAATGCCGAGTTCGGCGAGTACCTCACCGGGCCGAAGATCATCGACCAGGACACCCGCAAGCGCATGCGCGAGGCGCTGGTGCGCATCCAGACGGGCGAGTACGCCAAGGAGTTCGTGCTGGAGAACCGCGCCGGCGCGCCCACGCTGCTCAGCCACCGGCGCCTCACTGCCGAGCTGCCGATCGAGAAGGTCGGCGCGCGGCTGCGCGAGATGATGCCGTGGATCAAAAGGAACCGCCTTGTCGACACTTCGAAAAATTGAGCTTTTGACCGCAGTTCTTCTGGCTGCGGCCTGTGGCGACAAGGTGCCGGAGTCGGAAGCCGCCAAGCGTCTCGGCCAGCAGCCCAAGCAGACCGTGGACCGCGTCACCACCAACGTCGGCAAGGCGATGCAGCAAGGGCAGGGGTCCGAGCGGCTGAAGGAAGAGGAAGAGCCGAAGTAGCGTGGCCCCGCCGTACCCGCACCCGATCATCGCCAGAGAGGGTTGGCCTTTTGTCATCGCCGCGATCGTCATTGCGGCGCTGGCGACGTGGTTTTTCCATTTTGGGTCGATTCCCTTCTGGCTGGCTGCGCTGTTCGTCCTGCAGTTCTTCCGCGACCCGCCGCGCGAGGTTCCTGACGATCCGCGAGCGGTGGTGTCGCCGGCCGACGGGCGCATCGTCGAGGTGAGCCGCGCGCAGGATCCGTACGTGAAGCGCGAGGCCCTCAAGGTCAGCGTGTTCATGAACGTTTTCGACGTGCATTCGAACCGCTCGCCGGTGGACTGCGTGGTGAAGGAGCGCTGGTACTTCCCGGGCGCTTTCGTCAACGCCGCGCTCGACAAGGCATCGCTCCAGAACGAGCGCAACGCCCTGTGGCTGCGCACGCCGGAGGGCAGGGACGTCACCTGCGTGCAGGTCGCCGGGCTCATCGCGCGCCGCATCCTGTGCTATGTTGGCGCCGGAGCCGAGCTGAAGCGGGGGCAGCGCTTCGGCTTTATCCGCTTCGGCTCACGGGTGGACGTCTATCTGCCGCTCGATGCGGAAATCAAGGCGTCGCTCGGGGACAAGGTGTACGCAGCGCAGAGCGTGCTCGCATGGCTGAAGACCCCGAATACGAAACCGAAATAGCCTCGCCCGCCGAACCCGGCAGGCTGGGCGGCTTGCGGCGGCGCGGTATCTACCTGCTGCCGAATCTCTTTACCACCGGCGTGCTGTTCTGCGGCTTCTTCGCCATCGTGCAGGCGATGAACGGCCGCTTCGAGATCGGCGCGGTGGCAATCTACGTGGCGATGGTGCTCGACGGCATGGACGGCCGCGTCGCGCGCTGGACCAACACGCAGAGCGAGTTCGGCGCTCAATACGACAGCATCGCCGACATGGTCGCGTTCGGCGCGGCGCCGGCGCTCGTCGCCTACGAGTGGTCGCTCAAGGACCTCGGCACCGCCGGCTGGATCGCGGCGTTCCTGTATTGCGCCGGCACCGCCATTCGCCTCGCGCGCTTCAACGTCAACATCGGCGTCGTCGACAAGCACTTCTTCCAGGGATTGCCCAGCCCGTCGGGCGCCGCCGTGCTGGCGGGCCTCGTATGGGTGATGACCGATTTCGGCTTCAAGCCGAGCGACTGGCTGTCGATCCTCACCTGGATCATCGCGGTGTTCGCCGGCGCCACCATGGTGTCCAACATCCCCTTCTACAGCTTCAAGGAAGTCAACTGGAAGCGGCGCGTCCCGCTGTGGGTGATCCTCGCCTCGGTGCTCGGCATCTCGCTGGTCGCCTCGCGCCCGTCGCTGGTGCTGTTCGGCTTGTTCATGGCCTATGCCGTCTCCGGCTACGTGATGTGGGCCAGCGGGCGGCGCGTGCGGCCGGTGCTTCCCGAAGAGTGATTTGTTCTGCTATAGTCCCCGCCATGCATCAGGCCCAGCTTCTCAGCATCCTCCTTACCGCCGCGCTTCTCGCGCTGGCGGGCCTGCTGCTGCGCCCCGCGCGCTAAATACCCCGCCCACAATCCGAGTGCCTAATTGCCGCCTAGCGAGGCGGCCAGGGATCATTCCATGAGCACCAATCGACTCATCATCTTCGACACCACCATGCGCGACGGCGAGCAGAGCCCGGGCGCGTCGATGACCAAGGACGAGAAGCTGCGCATCGCGCGGGCGCTGGAGCGCATGCGCGTCGACGTGATCGAGGCCGGCTTCCCGGCGGCCTCCAACGGCGACTTCGAGGCGGTGCGGGCGATCGCCGGCATCATCAAGGATTCCATCGTGTGCGGCCTGTGCCGGGCGAACGACCGCGACATCCAGCGCGGCATCGATGCGCTGCAGGGGGCCAAGGCCTGGCGCGTGCACACCTTCATCGCCACCAGCCCGATCCACATGGAGAAGAAGCTGCGCATGACGCCGCAGCAGGTGCTCGAGCAGGCAAGGCTCGCCGTGCGCTACGCGCGCAACGCCTGCCCCGACGTCGAGTTCTCGCCCGAGGACGGCTCGCGCTCGGAGCCGGATTTCCTCTGCCGTGTGCTCGAGGCGGTGATCAAAGAGGGCGCTACTACCATCAACATCCCCGACACCGTCGGTTATGCAGTACCGCAGCAATTCGGAGAATTCATAAAAAAACTGAGAGAAAAGATACCGAACTCGGACCAAGCCGTGTGGAGCGTGCATTGCCACAACGACCTCGGCATGGCGGTGGCGAACTCGCTCGCCGCGGTGATGATCGGCGGCGCGCGGCAGATCGAATGCACTATCAACGGCCTGGGCGAGCGCGCCGGCAACACCTCGCTCGAGGAAGTGGTCATGGCGGTGAAGACGCGCAGCGATTTCTTCGAGCTGCACACGGGGATCGATACCTCGCATATCGTTCCGACCTCGAGGCTGGTGTCGCAGATCACCGGCTTCGTGGTGCAGCCCAACAAGGCGGTGGTGGGCGCCAACGCCTTCGCGCACGCTTCGGGCATCCATCAGGACGGGGTGCTCAAAGCCCGCCAGACCTACGAGATCATGCGGGCCGAGGACGTGGGCTGGAGCACCAACAAGATCGTGCTCGGCAAGCTCTCGGGCCGCAACGCCTTCAAGCAGCGTCTGAAGGAGCTTGGCGTCGAGCTGGAGAGCGAGGACGCATACAACAAGGCGTTCCAGCGCTTCAAGGACCTCGCCGACAAGAAGGCCGACATCTTCGACGAGGACCTGCTCGCGCTGGTCGCGCAGGAGGCGGGACGCTCGTCCGAGGAGCACTGGAAGCTCGTCACCATGAACCAGGCGAGTGGCATGGGCGAGCGGCCGCATGCCGCGGTTGTCCTGAAAGAGAATGGAACTGAAAGACGTGCGGAGTCGCAAGGCGATGGCCCGGTCGATGCGACTTTCAAGGCGATCGAGAGCATCGCCAAGAGCGGCGCCGACCTGCTGCTCTATTCGGTGAACGCGGTGACCACCGGCACCGAATCGCAGGGCGAGGTGACGGTCCGTCTCGCGAAGGGCGGCCGCATCGTCAACGGCGTCGGCGCCGACACCGACATCGTGGTCGCCTCGGCCAAGGCCTATATCAGCGCGTTGAACAAGCTGCAGAGTAAGATCGAGAGGTTGAATCCCCAGCACCCATTGTGATGCGCCGCTCGTGGCTGTTCGTCGCGGGCGCCGACGAGGCCGCGCACAAGGCGGCTGCCCGTTGCGGCGCCGACGTTATCGTCCTCGAGCTCGAGGACTTCACGCCGCCGGAGCTGCGGCCCAAGGCCCGGTCCCTGTCGCCCCAGGCGCTGGAGCTGTGGCGCAAGGCGGGGGCGGTTCCAGCCGTGCGCATCAACCCGCTCGATTCGGGCGGGCTGGAGGACCTGGTGGGCGTGCTGGCGTCGCGCCCGCAAATCATCATGCTGTCCAAGGTCGCGCTGCCGGAGCAGGTGCAGGCGCTCGAGCAGGCGACCGGCGGCGCGGTCGAGCTGGTGCCCAACGTGGAATCGGCGGCGGGCCTGCTGCGTGCCTACCTGATCGCAAAGGCGAGCAAGCGAGTCAGCGCGCTGCTGCTGGCGAGCGAGGACATGGTCGCCGACCTCGGCACCGCGCGCAGCCGGACCGGCGAGGAGCTCGCCTACGTGCGCGCGCGCTTCCTGGTCGAATGCCGCGCCGCCGGCGTCGAGGCGATCGACTGCCCGTACACCTTCAGCGACGTGCAAGGCGCCGTGGCGGACGCGAAATGGGCGAAACGGCTGGGCTACCGGATGAAGAGCCTCGTCGCCCCGTCCCATGCCAGGGCCGTCAATGCAGTCTTTACGCCTTCCCCCGCGGAACTCAGGAAGGCGAGAAAAATCGTGGCGGCGTTCGAGAGAGCCAGGGCCGCCGGCAGGGACCGCGCGAAAGTCGGCGGCGCGCTGATCGAGGTGCCGATCTACGCCGCGGCTAAGCGCCTGCTCGAGTCCGCCGCGCATAGCTCACCGCCACGGCAAAGAAAGCCACGCTAAGAAGAATTTCCCCGATCGCGAGGGATTGCGAAATACCCCTCTCGGACCAAGCGCGCGTCACGCCTTCGGCGAAGTAGGCGAGCACAAGCATGCTCGACCACTGGTAGGTATAGCGCCTGCCGCGCAGGATTCCCGGCAGCGGGAGTACGAGCGGCAGCGCCTTCAGCGCCATGAACGATCCGCCGGGGCGCAGCGGCGCGAGCCACAGCTCCCATGCGAGGCAGAGAAGGATCAGCGCGAGCAGCGCGCAGGAAGCGGTCAGTCTTACTGTTTACGCTCCTCGAGGTGAAAGCGGTGAAGCAGCCGGTGCACGATCGGCGCGAGAAGGATGCCGCCGGTCACCAGGAAGACGAGGCCCGCATACAGCGCGTAGAAACCCGCGAACAGCTTGCCGCCCGGTGTCTGCGGCGCGTCCACCGGGCCCATGCCGCCGAGAAGCATCGCCGAGTTGAGAAATGCGTCTCTCCAGCCGAGCCCCTCGAAATACGAATAGCCCGCCATGCCGGCGCCAAGGGAGACGAGCAGAATGGCGAGGGCTAGCGCGGCGTGCCGCGCCAGCCTTATGTAATAGAGGCGAGCCGGCAGGAGCGGCGAGCGTCGATGTTCGTACATGCGATCCTACGAAAACCGCACGCAGTAGATCGGCGGCAGCTGCGTCGACAGGCATTTCCACGAGTCGCCCTGATCCTCGGAAATCCAGAGTCCGCCGGTGGTCGAGCCGAGCGCGAGGTGTTTGCCCGAAGCATCGACCGCGAGGCCGTGGCGGTAGACGAGATCGTAGGCGTGCTCCTGGGGCAATCCTTTTGCCAGCACCTGAAACGACTTGCCGCCGTCGCGCGTGCGCGCGACGGCCAGCTTGCCGTCGACCGGCACGCGGCACTCGTCCTTCACCGCGGGCACGAACCACGCCGTGTCCGGATCGTTCGGGTGGACCGCGACGGCGAAGCCGAACTTGGAGGGCTTGATCGCGCTAACCTCGTGCCAGCTCTTCGAGCCGTCGGTCGAGCGGAATACGCCGTTGTGGTGCTGGGCCCACAGCACGTCGGGGTGAGCGGCGCATTGCACCACGCGATGCGGGTCCTGGATGTTGGGATCGTTGCGGCGTTCGGGCGGCATGAACTCGGCGTACATGCCGTGCGAGGCGAGCCGCCAGGTCTCGCCGCGGTCGCGCGTCTGCCACACGCCGCCGCAGGACACGCCGAGCGTGATGCTGCGGCTGTCGCGCGGATCGATGCAGATCGAGTGGATGCCGGGATGGTCGTAGCCGCCACCGAACCACTCGGCGCGCTCGGGCCGCCGCCACAGGCTGTCGATGAGGGTCCAGGTTGCGCCGCGGTCGCTCGACTTGAACAGGCCGCCCGGAATGGTGCCCGCCCACAGCGTCCCCGCGGGATCCGATTCAAGCGCCCAGACCTGCGCCAGCTTCCACGGCGTTTTTTCGCCTGATTTCGGCTGCGGCGGATAGGCCGGCACCGCAATCTCTTCCCATGTCGCGCCGTCGTTGGAGGAGCGCCGCATCTTGACCCCGAAATGACCGAGATTGAGCGCGGCGTAAAGATTGTCCTTTTCTCGCAGCACTGCGGTGACTGGATCGCCGAGGAAATGCGGTTTTTCGATTTTCGATTGATTTAAGACAAACAGCCCTTTACGGGTAGCAACGAAAAGTTTCACGGTCAACCTCCGGTAAGCGCCTGCAGAACGTAGATCTCGCTCGACTCGCGCACCGGGTGAGTCAGGCGCGCACGCTGCCCGTCGACGAAGATGAAGACGTGCCTGCGCAGGTCGCCCTGCTCGTCGAGCACGTAGCCGCGTATTTGCGGTTCCTTGTCAAACACTTCCTGGAGAACTGCCGAAACTGTTTCGCCTGCGGCGTCGCGTGCAGGGCAGCTCACATGGCGCTGCAGGTTCGAGGTGAAGACTACGCGCGGCATAGCTTGAGCGAGATCTCGGCAAGGCGCTTGCCCTGTGCGATGCACAGGGCACGCTCATCGGTGCTGATGGGCTGATCGTCGGCGAGGCCGGCGAAGTGGCTCGCGCCGTACGGCGTGCCGCCGGCGCGGGTCGCGTTGAGCTCGGCGTGCGTATAGGGAAGGCCGAACACCAGCATGCCGTGATGCAGGAGCGGCAGCATCATCGAAACCAGCGTCGTCTCCTGTCCGCCGTGCAGGCTGGCGGTGGAGGTGAACACGCAGGCGGGCTTGCCGGCGAGCGTGCCGCGCTGCCAGAGGAGCCCCGTGCCGTCGAGGAAGTGCTTGAGCGGCGCAGCCATGTTGCCGAAGCGCGTCGGGCTGCCGAGTGCAAGGCCGGCGCACTCCTCGAGATCGCCCAGCTCCGCGTAAGGCGGGCCGGATTCCGGGATTGCAGCATTCACATTAGCAATATTCGTGGAGACGCGCGGCACGGTGCGCAGGCGCGCCGCGGCGCCGGGCACGCGCTCGACGCCCTCGGCAACCAGTTCGGCCATGCGCCGTACCGAGCCGCCGACGCTGTAGTACAGGACGAGGATGTCCGCCACCGCGCTATGATAAAAGGATAATGGAGAAGAACGGGTGGCGCACCGCCATCGATTTTCTGCATGCCGTCGGGCGCCGCTTCTACGAGGAGCGTGGCCTGCAGACCGCGGGCAGCCTGACTTACACTACGCTGCTCGCCCTGGTTCCGCTGCTCACCGTGGCGCTTGCCATCGCCACCGCGTTCCCGGTGTTCGATTACGCGGTCGAGGCGTTGCAGCTTTTCATCCTCGAGAACGTCCTGCCGGACGCGCCCGGCGTAAGCGCGATCCCGGACCAGATCAACCTGTTCTCGCACAACGCCGGGCGGCTGACGGCGATCGGCCTGGCGGCGTTCCTGGTCACCGGCGTGATGCTGATGCTGACCATCGACCACGCGCTCAACCGCATCTTCCGCGTGGAAAGGCGCCGCGCGCTCCTGCAGCAGGTCCTTACCTACTGGGCGGTGCTGACGCTCGGCCCGGTGCTGATCGGCGGCAGCCTGTCGACCACCTCGCTCGCGATTGCCGCTTCGCTCGGCAAGCTCAATCTCGACCTGGTCGCCGGCGCGCTGCTGCGCGTGGTGCCCTTCATCTTTACCTGCGCGGCGCTGACGATGCTGTACGCGGTGGTGCCCTACCGGCGGGTCGAGCTGCAGCACGCGCTCGCGGGAGGCATTCTCGCCGGGCTCGCGTTCGAGCTCGCCAAGCGGGGCTTTGCCATCTATATCGCCCGCTTTCCCACCTACACCCTGATCTACGGCGCGTTCGCCACGGTGCCGATCTTCCTTCTCTGGCTGTACGTGTCCTGGGTGGTGGTGCTCGCCGGCGCCACGATCGCCGCCATGCTGCCCGGCTACCGCTTCGCCGGGACCGAGCACAGGCGCCCTCCCGGTACCGAGTTCGCCGAGGCGCTGGGCGCGCTCTCGGTCCTCGCGCGTGCGCACGAGGACGGGCGCGTCGTCTCGCTCAAGCGCATCTACTATCACCTGCGGATCCTGCCGTACCGCTGCGAGCACGTGCTGGAGCGCGCCTCGCGGCTTGGCTGGGTGGCGCACACCGGGCGCGACGGCTGGATTCTGGCGCGCGACGCCGATACGATCCGCGTCGCGGACGTGTACAAGGCGTTCGTTTACGATGCCGAGGCGATCGGTATTCCAGAAATTGATTTTGGGTTAACAATAAGAGAGTTTTCACAAAAGGAGCGCAAGGCATGACGCACATTGCGCGCGCCGAGCGGCTGATCGTGGCGCTCGACGTGCCGACGCCGCAGGAGGCGCGCGCGCTCGTCGAGCGGCTGGGCGACGCGGCGTGCTTCTACAAGCTCGGCCTGGAGCTTTTCATGGCGGGCGGCTACTTCGAGCTGCTCGAATGGCTGGTGAAGCGCGGCAACAAGGTGTTCGTCGATCTCAAGTTCTTCGACGTGCCGGAGACGGTGCGCCGCGCGGTGGCCAAGCTGCGCGGCCGCGGCGTGAGCTTCGCCACGGTGCACGGCAACCAGGCCATCATGGAAGCGGCGGCCCAGGAAAAGGGCGACGTGAAGATCCTCGCCGTCACCGTGCTGACCAGCCTCGATCGCGGCGACCTGGACGATCTGGGCTTCTCCTGCGACGTCGAGCGCCTGGTGCTGTCGCGCGCGCGGCGCGCCATGGAAGCCGGCTGCGATGGCGTGATTTCCTCGGGGCTCGAGGCGCAAAGGCTGAAAGCGGAATTCAAGGACAAGCTGCTGGTGGTCGCCCCCGGCATCCGCCCCGTGGAGAACCGACTGGTCGTGACAAATGAGGACGACCAGAAGCGCACCGTCGACGTGGCGCAGGCGTTCGCGAACGGCGCCGACTACATCGTCGTCGGGCGGCCGATCCGCTCGGCCGCGGATCCGAGGGCGGCGGCGCAGGCCATCCAGCGCACCATCGCGGCTATTTTTCCCTGAGCAGCTTCTCGAGCAGCCGCCCGAGGATTTCGTGGGAAGGCGGCTGCGGCCCGCAGAACAGCGTCTCGCCGCCGCGCTTCACGAGGATGGTGGGGAAGTTCTCGATCTCCAGGTCGCCGACCGCCTCGGCATCGTCCTCGGTGTCGAGCCACCCGAACCTGGTCTGCGGGAAGCGCTGGGCGAGCTCGAAGAAGCCCGGCCGGTACTCCGCGCAGACGTCGCACCATTCGGCGCAGATGCAGGTCACCTCGAATTCGCGGCCGCTCATGGTCCCCATTAGACTTCGGCCATGCCCGATTTGCTCCATGCCTTGGCGGGAATTGTCGGACTCGTCGCGCTCGCCTGGCTCCTGAGCGAGAACCGCTGGGCGGTGCCCTGGCGGGCGATTGCCGCGGGATTGGGATTGCAGGTACTGCTTGCAATCATATGCCTTCGCTTCCCGGTGATAAAAAATGCATTTTCCAAAATCAATGATGCCCTGCTGGTACTCGAGCGCGCCACCCAGGCCGGCACCAGCCTGGTGTTCGGCTATCTCGGCGGCGGCATGACACCGTTCGAGGTCACCGACCCGGCGTCGAACTTCGTCCTCGCCTTTCGTGCGCTGCCGATCGTGCTGCTGATCAGCGCGCTCTCCGCGCTGCTCTTCTACTGGGGCGTGCTGCCGGCGGTGGTGCGCGCCATCTCCTGGCTGCTCGAGCGCTCGATGCGCGTCGGGGGTGTGGTCGGGCTGTCCACGGCGGCGAACGTCTTCGTCGGCATGGTCGAGGCGCCGCTTTTCGTGCGCCCGTATCTGGGGCGCGTGTCGCGCGGCGAGCTCTTCGCCATCATGGTCGGCGGCATGGCATCGATCGCCGGCACGGTGCTGTTTCTTTACGGCAGCATCCTCGGGCGCACGCTGCCGGACGCGGTGGCGCATCTGCTGATCGCGTCGATCCTGTCGGCGCCTGCGGCGCTGGTGGTGGCCTTCGTGATGGTGCCGCCGCAGGGCGCGGCGACCGGCGCTCGGCTCGAGCTCAAGTCCGAGGCCACCGGCAGCATCGATGCCGTCACGCGCGGCACCCTGGAGGGCGCGCAGCTGCTCCTCAACATCGTAGCCATGCTGGTGGTCTTCGTGGCCCTCGTTTCGCTCGTGAATTTCGTCATCGCCCCGTATACTCTGCAGGGAATTCTCGGCTGGGCGCTCGCGCCGCTCGCCTGGCTGGCCGGAATTTCGTGGCATGATGCGCCGGCCGCCGGCGCCTTGCTGGGAACTAAAACAATCATCAACGAACTGGTCGCGTACATCGAGTTGGCGAAGAGCACGGAGCTCTCGGAGCGCAGCCGGCTGCTGCTGACTTACGCGTTGTGCGGATTCGCCAACTTCGGCAGCCTCGGCATCATGATCGGCGGCCTGGGCACGATGTGCCCCGAGCGGCGCGGCGAGGTGGTCGCGCTCGGCATCAAATCCATCATCGCAGGAACGCTTGCTACATGCCTTACCGCGGCTACCGTTGCTTTGATTCTGTAATCCTCCTGTTCCTTTCGCTCAGCGTGGTCTGGGGGGGAAAGGCGTTCGCCTTCGGCTTCGACGACGTCGATGAGCGGGCGAAGCAGCTCGCGGCTGCGCCCTTCAACCGGCCGAGCGGATCGCTGCCGAGGGAGCTGCAGGGCATCAGCTACGACCAGTACCGCGACATCCGCTACCGCCGCAGCCGCTTCCTGTGGAGCCGCGCCAAGCTGCCGTTCGAGGTGGCTTTCTTCCATCAAGGCTGGCTCTACGACCAGCCGGTGAAGATCAACGAGATCGCCGACGACGCCGCGCGCGAGGTCAAGTTCGATCCCGAGGCGTTCGAATACGGCTCCAACAAGATCGAGCCGGCGAAGCTGCGCGAGCTCGGCTTCGCCGGCTTTCGCGTGCACTACCCGCTCAACACGCCGCGGTTCAAGGACGAGGTGCTGGTGTTCCTCGGCGCGAGTTATTTGCGCGCGCTCGGTAAATCGCAGCTCTACGGCCTGTCGGCGCGCGGCCTGGCGATCGACACCGCCGTGGCAGCCGGCGAGGAGTTCCCGCGCTTCACCGAGTTCTGGATCGAGAAACCGGCGGCGAAGGCCGAGGAGCTCACCATCTATGCGCTCCTCGATTCGCGGCGCGTGGCGGGCGCATACCGCTTCGTCCTGCAGCCTGGCGCGGAGACGGTGCTCGAAGTAAAGGCGCGGCTCTATCTGCGCGACAAGGTCGGCAAGCTCGGCGTCGCGCCGCTCACCAGCATGTTCTCCTTCGGCGAGAACCAGCGCGCGCAGCGCGAAGACTATCGCCCGGAGGTGCACGACTCCGACGGGCTTGCGCTGCACGCGGGCAACGGCGAGTGGCTGTGGCGGCCGCTCGTCAATCCGCGCCGGCCGCTGCTCAGCTCGTTCGCCACCACCAACCCGCAGGGCTTCGGCCTGATGCAGCGCGACCGCGACTTCAGCCATTACGAGGACCTCGACGCGCGCTACGAGCTGCGTCCGAGCGCCTGGATCGAGCCGAAAGGCAAGTGGGGCGCGGGGCGCGTGGAGCTCGTGCAGCTGCCGGCGCCCGACGAGTCGAGCGACAACATCGTCGCCTACTGGGTGCCGGAACACT
>Ga0209220_1000156_pt1 | contig 29286 bp, 31 predicted proteins | sample BlaSpr_A8_OM3_M3_FD_187984 | JGI IMG/M metagenome (GOLD analysis project Ga0209220, IMG submission 187984) | Forest soil microbial communities from Thunder Bay, Ontario, Canada - Black Spruce, Ontario site 2_A8_OM3_M3 (SPAdes) (version 2) | ecosystem: Environmental > Terrestrial > Soil > Boreal... | reverse complement strand
CGCGCTGGCGGCGGGCCTGCTCTGGCGGCAGCTCGCCGACAGCGCGCCGCAGAACGAGATTGCGGCGACGCTCGCCGCCAATGTGCTGCCCGCGGCGACCGCGGCGCCTCGCGAGCAGCAGGCGGCGCTCGAGAAGCTCGCCGCCAACCTGCGCGCCGATGCGGCCTTGTTCGCCGCGGATGGCACGCCGCTCGCGTCGGTCGGCAGGCCGCTGCCCGCACCGCAGCGTCCCGGCTGGCTGCGCGGCCTGGGAGGTCCGCCGGCGTGGGCAGTTGATCTCGGCGACGGGCGCTGGCTCGTCGCGCGCCTGTCGGGACGTCATCGTCATCCGGCGTTCGGCCTGTTCCTCACGCTTGCGCTGCTCGTGGTCGCGGTCGGCGTTGGCGCTTATCCGGTGGTCAGGCGCCTCACTGCGCGGCTCGAGCGGCTGCAGCAAGGCGTCGAGTCCTTCGGCGCGGGCCAGCTCGACGTGAGGGTGAAGGTCGAAGGCAACGACGAGGTGGCCCGGCTTGCCGAGAGCTTCAACCGGGCTGCGATGAGAATCGAGGAGCTGGTCGGCGCGCAGAAGTCGCTGCTCGCGAACGCTTCGCACGAGCTGCGCACGCCGCTCACGCGCATCCGCATGGCGACCGAGCTGATGAAGGAAGGCGCCGAGCCGCGGCGCAAGCTCGAGCTCGAGCGGGACATTGCCGAGCTCGACGCGCTGATCGACGAAATCATGTTGTCGAGCCGGCTCGACGCGGCGGAGCGCATGGAGAAGCCCGAAGCGCTCGACGTGCTGGCCCTCGCCGCGGAAGAATGCGCGCGCTACGAGCAGGCAACGCTGGAAGGCGAATCCGTCACTATACAAGGCGAGCCGCGGCTGCTGCGCCGCATGATCCGCAACCTTCTTGAAAACGCGAGGCGTCATGGCAAACCGCCGATTCAGGTGCGTGTGACGCGCAACGAGATCAGCATATGCGACCAAGGCCCTGGCGTGCCGGAAGCGGAGCGCGAGAAAATCTTCGAGCCGTTCTACCGCGGTCTCGGCCTGTCGATCGTACGTCGCATTGCGCGCCGCCATGGCGGCGAGGCGACCTGTATCGGGAACTGCTTCGTGGTGTCGCTCAAACCTTGAAGGATTGCAGCGTCTCGCGCGCGAATATTTCCTCTGGAGTGAAGCGGCGCTTCGACAATCCCTGCTCGTGGTGATAGCGCAGAAAAGTGTCGAGGACATGGCGGTTGGCCTCCAGCCCGTACGGCCACCAGTCCTCGCCCATCTCGCGGCGCGCCTCCTCGACGTGCGACACGAACCACGGCAGCATCGCCGGCATGGCGGCGGTCTGCATGCACAGCTCCTGCGCAATGGCTTTCGAGGCGACCAGGGCCTTGAACAGAGACTGCGCGACCCAGGGATTGGCTTCGTACACATCGCGCCGGATCACGGTGGTGTGCATGATCGGAAAGATCTTCGTGCGTCGGTAGTAATCCTTCTCCAATTCGACGTAATTGTCGAATAGTCGCCGTACTCTTTCTGGATATTTGTAAAACGTAGAAGGCGCACGCGCGGTCACCAGCGCGTCGATCTCGCCCTCGGCGACCATCCGCGACAGGGTCTGGGAGGGTCCGATGGCGCGGAGTTTTATTTCCTTGGGTAAATCCAGCTTGATCTTCTCGTCGCGGCCGGGTTCCTCCTCGCCGCCCGAGTAGTGCTCGACGTCGGTCACCTTCACCCCGTAGTCATCGGAGAGGATGCCGCGGATCCACACCGGCGCGGTCATCTGGTACTCCGGCACGCCGATGCGCTTGCCTTTGAGGTCCTCGGCGCGGCGGATACCGCTCTTCGCCGAGACGAAGATGCACGAATGCCTGAAGAAGCGCGACGGAAACGCGGGAATCGCCACGAACGGCGGCTCCTTCGCATTCAAGGATGCCACATAGGAGGAGAGCGACATCTCCGAACAATCGAACTCGCGGTTGCGCAGCATGCGGAAGAAAGTTTCTTCGACCGGCTGCATCAGGTAATTGAGCTCGATGCCGTCCGGTCGCACGCGGCCGTCGGCGAGCGCGCGCGTGCGGTCGTAGTCCCAGCAGGCGAAAGTGAGGCGTAAGCGAGGCATCGGCGCAGTATACTTTGCGAAATTCCGAGGAGGACCGATCGATGCGGCTGCTCGCACTTCTTCTTGGTTTGCTGGCTGTTACAGCGCAGGCGCAGGACTTTCCCAGCAAACCGATCAAGATGATCGTGCCGTACGCGCCGGGCGGCCTGCCCGACACGATGACGCGCATCATCGGGCCGAAGCTGTCCGAGTCGCTCGGGCAGCAGATCATCGTCGAGAACCGGCCAGGCGCGGGCGGCATCTCCGGCACGGAGATCGTCGCGAAATCGTCCGCCGACGGCTACACCCTGCTGATCGCCGACGTCGGCCAGCTGGCGATCAACCCGCACCTTTTCAAACAGCTGCCCTACGACCCGCTGAAGGACCTCGCGCCCGTGAGCCTGATCGGCAGCACGGCGCTGTTCCTCGTCCTGCATCCCTCGGTTCCGGCGAACAGCTTCCAGGAGCTGGTCGCCTATGCCAGGTCGAAGCCCGGCACGCTGAACTACGGCTCTTCGGGCCTGGGCAGCATTCACCATCTCACCACCGAAGCGCTCAAGGCCGCGTTCGGGCTGGACATCGTGCACGTGCCTTTCAAGGGCATGGGGCAGGCGGTGCCGGCGCTCCTCGGCGGGCAGGTGTCGATGCTGTTCTCGGCGCTGCCGGCGATCGAGGCGCACGTCAAGGCGGGCAAGGTGAAGCTGCTCGCCATCAGCGTTCCGCAGCGCTCGCCGCAGGCGCCCGAGGTGCCGACCATCGCCGAGCTCGGCGTGCCCGGGTTCAACTTCGCGCCGGAGATCGGGCTGCTCGCGCCGGCCGGAACGCCCACAGCGGTCGTCTTGCGGCTTTCCGCCGAAGTGGCCAAGGCGGTGAAGACGCCGGACGTGGCGCAGCGTTTCCAGCAGCTCGGCATCGACCCGGTCGGCAGCACGCCCGAGGCGTACAGCGCGCAGATTCGGAACGACTACGAGCGCTACGGAAGAGTGGTCAAGGTTTCCGGGGTGAAGATCGACTGAGGTTGTCGATGATCGCGGCGAGGATGCGACGCGTCGCGGTCACGTCCTCGGCGCTTGCGCCGCGTATTGCGATCCGGTTCACTTCTTCCGCCAGCGGGACGAGCTTCGCCTCGAGCGCGCGGCCCTTGCGCGTGAGGTACACGTAGACGTTCTTGCGGTTCTCCGGCATCTGCTTGCGCACCACGTAGCCCAGCTCCTCCATCGCCTTGAGCGCCGAGGCGGTCGTCGGCTCGGTAAAGCCGGCCTCGTCGCTCAGCTCGCGCTGCGTGAGGCCGTCGTGCTCCCACAGAATGCGCAGGAACGTCCAGTGCCCGAACGGCACGCCGTACTCGGCGAGCCGCGTCTGCAGCGCGCGCATGAAGCCGCGCCACGCTTCCTTGGTCAGGTGCGCAAGGCGATCTGATTTTGTAATGCGACCTCCTTTTGCTCGCGCGCCGAGCGCAGGATGGCAAGGCATACCTCCATCGTCGCAGCCGCCCATTCGCCGCTGTGCAGCGGCGCGCCGCCGTTGACGACGGCGTCGTAGAGCTCGTCGATCACCGTGGCGCGCGGCACGGCGGAAGGGGGCAGCGGGTCGAGCCGTCGCTCGGTATCGGTGTAGACCATCACGCCCGAAGGCAGGGGGCGCAGGTCGGCTTTCTCGCACGAGACGATCAGCGGCCCGAAGTGCTGATGCAGGAGTTTTTCATCGGGAGGGGTGAAATCAGGTCCGCCGTAGTTGCGCGCGCTCTTCAATGAAAGTTCGTCGGCTCCGCTTCTCAGAATTTTTCTGGCTGAACCGTACTGTCCCGGGTCCTTCTTCTGCCCCATCTCGCCGATCCAGCCGACGAATTCGTCGGAATCGAAATGCGCGTAGCCGCTGTACACCGCAGTCGCAAAGGCACCGTCCTCGAAACTCAGCAGACAGGAGTAGGCGCCTTCGGTGGGGCGCGCCGCGTCCCAGACGCCCGTGGCCGCGCGCACGCTCTTCACGCGGCCGCCGCCGAGCAGCCGGATGATGTCGATGTGGTGCGCGCCCTGGTTGAACACCGCGCCGCCGCCGCGCTCGGTATCGAGCTCCTCGGGCCGCCGCGGCCGGTACAGGAAGTCCGTGAAATTGAGCGCCGTGATCATTCGTACTTTGCCCACGGCGCCTTGCTCGATCATTTTTCTTGCTTGAAGAACAGGTCTGTCGAAGCTGTGGCTATGGCCCACGATGAGGACTACGCCCGCCTTGCGCGCGGCCTCGATCATGCCGCGGCACTCCTCCAGCGAGAGCGCCATCGGCTTTTCGACCAGCAGATGCTTTCCGTGCGACGCAGCCAGACGCGCCTGCTCCGCGTGGAACTGATGCGGCGTCGCGATGTACACGACGTCGACCGCCGGATCCTTGCACAGCTCTTCTACGGAGGAATAGCTTTTTCCCCGAAAGTCGGATTCGAACTTCAGGCGTGCTTCTTGCCGCGGGTCGGCGGCGGCGGCGAGCTCGACGCGTGGATCGCGCGACAGCGTAGGCAGCATCACCGTGAACGCGCGGCCGAGCCCCGCTACGCCGATCTTGAGTTTGCGCGAAGTGGGGAGTACCATAAAATACTTAGGAGGCTAAGTATATCCCATGCTGACCATGGAACAAAACGAGCTGCTGTGCCGCGTCGAGTGCGCCGCCACCATGGGCCAGATCATGCGGCGGCACTGGCTGCCGGTCTGCATGTCGGAAGAGGTCGCGGAGCGCGACGGCGCTCCCGTGAAGGCACGCCTGCTCGGCGAGGACCTGGTGGTCTTCAGGGACTCGCAAGGCCGCCTCGGGGTGCTGGATGAGCATTGCCCGCACCGCGGCGCATCGCTGGTCTTCGGGCGCAACGAGGAGTGCGGCTTGCGCTGCCTCTACCACGGCTGGAAATTCGACGTGGAGGGCAAAGTCCTGGAGATGGCTTCCGAGCCCGACGGAGGCGCCAACCGGCAGGCGATCCGGCAGAAGTCCTACCCGGTGCGCGAAGGCGGCGGCTTCGCGTGGATCTGGATGGGCCCAGCCGAGGCGATGCGCGACTTCGAGCCGCCGGCGTGGGCGCCGACGCCGCAGACGCGCATCAGCATCGTCAAGGTGCACGCCGCCTGCAACTGGGCGCAGGTGCTGGAAGGCTCGATCGACTCGGCCCACAGCTCGAGCCTGCACTCGACCGAGATGCCGGCGGCGCAGGTTGACAGCGCCAAAGCGACGCAGACCCACTGGCCGCGTCCGTCCAACGACAAGGCGCCGCGCCTGCAGTTCGAGCCGACTCGCTACGGCTTTCGCTACGCCGCGATCCGCAAGCCGATCATCAATCCTGAAACCGACCAGTACATCCGCACCACGCTGTTCATCGCGCCGTTCACGGTGCTCATTCCGCCCAACGATCAGTACCGCCTTGCGCAGATGCTGATCCCGCTCGACGACGTCAACACCATGTTCTACTGGGTGGCCTGGCATCCCGATCCGGCGAAGGGCATCTCGCAGCAGGAATGGCGCCGGTTCTGCGCCGCGGAGGTCGGCGTCGACCTGGACGAAAATTACAGAAAAAAAAGAAATCTGGAAAACCGCTACCTACAGGATCGGCAGGCGATGAAGCGCGGCGACTTCACCGGCATCAAGGGTATTCCGACGCAGGACATGGCGATGTGGGAATCGATGGGGCCGATCGCCGAGCGCAGCCGCGACAAGCCCGGCGCGAGCGATGTCGCGGTGGTGCAGTTCCGCCGCATGATGGTGGCTGCCGCAAGCAAATTCCAGCAGGGCGGGCCGGCGATCGGCACCGCCGAGCCGCGCATACCGCACGTCAAACTGGCCTCGTTCGAGGGGATCGTGCCGAAGACTACTGACTGGCGTACGCTCGGCATGCCCTCCGAGGAAGCGGTTTCTTGACTCATAAGGTAACGCTTAACCCCAGCGGCCATAGTTTCGAGGTAGCTGAAGGGCAGAACATCCTGCAGGCCGGGCTCGATGCCGGCTTCATGATGCCGTACAGCTGCCGCACCGGCGTGTGCCGCACCTGCCGCGGCACGCTGCTCGAAGGCAAGGTCGATTACGGTGCGGTGCATCCGACCTATCTTCCCGACGGCGACAAGGCGAAGGGCTATGCGCTGCTTTGCCAGGCGAAGCCGCTCTCGGAGGTCGTGGTCGAGGTGCACGAGCTGGCGGGCATGGCTGGGATCCGGCCGCGCAAGCTGCCCTGCCGGGTCGAGAGGATCGAGCGCCCGGCGCCCGATGTCGCGGTTGTCTCGCTGCGCCTGCCGTCGAACGAGAAGTTCCGCTTCAGCGCCGGCCAATACGTCGATTTTCTATTGAAGGACGGCAAGAGAAGGAGCTACTCGATCGCCAACCCGCCGCGACCCGAGGGCGTCAACGCCCTCGAGCTCCACGTGCGCCACACGCCCGGAGGCGCCTTCACCGACCACGTGTTCGGCGCGCTCAAGCTGCGCGACCTGCTGCGCTTCGAAGGTCCGCTGGGGACTTTCTGCCTGCGCGAGGACTCCGACAAGCCGATCGTGATGGTCGCGAGCGGCACCGGCTTCGCGCCGATCAAGGCGATGTGCGAGAACGCGCTCGAGCGGGGAATCAAGCGGCCAATCACGCTGTACTGGGGTTGCCGTGCCAAGCGCGATTTGTACATGCTCGAGGTTCCGCAAAGGTGGTCGGGCTTGCGCTTCGTTCCCGTCCTGTCGGACCCGACGCCGGAATGCCGGTGGACCGGCCGCACCGGGTTCGTCCATCGCGCCGTGATGAAGGACTTCCCGGACATGTCCGGCGTGCAGGTCTACGCCTGCGGCGCGCCGGTGATGGTCGACGCCGCGCGGCGCGATTTCGTCGCGCAGTGCAGCCTGCCGGCAGAGGAGTTTTTCGCCGATTCCTTCCTGACCGAGGCGGACAAAGCGCCCGCTAGTCGAAGTGGTACTGGAAGCGCAGCTGCAGGAAGTTGATCCCCGGGTTGGGGTGCGCGAGGCCGGCGTTCGAGAGGTGCTGCAGCCGCACGCTGGTGTCGTAGTGTCCACGTTCGCCGTAGCGGATTCCGGCGCCGATGTGGTCGCCGAACTGCACGTGCGAGCCGAAGCGGCGGCTCGAGCTGATGTCGGTGCTCGACAGGATGTGGAACCCGATCGCCGCCTCGAGATATGGCGACGCCACGGCAGGCTCCCATTGCAGCCTGAATACCGGCGTCAACGAGATGTCGCGAATGTGGCGGCCCGTTTCGTTACGCCATTCTCCCGCCTGCAGGTCCCAGTAGCCGCCGAGGCGCCGATGAGCGTTGCTGAACCAGCTCTTTGCCCATCGCCATTGCGCGCCCACCCGCCACAGGTCGGTGTGGTCGGAGCCGCGGCCGATCTCGAACGAAACGCTGTCGACGGCGCGGGCGGGAGCAGCCAGGCACAGCAACAGGGCGGTCACTAATGCGCCGGACCTCATGTGGTCGATATCATAGGGAATCATGAGCCAGTACGTGTACACCATGCGCCGGGTGGGCAAGGTCGTCCCGCCCAAGCGTGCCATATTGAAAAACATTTCGCTCAATTTTTTCCCCGGGGCGAAGATCGGCGTGCTCGGCCTGAACGGCGCCGGCAAGTCCTCGCTCCTCAAGATCATGGCGGGTGTCGACAAGGACTTCGAGGGCGAGGCGATCCCGCAGCCCAATCTGCGTGTCGGCTTTCTTTCGCAGGAGCCGCAGCTCGATCCCGCCAAGGACGTGCGCGGCAACGTCGAGGAAGGCCTTGGCGCGGTGCTGGCCGCCAAGAAGCGCCTGGAGGAGATCTACGCGGCGTACTCGGAGCCCGACGCCGATTTCGAGAAGCTGGCCGAGGAACAATCTCGCCTTGAAGGTTTGTTAAATCAAACCAACGTAGAACATAAGCTGGAGATCGCCGCCGACGCCTTGCGCCTGCCTCCGTGGGACATGGACGTGACGAAGATCTCCGGCGGCGAGAGGCGCCGCGTGGCGCTCTGCCGCCTGCTGCTCTCGGAGCCCGACATGCTGCTGCTCGACGAGCCGACCAACCACCTCGACGCGCTCTCGGTGCAGTGGCTCGAGCAGTACCTCGAGCGTTTTCCCGGCACGGTGATGGCGGTCACGCACGACCGCTACTTCCTCGACAATGTCGCCGGCTGGATCCTCGAGCTCGACCGCGGCTACGGCATTCCCTGGCAGGGCAACTACTCCGGCTGGCTCGAGCAGAAGGAGCAGCGCCTCGGGGTCGAGGCGAAGCAGGAGGTGGCGCGCATCAAGGCGATGCAGGATGAGCTCGAGTGGGTGCGCGCCAACCCGCAGGGAAGGCGCGCGAAGAGCAAGGCGCGCCTCGCGCGCTTCAAGGAGCTCGAGTCCGCCGACGTCCAGAAGCGCAACGAGACCAACGAGATCTACATCCCGCCGGGGCCGCACCTCGGCGACGTGGTGGTCGAGGTCGAGGGGCTGAAGAAGTCGTTCGGCGACAAGCTGCTGTTCGAGAATCTGTCGTTCCGCCTGCCGCCCGGAGGTATCGTCGGCATCATCGGCCCGAACGGCGCAGGCAAGACCACGCTTTTCAGAATCCTGGTCGGGCAGGAGAAGCCGGATGCGGGCAAGCTGAGAATCGGCGACACCGTGAAGCTGTCCTACGTCGATCAGTCAAGGGATGCGTTGAACCCCAAAAAGACCGTGTGGGAGGAGATCTCCGACGGCCTGGACCATGTCCAGGTCGGAGCCTATTCGACGCCCTCGCGCGGCTACGTCGCGCGCTTCAACTTCCGCGGCGCCGACCAGCAGAAGCCGGTCGGCGAGCTCTCCGGCGGCGAGAGAAACCGCGTCCACCTCGCCAAGCTGCTGAAGAGCGGCGGCAACCTGCTCCTGCTCGATGAGCCGACCAACGACCTCGACGTCGAGACGCTGCGCGCGCTCGAAGGCGCGCTGCTCGGCTTCCCGGGCTGCGCGGTGGTGATCTCGCACGACCGCTGGTTCCTCGACCGCGTGGCGACCCACATCCTCGCCTTCGAAGGCGATTCGCAGGCCGTGTGGTTCGAGGGCAACTACGCCGACTACCTCGCCGACCGCCGCAAGCGCCTCGGCGAGGACGCCGACACGCCGCACCGCATCCGCTACAAGCCGCTCGCGAAATAGGAATCGGGGTCAGAGCCCGATTTACCATAGCGAAAGCGAAAATTACGGAAATCGGGCTCTGACCCCGATTTTTGGAGAAATGCTAGCATCGCCCGATGATGCGAATCGTCCTGATCGCGCTTCTCGCATTCAGCCTCCCCGTTGCAGCGCAGTATCCCGAGCGTCCCGTGACCCTGCTCGCCGGCTATCCGCCCGGCGGCCTGGTCGACGTCGTTGCGCGGCTGGTCGCCGAAGGCATGAAAACGAAGTTTCCGAGAGGCATGGCGGTCGTCAACCGGCCCGGAGCGGCCGGCTCGGTGGCGGTGGCCGAGATGGCGCGCAGCCAGCCCGACGGCTACACCCTGGTGCTGACGCCGCATTCGGCGCTGGTCATCGCCGCGCAGATCAACGACCTCGCGTACAAGACGCCCGACGACTACGACCCGTTCATCAACCTGGTCGCGTACTACCCGATGATCGCGGTGCGCACCGAGTCGCCATACCAGTCCATTCAGGACCTGATTGCCGATGCGAAGGCGAACCCGGGCCGCATCCGCGTCGGCTCGCCGGGCGAGGGCACCTCGAGCCACCTCAACCTCGAGGAGCTGATGGACCGCGCCGGCGTGAAGATGATCCACGTGCCGTACGCGGGCTGGGGCCAGTCGAGCCCGTCGCTGCTCGGCGGCCACATCGAGGCGCTAGTCGCTCAGCCCGGCGAGCTCAAAGGACAAGTCGACGGCAAGCGCATGCGAGTTCTAGTCGCCTTCCAGCCGCAACGCCACCCGGTGTTCCCCGACGTGCCCACCGCCAGGGAGCTCGGCTGGGATGTGGCGAACGGCGTGTGGTACCTGCTGATGGTGCCAAAGAGAACACCGGCGCAGGTTGTGAAGTACCTGCACGATGCCGCGAAGGCAGCGATCGAGGCTCCGCAGTTTGCGAGCGCGATGGCCGCGCGCGGCATCGATGTCGACTACCGCCCGGGCGAGACCCTGCGCGCCGACCTGTGGCGCGAATACCGGCTGCACACCGAAATCCTGCGCCGCATCGGCATGCTGAAGCAGTAGTTGAAGTACATTACATAAGTATCTGTTCTATAATATCATTAATCCGAACATGGTCCTCGATCTGCGCGGCATGCCCGATGCCGGCAAGCGAGCGGTACTCGCCTTTCGGAAAAGCGTCGGCAATCGCCTTGCACCCGGCCTGCGGCGTAATCACGTCCTCTGTGCCGCAAACCACCAGCACCCTGCTCTTGAAGTAGGCCGCATCGCCGGCGAGGCGCCCGTTTGCCAGGCAGTGACAGGCCTGCCGGTAGCCGTCGGGCCGGATGCGGCGCTGGCTCCAGCGCACGAGCTCGAGCGCGACCGGCGGCGACTTCGCTGCGACTAGCGTCGGCGAGCGCTTCTCTGCCAGGCCTTCGGGGCCGAGCTCGTCCAGCTGCTTCAGCCGCTCGGCGAGTTTCTTCTGATCGCCGCCATGGCCGCCGGCCGGGCTGACGAGCAGCATGCCGCGCACGCGTTGCGGATACGCCCGTGCGAACGCGCCCGCCATCAGGCCGCCAAGTGAGTTTGCGACGATGACGAACTGCTTCAGGCCCAGGGCCTGGACAAATTTATCGAGGGCATCGGCGTAATCCTTGGCTACCGGTTTTTCGTTCGGCAAAGCATCGGAATCGCCGTATCCCGGCGCGTCCCACGCGACGATGCGAAAACCCTTCAGGCTTTCGAGCTGGAACAGCCAGGCCGCGGAGCTCGCGCCGAAGCCATGCAGCATGACCAGAGCCGGGCCTGATCCGGACTCGCGATAGGAAATGCCTTGCGCATTATTCGTCTTGAATTTTCTGATTCGGTCTTCGATCACGTGCGCTCTAACCCAGGCAATCCAGCGCCCCAAAAGAACCCCTACGCCGCCGCGGCCTTCTGCTGCAGGCGCTCGCGCACCAGGTCGATGTGGCTGCGCAGCGCATACAGCTCGTCGGCATAGCCGAGCGGCACGGCGACGCGGGCGGCCCTCGCGTCGAGCTTGTCGAGGTCCGCGAGCAGATCGCGGGTCGATTCGGCCTTGCGCTCCATCTTGTCCTCGATCTGCCGCAGGATGCGGTACCAGCGGAAGATGCGCGAGCGCACTCGGAACTGGTAGAGCGGCGGCACCAGGCGCGCTAGCGGGATCAGCACCGCGACGATGGAAAACAGCGCCACCCACATGCGGTCGATGAGGTTGGCGAGCGAGAACGGCAGGTAGCGCTGCAGGAAAGGCGGCCCGGTGCGGTAGAAGCGCTCGGCTTCGCGCGCGATCGCGAACTCGCTGTGCCGCGGCGTCGGGAACTGGCCGGCCTGCGCGATCCAGCCGGCGCCGCCGTGGATGCGCGAGGCCGCCTGCACGAAAAGCTGTATCAGCGCCGGGTGCGTGTTCTCGCGCGTGACGAGCGAGGTGGTCGTCGCGATCAGCGGCACATCGCGCGAGGGCACGTCGCGTGCGAGATCGGCGACACCGCGCGGCAGCGTGACCGGGGTGAAGAAGGGATAGTGGCGCGCATAGGCCTCGGCCTGAGTGAACTCGTAGAGCCGGATGCCCGGCGTCTGCAGCAGCATCTGCACGATCTGCGACTCGGGCGCCGAGACCAGCACCAGCGCGTCGAGCTCGTTGCCGAGCAGGGCAATGACCGCCGGGGTTTCCTCGAGGTTGGTGCGCTTCAGCTCCTCGCGCTCGACGTGGTTGGCGCCGAGCAGCTTGGCAAAAACTCCCGGCGAGCCGCTGCCGCGCACGCCAGTGTTCACGCGCCAGCCGCGCAGGTCGGCGATCTGCCGCAGCGCCGAGTCCTTGTTCAGGCGCTTCGCCGCCTCCGCGCGGTAGAAGATCCACACCGGCTCGTAGGTCAGGCTGCCGAGCGACGCGAGCGGAACGCCGCTCTTGTCCTCGTCGACCGGGCGCGTCGCCTCGCTCGATCCGCCCTGCACGAAGGCCATGTCGACGTGCTGCTTCTCGTCGCGCAGCAGGCGCAGGTTCTCGCGCGAGCCGAGCGTCTGGCGCAGCTCGACGCGGATGCCGTAGCGCTGCAGCTCGGCCTGGTAGCGCTTGCCGAACGCCGCGTACGCGCTCTGCTCTGGACCGGTCGCCAGCACCACGCGCTTCGGCGGCGCCGGGTCGAGCAGCAGGTACGCGGTGACGAGGAGCCCGAGCCCGATCAGCAGGAACGGGCCCCAGGACAGGACCAGGTCCCGCACCGAAATCAGCGTTTCGCGGATCACGCGCGGCATCAGGCCGCGATTTTTCTCGTGATGGGCGGCTTGGGCAGCCAGCTCTCTCCCGGCTCGAGGGTGAACGTGAATTCCAGCGAGTACTCATCTCCCTTTTTCTGGAAATTCCCGATCAGGGTCTGCGTAACCCCGAACTGGCTGTCGGTCTCGAGGTGCGGGTCGCTTGGGTCGTAAACCTGAGAGGCGATGGTCTTATAGCCCGGCCTGTAGATGAGGAAATGGATGTGCGCCGGGCGGAAGTTGTGCCGCTTCTGCGCACGCAGCAGCGCGCCGGTCGGCCCGTCGGTGGGCACCGGGTAGCCCGAGGGCTTCACGCTGCGGAAGCTGAAGCGGCCGTTCGCGTCGGTGCTGAACTTGCCGCGCAGGTTCATCTCCGCCTGCTTCGCGTCCTGGTTCTCGTACAGGCCGACCGGCGAAGGATGCCAGACGTCGACTTCGGCGCCGGCGACTGGCCTGTCGTCGAGGTCGCGCACCTGGCCGCGGAAGACGAGCGCCGGGCCGGGGGTCGGCGAGCGCACGATCGACGCGCCGTTCTCGCAGCGCGGCGACCCGGCGCGATAGAAGGGTCCCAGGTTGTTCGCCTGTGTCGGCCGCGTTCCCTTCTGGCCGTTGTTCAGCAGGCAGACCAGGTTCGAGACGCCGAGCGCGCCCGCCATCAGCATCGCCTCGTTGTGGCTCGGCGTCGTGCGCTGGCCGATGGCATTGAGCTGGCCGATCGCGTCCTGGAACTCGCGCTCGGTGAGCTTCACTTCGCGGATGAAGGCATGCAGATGCTTCACGAGGGCAGACAGGACCTCCTTGGTGCGCGCATCGGGCGTGCGATGCATCTCCTCCAGCACCGCCGGGGTAACGTCTTCCTGCTTCTGGATGATCATCGGACTTCCCTCGAAGAACGGCCGAGGAAAGTCTAGCGCGTTTCAGCTGCGGCGGCCGCCTTGGCGGTTCTGTGCCTGCTGCTTGGGTTGAAAACCTCTCGATTGTCCCGCGAGCGCGGCGGGTCGCTCGTGCCGCGTCTCAGCGCGCAAGTTCGGAAGCTGGCGGTTCTGCGAACGCCACTGCGGTCGCGAATTGCTCTGAATGATCGGCTGGCGCTGCGCCTCGGGGACGGGCTGCCATGATTGCGTGGCATTCCGTTGCGCGACTATGGGGCTCTGATGGGGATTCTCATGCCGGAACTCGGAGCGCAACTGCGGACGCGGGCTGCTCTGGATGATGGGCTGGCGCTGCGACTCGGGAATGTTGTGCCAGGGACGCGTCACAACGGGCCGCGTGACGAAAACCGCGCGCGACACGACGTTAACGCGATTGACAAAGACGACGCGCGGCGCCCACGGCCGCCAGTACACCGGGCGGTATGCGGGCCACCACCACGTTCCATACACCACGAGCGGATCGTAGTAGCGCACGTACATGTATTGCGGATAGACCGGTTGCACGACGATCGCCTGGTCCTGCTGATACACGTATTGCTCGCCGTTGCTTCGCAAGTAACCGGATGCCTGCGCGCGCTGCCGCAGGACCTGCACCGTGGCCATCGTTTCGGTCTGCTGGCCGAGGAAGGCGTTGCCCAGATCAAATGTCCACTGCGGGCTCTCTCCCATGCGCGCGAGAATATCCGGATAGGCCACCAGGGACTTCACGCTCGGCTCCCAAGGCTGGCCCTCGACCATGCGCACCGCGTCGTCGCCGCTCACGCCCGGGTTCATGCGCGACCACGCTGCGGCCTGCGCCACCTGATCCGGATAAACCGCGGCGACGAGAATCTGCGAGATGAGGGGATCAGGGTATAGCGCGATCGGCGCGAGCAGCGCGTCCAGCTCCGGCTGGGAATAGAGCCGCGACTGGGCTTGCGCGGGCGCAAGCGGCAGAAGCAGGCACAGGGCGAGAAGGAGAGTGCGCATAGTCATATCAATGCGCCAGCCTAGTCCCGCGTTGGCGCGGCGTCCGTCTCATTGTGTAACAGGATGTGTTTTGCCCTGGCCCCTTCGGGCAGTTTTTATGCCTACTCGACCCTCGCGCCGGACTCGCGGACCACGCGCTCCAGCATGGGCGCTTCGGCTCTGATGTCGGCCTCGAAAGCCTCGGGCGATGCCGAGGGCGTGGCGTCCATTCCCTGCACTGCAATTTTTTCCTTAACCTCCTGCTTGGCGAGCCTTTTGACCGCCGCTTCATGCAGCCGTCGAACGACCGGCTGTGGCGTTCCGGCGGGAACGTAAAGACCGAACCAGAACGTGAAGTCGTATCCGGGCAGCCCGGCCTCTGCGGCGCCCGGAATCCCCGGCACCGCAGGGGAGCCGGCGCGCATCGACACCGCCAGCGCGCGCATGCGACCGGCGCGCACGAAGCCCATCACCGTCGGCGACGTGGCGAACATCACCTGCGTGTCGCCGGCGAGCAGCGATTGCGCGGCCGGGCCGCCGCCCTTGAACTGCACCGAAGTGAATTTCACTCCGGCGACCGACTCGAACAGCACCGCGGCGAGGTGCGGCGCCGAGCCGTAGCCCGCGCCGGCGTTGAACAGCTTTTCCGGATTCGCCTTTGCGAACGCGATCAGCTCCTGCAGGCTCGCCACCGGCACCTTGGTGTTGACGACGATGACCGTCGGCCCGGTGGCGATCTTGGTAATCGGCACGAAATCCCTGTCGTCGTAGGTGAGCGATCTGTAAAGCGCCTTGTTGATCGCGTGGTTCCCTCCGTTGAGGACGGTGTAGCCGTCGGCGGGCGCCCTGGCGACGATCTCCGCGGCGATGTTGCCGCCGGCGCCGGGTCGGTTGTCGACGATGACCGCGACGGCGAGGTCCTTCGACATTTCGTCGGCGATCAGCCGCGTCAGGAAGTCGCCCGAGCCGCCGGGCGGGTAGCCGACGACGAGGCGCAGCGGCTTCGCAGGAAAGGCCTGCGCGCCTACTTCAATTGCTAGCGCGCAGGCCGTGAGAAACAGCAGGATGCGGGTCATACGTCCTCCCGCACCAGTGTACGCTTGCAACTACTGTGAATTTCATCGATGAAGCATAGCCGACCTTAGAGGCGCAGCAGCCGCTTGGCGTTCCCATTGAGGATCTTTGCGCGGTCCTCGTTGCTGAGGGGCACGTCGTCCATCCACTTCACGCCGGGCGGATTGGCAACGAACGGATAGTCCACCGAGAACAGGATGCGGTCGGCGCCCATCTCCATGACGCTGCACAGCAGCGCGGGGGTGGAGAAGTTGCCGCTGGTGGTGATCCAGAAGTGCTCGCGGAAGATATCGCGGAACGGGGTAGGGCGGTTGCCTTGGCGCGCGAGCGCCATGTCGATGCGCCACAGCGAAAACGGCAGCGACTCGCCGAGATGCCCGAGGATGATCTTGAGCCGCGGGTAGGCCTCGAACACGCCGCTCAGCACGAGGCGGATGCCCTGCGTCGCCGTCTCTACGGTGAAGCCCCAGGCGGCGGTGAGAAGACCGGGGTACTCCTTCACGTAGTCCTTGTAATAGGCGTCGACGACCGCCGGATGCGGCACGGCGGGATGCATGTAGAGCGGCACGTCTAGACCTTGCGCGCGCTCGAAGATCGGCCAGAAGCGCTTGTCGTCGAGGAATAGTCCATTGGTGAGGCCGTGCACCATGGCACCCTTGAAATCGAGCCTGGTGACGCAGCGCTCCAGCTCATCGGCCGCCGCTTTCGGGTCGGCGGTGGGAAGCACCGCGAACGCCGCAAATCGTGCCGGATTTGAAACTACCGCCTTATGAAGCCTGTCGTTCGCCCGCCGCGCCAGGGGAATTGCGGTTTCGGCATCGAGCCGCTGCGTCGCCGGCGCGCCGTGCGAGAGGACCTGCAGGTCGATGCCAGCTTCGTCCATCTCCTTGATGCGCAGCGCGCCGAGATCGCCCAGGCGCTCGCGCAGTGCCGGGATGCGCGTCTCCGGGCCCTGCTCTTTGAAATGCTGCGCTACTTCGGAATCCCAGTAATGCTCTTCGAGAGCGATGACGAAGGGACGCTTAACTGTTTGAGTCATTTACTCTATCTGGGCTGATTATCGAAAGAGTACCCGCGACCATACCCGCAAAGCTCTAGGAGATCAGAGACGGGACGGGGTTGCTGCAAGACCCCGCCCCGCCTAGCCGTCAGCGGCAACCCCTTAGGGGCGGAGTTGGGCGAAGGCCGCTGACATGATAGACCTGACGCGCCCGCGTTGCCTTTGCGTAACATCCTTTTGTGCTGAGCATCGTCATCTCCACCATCGCGTTCTTCGTTGCCAGCTATTACATCAAGCGCTGGGCCGACGACAACGACATTCCCAAGGGGATGACCCGAAGCATCAGCATCTTCTTTGCAGCGATTGCTCTCGCGTATGGCGTCGCGTGGCTAGTGGACAAGGTGGCGACCTTTGCAGGTGCTTGATACGACTCATCGACCCGAGAAGGGAAACCGCCGGCGCCGGTACTGGATCAGCAGCCAGCCACCCAGCATGCCTCCCAGATGAGCGAAATGGGCGATCCCGGCGGCCGTGCCGGTGATGCCGAAGAACAGTTCCAGCGCCGCGAACCCGAACACGAAGGTGCGCGCCGACATCGGGATTGGCGGAAACAGCAGCAGCACCCGGCGGTCCGGGAAGAACAGGCCGAACGCGAGCAGCAGCCCGTAGATCCCACCGGAGGCGCCCACCGTGGGGTAGGGGGTTCCTCCCATCCAGCCTGTGACCACCAGGTGGGTGAGCGCTGCCGAGAGCACGCACGCGAAGTAGTACACCAGGTAGAAGCGCGAGCCGAACAGCCGCTCGATCTCGCCGCCGAACATGTACAGCGCGAACATGTTGAAGAAGATGTGCGCGATGCTGCCGTGCAGAAAGCTGTAGGTGACGAGCTGCCAGGGCTCGAATGAGGGACCGACCTGCGGGCCGCTCGCCACCGGCCAGAGCGCGAACCACTCGATCAGCGGCAGGTCGCTCGCCATCTGCAGCAGGAAGATGGCGACGTTGGCGATGATCAGCGTCTGGGTGACGGGCGGCATGGGAGGCGCGATATTACCGCGAGGTCGACGCGAGCCAGATTCCCGCGCCGACCGCGGCGACGCCGGCCAGCAAATGCAGGCCGAGCGGCTCGCCTACGAGCACTGCGGCAAGGAAGGACGCGGCGATGGGATTCACGGTCATGGTGTTGGCCACCCGCGTCGGCGTGGTGCGCTCGAGAGCAAACACCCACAGGTAGAACGCCGCGGCGCCGCCGAACAGGCCGAGAAACACCACCGCCCACCACTGCTCGGCTCCGAAGCTGTTAGCCGCGGCTTCGAAGCCGCCGCCGTGCCAGGCGATGAGGATGCTCACCGCGGCGCCGAATCCCATCCCGGCGGCAAGAAAGCCCAGCATGCTCGAGCGCGCCATCAGCGGCCGCGACCAGACGTTGTAGAGCGCCATGCACAGCGTGGCGGCCGCCATCACCAGGTCGCCGCGCCATGCGTCGGCGGGCGCGTCGCCGAGGCCGGTCCAGAGCGCGAGCGCCACGCCGCTTATGGCGATCAGCACACCTGCCGTTTTTCTCTTGGTGAGGTCTTCTTTACGCAAAAGCGCGGCGACGAGCATCGTGGTGAGCGGCAGAACCGAAAGCGCCAGAGACCCGCGCGCCGCGGTCGTATAGCTCATCGCCACGTTGTAGAGCATGAAAAAGAAGGAAAAGAAGGCCACGCCGAGAAGCGCGACGGCGATCCAGTCGCGGCCGCGCGGCCATTTCGCATGCAGCGCCAGCGCGAGCGCCAGGATGGGAACGAAGCCGATGCCGAAGCGGAACGCGGCGAGCGTCACCGGGTCGCTCGCGCCGATCGTGTAGCGCGTCAGCGCCGCCGCCGTGCCGCCGAGCGCGCTCGAGATGACGGCGGCGATCACGCCGTTCAAGCGGCGTCGAGCTCCGGGTAGCGGCGGAAGATCCCCTCCTGGTTGAACGGGATGCGGCGCTTGGACTTCAGGTATTTCCTGAGTCTTGGCCGCTTGGCGACGCGGTCGTGCAGTTCAACCAGATGGGGGTAATTTTTTTCTAACGTGCTCATCGTCCGCGGGAAGGCGTAACGCAGACCCTCGATCATCTGGAAGAGGGAAAGATCGACGTAGGAAAAAGACCTGAAGTCTATTTTCTCGAAGTACTGCAAAAACTTGGGCAGGCGCTCGGTCCTGAAATCCGCCGCGCGGCGTTTTGCTTCGGGTTTCTGGTCCTCGTAATAGAGGCCGTTGCCGATCGGGTGATGGGTGTCGTGCACTTCGACCAGCCAGTCGGCGATGGTGAGCTGCAGCTGATGCAGCCATAGCCGGTCGGCCTCGCGCCTGGGCGCAAGACCGAGGCGGGGTCCGAGGTAGAGCAGGATGTTCGCGGTCTGCGCGATCAGCAGCTCTCCGGCGCGCAGGATCGGCGGCGCGAAGGGCGGGCGCTTGATCGAGGGACTCTCGAGCACGTGCTCCATCGCCTGCATGCCGCGCGGACGGCGGGCGACATCGACGTATTCCGCGCCCGCGTCCTCGAGCGCGAGACGGACGAATTCGCCGCGGCCCTGGATCGAGGGCCAGTAATAGAGCTCGTATTTCACAGGATCATCTGTGTCTGGATGGTGAGGGAGAGCAGCCGGCCGGACTCGTCGGTGACGCGCGTCTGCCAGACGTGCGTGCGCTTGCCCTTGTGCAGCGCGATCGATTCCGCGCGCAGCTTGCCGGCGCTCGCCGCGGAGAAGAAGTTGGTCTTCGATTCGAGCGTGGCGGTCTTGAGGCCCATCGCTGCGGTGCCGGCCGCGCCGATGGTGTCGGCAAAGGCCATCAGCGTGCCGCCGTGGACCGTCCCGGTGGTGGTCTTCAGGTGCTCGCCGATCTCCAGCTCGCCCACGACGCGGCTCGCCTCCACCTCCAGGATGCGTATCCCGAGGTGCGCCATGAGCCCGGTATTCCATTGATCAATCACTGACTTATCCCTCCCTTAGTCCGACTTGCGCTTGAACCCGGCACGACGCATAGCCAGGCAAGAATTAGTAGAAGCAGCGCCGCGGCGCTCGCCGCCAGCGACCAGTGGATGCCGATGAGCGCGCCGCCCAAACCCACCGTCACGCCGCTGAAGGCGCGCAGCCCGAGGCTCGCCATGGCGAAAACGCCGATGACGCGGCCGCGCACCTCGGGCGGCGCGTGCACCTGCACCAGGGTCTGTGCCATCGCGTTGAACGACAGCTCGAGGAAACCGGCGACGAACAGCAGCGCCAGTGCGAGCGGATAGGACGTCGCCGCGGCGAAGCTGCCGATGGCGAGGCACCACAGCATCGCCAGCACAAACGCGCTGCGCGGGTTGGCCTGCAGGAGGCCGCGGCTCTCGAGCAGCAGGCCTGCGGCGAGCGCGCCTGCGGCGTCGGCCGCAAGCAGCATGCTGTAGGTGAGGTCGGCGTCGCCATGACCGAGGTCGCGCGCAAACTCGGGCATCTGCGCCTGGTAGGCGTTGCCGACGAGGAGCGATGCGCCGCCCGCGAGGAGCGTCATCGACACGATCACCCGGCTGTGTGTCGCCTCGCGAATCATCGGCCAGAAATCGGCGAGGCGGCTCGCGGGGACGGCTTCTTTCTGCCTTCCATACGGCGCCTTCCACAACCAAAGGATGAGCGGCACGTAGATCAGCATGTTGAAGAGAATCCCCCACGCCGGCCCCAGCGCTAGCAGGATCAGGCCGCCGACCGCCGGACCCATCAGCAGCCCCAGATAGCGGCAGGTGGCGATCAGGCGGATCGCGCTATGCAGGTACTTGTCGCCGACGATGTCGTGGATCAGCAGCTGCGCCGCCGGCGCCCACAGCACGCCGGCGAAGCCGTGCACCACGAGCAGCGCCGCCGCGTGCCACATCTGGAGCGAATCGGTGAGGAACAGCAGCCCCCAGCCAAGGGAGGCCGCCATGAACAGCAGCATGCCGAGCTGAATGATGCGCCGCGGGTCGAAGCGGTCGGCGAGCGCGCCGGAGTACACCGAGAAGAAGAGAAACGGCAGCCAGTGCGACAGCACCGCGAAGCCGCCGAGTGCCGGCGAATGGAACTTCTGGAAGATGATCCAGTAGCTGATGACGTGCTCGATGCTGTCCGCCATCATGGCGAGCGCCGAGCCTATGAAATAGGCCCGGTAGCCCGGCTGGCGAAGGGCGGCGAAGGACTGCTGCGGCACGCGCGTGAGCGCGCTTGTTACGTGTCTTCGTTCCTCGCGGCGGGGACGGCGCCCTTCTTCGGGCGGCCGGGGCGATAGACGACCTGGAAGATCTTCACCGGCGGCACCGGCGGCGGGCTCTCGAGGAAGCGGCAGTCGGACTCGGTCGGCATGCTTGCCAACGCGCCGATGCGCTTTCCGCCGACGAAGACGGTGTAACGCAGCATGTGTGTCGAGTAAGGAATCGGCTGGGCCAGCACTTCGTACTTGCCGACCATGAAACGCTTGCGTTCCACCACCGGGATTCTCATGTAGTTAGTATCGCTTTCCTGAGTTGAATTCGACTTTGACCCGTGCGACTTCGCGCCGCACGGCTTCGATTTCGGCGCGCGCCAGCTGCGCCTTCTGTGCCAGGTCCTCGCTGAGAGCGCCGCCGGCCTCGGCCTGGAGGCGGGAGATCTCCTCGTGGACCTTTTTGTAGCGCTCCGCGGCGAGGTTCCAGCGCTCCACCAGACGCTGCTCCTGCTCCCGCCATACCTTGCGCTTGTCCATGGCTCCCCTTGAGGTGAGCCGTGGAGTTTATCACACGAACCATCGCTGCCGGCCCCGGCCGAAGCGGTAGGGGCTTGAAAAGACTATGAAAGCCCTAAAACCTGGTAGCGCGCTGAATGGCCGGCCGCCCGCCCAGCTCCTTCGCCCAGCGCTCCAAGTTGGGCAGCCCTTCGCAGGTCTCAGGCACCGCGCCTTTCGCGCGGGCATAGCCGGCATAAAGCGAGAAGTCGGCGATCGTCAGCTCGTTTCCGGCGCAGTATTTGCGCTGGCCGAGGTAGTCGTCCCACACCTTGAAGTAGCCGCGCACGCGGCCGCGAAACATGTCCGCCGTCGGGCCATGCGGATCCTTGGAGCGGATCACGGCGAACAGCGCGCCGATCATCGGCGTGACGTCAGTGGAGGCGCTCATCAGCGCCTGCAGGAACGCAGGGCGCGCCGCCGGGTCGCGCGGCTGGTACTTGCCCGACTTCTCGGCGCAGTACAGCAGGATCGCGCTCGACTGCGACAGCGTGACCGGCTTGCCGCCCGGGCCTTCGCTGTCGACGATCACCGGGATCTGTCCCATCGGGTTCATGGCGAGAAACTTGGGCGACTTCTGCTCGCCCTTCTGGATGTCGATCGGATGGAAGTTGTACGGCAGGCCGCATTCTTCGAGGGCGATGCGCGCACGCATGCCGTTCGACGTGCCGGCGGCGTAGAGATCAATCATGGGCTCCTCTAGAATCTTTTCTTCAGTCCAACCGTCACCTGGTGCGGCATTACGCTGAGGATCAGCGGCGTGTCGCGATGATACGCGTAGTAACCGGCTGCGGTGCCGATGGCAAATCCCGCGATCACGTCAGTTTGCCAATGGGCCTGGACTTTCATTCGCGCGATGGCGTCATACGCCGGAAGGGCTTCCAGCGCATACACAGCCGGATGATCCTTTCCGTACTCCAGAACGAAGGGAGTAACCGCTGCGCTGGCCAGCGCCACCTCGCCCGACGGAAAGCTGTGATGGCCATGGCCTTTGAACCACTCATTGGGGTCGTTGGCTTCGATCGGCCGTGGCCGGGTGAATACGCCCTTTAAGACCGTGGTGCTCGCGGCTCCGATCGCCACGGCGTCCAGCGCGTTCCAATAGGTTCGGCCCAGGCGCGTCTCGCCGCCTTCCCAAACGGCGCCGCCGATCACTGCGGCGAGGGTCCCGTATTCGACAAAGGTCTGATTGCTGCGCTTCCAGATTCCGCTGTTGTCGTAGGCGAGCCGGTGGTCGATGCCGAGCGGCCCGCCGCCCGCCTGCGCCTGGAAGACGGCGGCGAGAAGCAGCAACGAAATGCCAGCGATCGCGATGAAGCCGATGATGGTCCGCTTCCTTTACGGCGCGCTGACTCATGGCTTTCGCAACCCTGTCGGCATGCAAGCGCGGCTACGCCGCGCACGCAATAATGAGAGGTGGTCAAGGCCAGGTCGAAAAGCGGGATGAAGCGCGCCCCGGCGCGCCGCAGGCCGCGCAAGGCGAAGGCCGGATCGCGCGGCCTCACGCCGATGGAGTGCCGGCTCGATTCGCTTTCCGGCGAGGCGGAAAAGGCGAGGAGCCGGGTGGAAGGCGAGGGCGGGATGGTGCTGGGCTGCTACAGCGATCCGCTCGGCAAGAACCCCCTCATCCTCGCGATCCTGCCGATCGATTCGATCGAGCCGACGCCGTTCCAGCGCGATCTGTCGCAGACGCACCACCGCAAGCTCGCCGACGTCATCGACCGCACGGGCCTGTTTCTCGACCCGGTGATCGCCGTCACCGCGCCCGACAAAGGTTTCTGGACGCCGAACGGCCGGCACCGGCTGGAAGCGATGCGCCGCCTGGGCGCGCGGGCGATCACTGCGCTCGTCGTCCCCAGGCGCGAGATCGCCTGGCAGATCCTCGCGCTCAACACCGAGAAGGCGCACAACCTGCGCGAGCGCGCGCTCGAGGTGATCCGCATCTACCGCGGGCTGATCGAGGAAGACGGCGCGCGCCCGGAATCGCAGTTTGCTTTCTATCTGGAAGAGGCGTCGCTGGTCACCCTCGGCGTGTGCTACGAGCGCAATCCGAAATTCGCCGGCGCCTCGTACAACCACATCGTGCGCCGGCTCGCGTCCTTCTCGAATGAGCCTCTCTCAAAAGTAATCAGGACTCATGAAAGGCAGGCGGAAATGCTCTTGGAGCTCGACGAGCGCGTCGCCGCCGTCATCGCCAAGCTGAAGGAGCGCGGCTTCGTCAGCCCGTATCTGCGCGCCTTCGTCGTCGCGCGCATCAACCCGCTGCGCTGGATACAGGGCGAGCCGCCGCCGCTGGAGGAAGTGCTGAAGACGATGCGCAGCCGCGCCGCCCAATTCAACACCGAGAAAGTGAAGCAGGAAGACCTCGCCACCGCGGGTGGCGCGCCCGACGAGCCGGATTAATCGACACGCGCAAGAACGAGCGCGACGGCAATGTGCATCTGCGCCCTGTGCAGGTCGTGCGCGGCGGGGTCGCTTTCGGCAGGCCCTATCAGGCGCCATTCAGCGTGCGCTGAGCGCCAAGTCAGTTTGCAGTCAGTGCGTAGTCAACCTGGTGTCAGCGTGACGGCATTGCGCACGCAACACGTTCTTGCACCGCGCTGACGTAAGCCTTACCGGCGATGTTTCCGCTGGACTGAGGCGGACCTGTTCGCTCATTCTTTCCGGGGGTCGCCCGCAGTGGGCGACGTTTTTTAGACCGCACACCAAGTTAAAAGAGGAGCAGGAGACAACCATGAAGTTGAATCGCACCGCAGTTGCAGTCGCGCTCGCCATGGCGGGAGGCAGCGCGTTTGCGCAACAGTCCACGCCAGTCACAGCCGAGACCTTCGTCCAGATCTACGGGCACCTCGACCTGTCGATCGACACCATCACCAAAGGCATCGCCGGAAAGACCAATGCCGGCGGCGCCACGGCGACCGGCAAGCTGGGCTACCAGGACGATATCTCGAGCAACCTGTCCTATGTCGGGATTCGTGGCGGAAAGGATGTGGCCCCCGGGCTGAGAGCGGTATTTCAGTTCGAGACGCAGATCGATGTGTCAGCGACTCCGGGCCCGAGCCTGTCGTCATCGAGTCAGGACAACCAGGTCAAGGGCGCGCTCTCGTCGCGCAACAGTTTCTTAGGGCTCGCCGGCGGCTGGGGCGCGTTCAAGCTGGGCAAGACCGATGCGCCGTACAAGTTGTCCACCGCGCGGATGGATCCGTTCTCGGCAACCATCGGCGACTACAACAGCATCATGGGCAACACCGGGGGCGACAACCGCGCCGAGTTCGACACGAGAATCTCGCATGCGGTGTGGTACGAGTCGCCGAACATGGGCGGCTTCAGGGTCAACGCGCTTTACGCCCCCGGCCAGAACCGGTCCTCGGATAATTCGACAGTCGCCAGCGGCGAGCCCAGCTGCACCGGCGGCAACACCCCCAGCCCCAACGATCCATCGGGCGTCTGCACTGACGGCTCCTTCGGCAACGCATACAGCATCGCCGGTATCTACGAAGCCGGTCCGCTCTACTTGACCGCTGCTTACGAGAAGCACAAGGGCGTGAACCGCACCGGCGACGAGGCGCCGCCGTTCCCGGCGGCGGGCGCGGTGGGTGTGGTGGATGAAAATGCGTACAAAGCTGGCGTTCAATACCGCCTGCCGACCAATACGACGCTTAACGCCATCGTCGAGAGGATGACTCGTAACGCCCCCGACTCTCGTGCCAATGAGCGCCAGCGCAGCGGTTACTGGCTCGCGGTGACGCAGCAGATTACGTCAAGGGATGACGTGAATGTCGGGTGGGCGCACGCTGGCAAGACGCCGGGCGACCCGGGCGTGGGACCGGTCGATAACGCGGCCAACATGTTCGCGTTGGGCTACAAGCACCATTTCGACCGGCAAAGCAACTGGTATGCGGTCTATGCCCACCAGGGGAACCACAGCGGCGCGCACTATGATCTCGGCGCGAGCGGGCATGGCATCACGACCGACTGCCACGACGCGGCCGGCAGCTGCTTCCCCGGAGGCAAGCTGGCGGGGTTTTCTGTCGGATTGCAATACAATTTCTAGCATGAGGCGCTTCTGTTGCGCGGCGATGCTGCTATTGGCGCTAGCCATCGCCGCGCCGCAGGCGATGGCCGTGTTCGTTTTCAGGATGGGCAATACGGTCTACGTCGACGGCAAGCAATACAGCTGGGAGGAGTGGAAGAAAATCCGCGATAGCTATCCGCAGCAGGAAGCTCCCGCGGCGAAGACGGGCGACACCGTCGCAGCGGCGGCTGCTGCGGTCCCAGCTCCCGCGCAGGAACCGCGCGCCGCCTCGTGCATCACCAGCATCTATTACGACGAGTTTCCGAGCGAGGACGAGCGTTTCCAATGCACGTTCGGCCTCGGCGCCCTGACTCGGGAAGAGATCCTGAGGCGCGGTTGGAAAGTCGACCTGATCGAGAAAATTCCAAGCACGCCCGGCCAGCCGGCCCAGTCGGCGCGCGGGCTTCCGCTATTCCTGTACAAGCTGGTCATTTCCAGGTAACCCCATGATTCGAGCCGCCTTGCTTCTTACCGCCCTGCTTGCTGCCGGATGTGCGACTCAACCAGAGTCCGATCAGAGCCCCAGGCCGAGAGTGCAAAGACAAACAGACATGTTGTGTATGAATGATTGTCTGGGCACCGGCGGAGCGCGCGACTTTTGTCAGGATCGATGCACTAACTAGGCGTCACTGGCAGACCATTCTGTCGCCCATCGGTGTGCACGACAGGTGCGCGCGAGCCGACCTGGCGCGCCGCCACATGGCCTTGTCGACCTCCTCCCAGCACTGGTCGAACGACTCCGTGCCCGCTTTGAAGCCATTGCTCTCGCAGAAGCGATAGGGCGCATCGCCGGCCTGCCTGGACGGCTGCTCCGGCGTAGCGCACGCGCCGAGTAGGGCGGCTGCGAAAATTGCGATGCTTGCGAGGGCGTCTTGCATGATGAACTCCTTGCAGTATCATCCCGCCGGGAGAGTCGCCTGACAATATGCGGATTCTGCTCGGATCTCGCGCTTCTGCCGCGCGAGCAGGGTGGCGACCAAGAGTACCAGGCGACTTTGCAAGCGCAAACGAGAGAACGGGCGGGCCGGACAGTGTCCGCCCCGCCTCGCGTTGCCGGGGCGATCTAGCCTTTTTGCGGCTGGTGTAGATCTGGCTCGCCGGCCTGGTTGCGGTATTCCGTGTTGTCGGCGCTGCCGAGCTGGATCTTCACGACGTTGTCAGACTCGGATTCGCCCGCGCTGGTGCGGTATGCATCGTTGGCGACGGCAAGAGTCGCGAAGGTTGCGAGAGCGAGTACGGCGACGGTGCTTTTCATGATCGGGTTCCTTTTAAGTTGGGTTAGTTGCATGTGCTACGACCCAGACTTTAAGGAAGCACTGAAGCGCCGAAAGTGCGTTTACGCACCCGAAAGTGCAAGCCAATCCACATTCCCGACGACGCAAATCGCGATCGGATCAGTTCGATTTCTGACCGTGAGCTCGTGACGCGGAAAACGTGCAACGTCGAGACCGGCTTGCGTCGCGACGGACTGGGACATTATTAGCTGGCACTGGTACTGCTTGGTAAGTTCCTGCAGGCGGCTCGCCACATGCACGGTGTCGCCGATTGCGGTCAGGTACTTTGCCGATCCGCGTCCCATCTTGCCGACCACGGCTGGCCCGACGTGGATTCCTATGCCCATTTGCAGGGGACCCTCCAGCTCTCCGGCAAACTCCACACTCATCTTCGCAAGGGCATCGACCATCGCCCCTGCCGCGTTGACCGCATCGCGACATCCCTGAGCTGGGCCTGATTCCACGCCGAAGAGTGCCATCACACCATCTCCGGTGAACTGATTGGCTATGCCGCCAGCTTCATCGACTGCGCGGTTCATGCTCTCGAAATATCGGTTAAGGAAAAACAGGATGTCGTAAGGCAGCTTGTGCTCCGAAAAGCGCGTGAAGCCACGCAAGTCGGCAAACAGCACGCAAAGTTCCAGCTCCTGCCCGGCAAAATCCTCGACGTGAGGAAAGGCATCGAGCGTGGTGGCGGTTGCAGGGAGCATCGGGACGACCGACAGATCGCATGTCGGCCGCAACTGACAGGCAAGCCGCACGTTGGCGGCTGCGCCGACTCTCTTCAGCAGTGCCAACTCGGCGGCGCTGGCCGGGGGCAGATGCTTCAGCCCTCGACCGACGCGGACGCGGCAGGTCGAGCAGCGCCCACGTCCGCCGCACACCGAGGCATGAGGGACGCCGCCGTAGCGGCTGATCTCCAGCACCGAGTAGCCGCTCGGCGCCAGTATTTTCCGCCCGTCAGGATAAGTAACGGCGATCGAGTTGTAACGCCGCTCGTGAGAATTGCGCAGCGCACGCGCAGCCAAGGTTAGACCAACACCTGCCGCATACGCGGCGAGAATGCGATCGTTGACGTCGCTTAGCGCTTTACGCTGCACGGCACCGAGCTCCTTTGCTGCAGCCAACGTCTCCTGCACCCAGCTCGCGTGTCGCGCCAGTTCCGTGATCTCCCGCATAGCCTCGAGGAATCCGAGCAGCGCGAGCAGCGGCACCAGCAGCGCGAGAGCCGTCAAAACGGGTGCAGCGCGCGGGTACCACCGTTTAGTGCGCAACCAGAAATGCAGTCCCACGCAACCGTGCGTCCAAGCGATCAGCAGCAGCAGCACCTGCCGGATTCCCATATCGGGCCGCGACCAGAAGACCAGCATCATTCGGGTGTACGAATCGATCACACCGTACAAATGATTCGCGAGGTGCGTACCGATGACGTGCGTGATGAGGAAAACCGGAATAGCAAGACCGAGCAGGAGCTGTGCAGTTTCCGAGAACGGGATGCGGAGATGTCGGCGCTGGTAAAGAGCCCACAGTGCGAGCGCAAGGTGAATCGTCAGAGATCCGTAGAGCGCAGTCATGCAGATGGGGTTGCGCCAGACCGCAAGGAACAGCTGTCGACCCGCCTCCATCGCGTCTAGCCCGAGCAGCCCGAGGGCGTGATTGCTGAGGTGGCTCGCTACATAAGCAAACAGCACCAGGCCCGTCACGAGCCGCACGCTGTGAATCACGACGAGGGGCGAGGGGAGCGCCGCGGCTCCGAAGCGCATGACCCAGTTCCTAACCATCACAAGTGTCCCCGGTAATGCCCTTATGTACCGATTGACTGACGCGTTTATTCGCGCGGCGAAATTAAGGCCGCACGGGGAATATCGCCGGTACGGAAAAAGTATTTGGGAGTAAGTGCGAATACACACTCTCTCTTCAACTTTTCTGGGGACATCCATGAACAGCAGGGTGCTTGCATCAGCGGTGGCGCTCGCCTTTGCAGTGCCGCTCTCAGTCCTGGCAGAAAGCGGCAATGTCCAGATCTACGGCACTATCAACACGGACTACGAGAGGGTTCAGGCAACCGGCGCCACTCCCGCCGGCGCGCTCGCCCCTGGTCAACTCGGGGCTACCCCGACCGGCGTCAACGTACCAACGCGCAACCGCGTGACATCGAACTCTTCGAACATCGGCTTCCGCGGCGTGGAGGACCTGGGCGGCGGTCTGAGGGCTTTTTTCCAGGTCGAGTCGGCCGTGGGCTTCGACAATCAGGCCACGTTTGGAGCCAACACCGCAAATGGCTCTGCCATCGGCGGCGGCTTCGGAACTCGGAATACCAACGTCGGCGTTTCGGGTGGTTGGGGCAGCGCTTTCTTAGGGCAGTGGGACACGCCTTACAAGTCGCTCTCCGGCGCGGTCGATCCAATGTACTTCACCGGCATCACATACACCGGCGCAATCATAGGCACGCCGGGATTCGGCATCGGTCCCGTCACGAACGGGAATGTGACCCTCAATGCGGCTGGAACCGCGTTCGCGAACACGGCCAATGCTTCCTTTGAACGGCGCCAGGGCAACAGCGTCCAGTACTGGACGCCGAACTTCGATTCCCTCAGCGCGAAAGTTGCGTACTCGACCAACGAAGGCAAGACGGCCAGCTCCGGGACGCTCACTCAGATTAATCCCTCCATCTGGAGCGCCAACTTCGAATACGAGAAGGGGCCGCTCTATCTCGGCTACGGCTACGAGCTTCACAAGGATTATTTCGGCCTCGGGGCTATCGTTCCTGCCGCCCAAGCGATTCCCGTCGCCGCGTCAGGGGGCTCGCCTGCCG
>Ga0209220_1000155_pt1 | contig 29396 bp, 30 predicted proteins | sample BlaSpr_A8_OM3_M3_FD_187984 | JGI IMG/M metagenome (GOLD analysis project Ga0209220, IMG submission 187984) | Forest soil microbial communities from Thunder Bay, Ontario, Canada - Black Spruce, Ontario site 2_A8_OM3_M3 (SPAdes) (version 2) | ecosystem: Environmental > Terrestrial > Soil > Boreal... | reverse complement strand
GCTCGCGGAGCTGCTCCTGGCTCCCGACCGTGTCCTGGCGGAGGAGGCGGAGGATGGCCGCGTGACGCTGCGTCTTCATGGAGCCGAATCTAGCGCGTGAACGATGCGGCCCGCGAGCACCGTGAGAAGGGCGTCGGAGGGCGGCGCGGGGCGGCGCGGGGCGCCGGGGGAAAAGACGGCCAGGTCGGCAGACTTACCGACGTCGAGCGAACCGATCTCTCGTTCCCAGCCAAGCGCACGTGCCCCTTCGAGTGTCAGGGCCCGGAGGGCCGCTTCCCCGCTGAGCCCCGCGGCCTCGGCCTCGGCCCACAGGTCCAGCTCTCCGACACTCACGACCGAATCCGTCCCCAACCCCACCGCGATTCCTGCCTCGCGGAAGACCGCAAGCAACGCGCGCCCGTGCCGATGCACCGCGTTGGAGCGGGGGCAATGCGCGATCGCCGCGCCCTGCCGCGCGAGTATGCGCACGTCGTCCTGGTCCACTTGCACACAGTGGATGCACAGCGTGCCCCGCGCGATCACGCCACGTTGGACCACGTATTGCACCGGTGATGTCTGGTGCGCCTCGATTGGAATACCGCGGGCTCGCAGCGCATCGGCGAACGGACCCGTGCCGTCGCGAACGAATTGAGTCTCCTCCTTGGACTCGGCGATGTGCACCGCGACCGGCAGCCGCTCGCGCCGGGCGAACGCGGCGACAGCCTCGTACAATGGCGCGCTGACGGTGTAGGGCGCGTGGGGGGAGACGCCGAGGGACAGTTGCCCAGTTGCGAGACGGCGCAGTTGCGAGACGGCCGACTCGAGCTCGGCCATGCTGGCGTCTCGCTTGGCGGGGTCTGGGCCGAACACCTCCTGATACACAATCCCTCGCCCACCGAGCGCGTGCAGCGCGCGCATTACCGCACCGGTGCTCCCGGTCTCAGCGACGCACGTGACCCCGCGCGCCCAGCATTCCCGGACGCCGGCGAGCGCCGCGTCGTAGAACGCCTCGGCGGCCGTCGCCTCCTTGAGCTCGCGGATGCGCCGGATCCATTTGACGAATTCGGGCTCGTCATGGCGGCCCCCCCCGTCGCCGCCCAAGTGCGTCAGCTCGAGATGCGTGTGGCAATTGACGAGGCCGGGAACCAGCATCGCCTCGGGGAAATGCAGCGAGCGGACGCCGGCAGGCGTGGAGACCTGGGGATGTGGACCGACCGCGGCAATGCGGCCTGCCGCATCCACGAGAACGGCGCCGTCCTCGAGGGGCGGCGCCGTCACGGGATGGACCCGGCCAGCACGGATGCGCAGCACGCGCTAGGCGTTTCTCACGGCGTAACCCCGACGCCGAATGGCGAGTGCACCTGGCAAACCTGGCTCGGCTCCGTGCCTGGATAGAACCACTCCCAGCGCCGCACCTCGAGCGGGCAGAACGGCGTCGCGAGGAAACCGTTCGACCAGTCGACCTCGCGCGTGACGAGCGCGTCCGGCCGCACCCAGTCGGGGGGCGGCGGACGGCGCTCATACACGTCGCGCATGAACTTCGTCCACGCGGGCGCCACGATGCGCCCGCCCCCGGCATTGTTCATAATCCGCCGCTGCAGGTCGTAGCCGATCCAGATGCCTGAGACGATCTGCGGCGTGAACCCGACGAACCACGCGTCGGTGTAGTCGTCGGTCGTGCCCGTCTTGCCGCCCATCGGCACGCGCAGGCCCGCGACCGCGCCGGCCGCGGTGCCGCAGCGGTGCGGGCCGGTGCCTGGCTGGCAGCGCATCACGTCGCGCAGCATGTCGAGCATCAGCCACGCATGCTCCGGGTCCATCACCTGCTCACCCTTGATGGTGGACTGATACAGGATGTTGCCCTGGCGGTCTTCGATCCGTTGAATGCCGATCGGATCGACGCGGATGCCCAGGTTCGCGAACGCGGTGTAGGCCGAGATGAGCTCGATCGGCTTTACTTCACGGGCGCCGATGTGAATGGACGGATACGGCGGCAGCGGCGTGGTGATGCCGTAGCGCCGCGCCTCTCCGATCACGGTCTGCTCGCCCAGCGCCATGCCCAGCTTGATGGTCGAGAGGTTGCGCGACAAGTACAGCGACATCCGCATCGGGATCAAGCCCAGCGTCGTGTCGTCGTAGTCCTTGGGCTGCCACATCGTGCTGTCGAGCTGAATGACCGGCGGATTCAGGGGCGAATCGTCGAGCATCTCGGTGACGGGATGCCCAGCGCGCACTGCCGCCGAGTAGACGAACGGCTTGAACGTCGAGCCCGGGGGACGCGCGGACTGGGTGACGCGGTTCCACTTCGAGTCTACGAAGTCGCGCCCGCCCACCATCGCGAGGACGTACCCGCTCTTCGCATCGAGCGCGACGAGCGCGCCCTGGAGGTATTGAGAGAACGGCCCCTGGTCCTCGCCGGTGGCGCGGCCCTGCTCGAGATATTCGCGGTACGACCTGCCTTCGAACTTGCCGTTGGAATAGGCGCCGGCTTCGATCTCATCGAGCTGCGATTGCAGGGCCTGCTCGGCCGCCTCCTGCATGTCGAGGTCGAGCGTCGTATAGATGCGCAGGCCGCGCTCGTACAGATCCCGTCCGAACCGCGGCTCGAGGAACGAGGTGCGCAGCCACTCCACGAAGTAGGGCGCCACGTCGCCATAACTGGTCCGCCGTGTGGTCAACACGAGCGGATACGCCTTCCAGAACTCGGCGTCCTCCGGCGTGAGGAACCCCTGATCCCGCATCAGGTTCAGTACGACGTTGCGGCGGCGCACGGCGCGGTCGGGATGCGTCCGTGGATTGTACGTGCCCGGAGCCTTGGGCAGCGCCGCGAGCGTCGCGCCTTCGGCGACGTTGAGATCGCGCGCCGACTTGCCGAAGAACACCTGCGCCGCGGCCTCGACGCCGGCCACGTTGGGGCCGAGGCTGATCTGATTCAGGTACAGCTCGAGGATCGTGTCCTTCGGAAAATTCCGCTCCAGCTCCACCGCTACCCGCGCTTCCCGCAGCTTGCGGGTGAGCTTCTTCTCACGGCCCAGGTGGTCGGGAAAGATGTTGCGCGCGAGCTGCATCGTGATCGTCGAAAAGCCCTGCGTGTAGTGCAGCGAGGTGAGGTTCGCCTTGAGCGCGCCGAAAATGCGCCAGTAGTCGATGCCGTGGTGCGAGTAAAAGCGCTTGTCTTCGACGACGACGAATGCCTGCCGCACGTGCTCGGGGATCTGGTTCAGCGACAACACGGTGCGCAGCTCGATGCCGAGCTCCGTGATCAGCCGGCCATCCGCCGCGTACACCTTGGACGTCTGCAGCTGCGCGCCGTGCGCGGGACCAATCCGCGCGATGCTGGGGCAGCGCTCGGCCGCGCATACGCGGGTCCACGAGCCGTAGGCCACGCCGACCCCGTATAGCAACGCCAGCATGGTAGCGGCGATGACCCGCTTGCGCTGGACCGGGTCGTACCACCAGCGGACCAGGAAGAAACGACGGGCCGGAGCCGGCGGGGGCGGGGGCGGGGGCGGAATAGGGGGAGCCATCTGGTTAGAACCTAGGGGCGCGGCACTGCGCTTGCCAGCGTCTGCGGTGCCTCGTACGATTCGCCGCCATGACCTCTCCTGATCTGCTCCGTGATCTCGAGTGGCGCGGGTTCGTCCAGCAGGCGACGCCCGGCCTCGCCGCCCATTTCGCGCGCGGGCCGGTCACCGCCTATTGCGGCTTCGATCCCACGGCGCCCAGCCTCCAGCTCGGCAACCTGATGCCGCTCATGCTGCTCGCCAATCTGCAGCGGGGCGGACACCGGCCCATCGTGCTGATGGGCGGCGGCACGGGGTTGATCGGCGATCCGTCCGGGAAGGCCGGCGAGCGCCCGCTGCTCTCCAAGGAGCAGATCCGCGAGAACCTGCAGCGCCAGCGCGATCAGATGGCGCGCTTCCTCGAGTTCGGCCCCGGTCCGAGCGCGGCCCTGCTGCTCGACAACGCCAAATGGCTGGGCGCGCAGGGCCTCATCGACTTCCTGCGCGACGTGGGGAAGCATTTCACCGTGAACGTGATGCTCCAGAAGGAATCAGTGCAGGCGCGGCTCGACACCGGACTCTCGTACACCGAGTTCAGTTACATGTTGCTCCAGGCGTACGATTTCCTGCACCTGTTCCGCGAGCGGCAATGCACGTTGCAAGTCGGCGGGAGCGACCAGTGGGGGAACATCACCGCGGGCGTAGAGCTGATCCGGCGCGTCCAGAACGGCGAGGCGCACGGCCTGGTCGCGCCGCTCGTCACGATGGCCTCGGGGCAGAAGTTCGGGAAGAGCGAGGCCGGGGCGATCTACCTCGATCCCACGCTCACGTCGCCGTACAAGTTCTACCAGTTCTGGATCAACGTGGATGATCGCGACGTCGAGAAGTACCTGAAGCTCTTCACACTGAAGTCGAAACCGGAAATCGACGAGCTCGTCGCACGCCACGGCAAGGACCCCGCGGCGCGCGCCGCGCAGGTCGCGCTGGCGCAGGACGTGACCACACGCGCGCACGGCGCGGAGGCAGCAGCGAACGCCGCGGCTGCCGCGGGAATCCTGTTCGGTGACTTCGATCCGCGCCGCGCTGACGCGCAGGTTTTTGCCATTCTCGCTCAGGAGATCCCAACCGCCTCGCTGCCACGCGGCGAACTGTCGCTCGTCGATGCCGTCGTCCGCGCCGGGCTCGCAAAGTCCAAGAGCGAGGCACGCCGCGCGATCGAACAGGGCGGCATCTATGTAAACCAGCAGCGAGCGGATGAGATTGCCGAGTCCGATTGGATCGGTGGCAAGAGTCTCCTGCTTCGTAAAGGAAAGAAGGATTACGCACTGTTGGGCCGGGAGGGCTGAGCATGGATGCGCGGCTGCGGTTGCTCCTCGAAGTCTTCGATCAAGCCTTCGCCGCTCCCTCATGGCACGGCACGCCGCTGAAGGGCGCGCTGCGAGGGCTCACCGCCCGCGACGCGCTGTGGCGGCCTGCCCCCGGCCGGCACTGCATCTGGGACCTGGTGCTGCACACGGCGTACTGGAAATGCATGGTCCGCCGCCGCCTGCTGCGCGACCCCGACACCGCGTTCCCTCGTGCCCCCGCGAATTTCCCCGCCCTGCCGCCCCGCCCCAATGCGTCCGCCTGGCGTGCCGATCGCGCGCTACTCGACGAGCAGCACGCACTGCTGCGGCGGGCGATCACGCGGCTCGATCCCGAGCAGCTCGACCGTCGGGGCTGGCAGTCAAAGTGGCCTGTCCGGGCGGACATCTACGGGATCGCATCGCACGACCTGTATCATGCGGGGCAGATCCAGCTTCTCAAGCGCCTGCGGCGGCGGTAGCACCATGTTCATCGGCCATTACGCCCTCGGGTTCGCCGCGAAGCGTGTCGCGCCGCGCACCACCCTCGGCACGCTCTTCGCCGCGGCAACGCTCGCCGATCTCCTGTGGCCGGTTTTCCTGCTGCTCGGCTGGGAGCACGCCCGCATCGTCCCGGGGCCGAACCCGTTCCTCGTCCCGTGGTTCGATGACTATCCGATCTCGCACAGCCTGTTCACGCTCATCGTGTGGGGCGCCGTCTTCGGGTTCTGGTACCGAAGGCGCACGGGGTATGCACGCGGGGCCGCGGCGATCGCGCTGCTCGTCGTGAGCCATTGGGTGCTCGACTTCGTCACGCACCGTCCCGACATGCCGCTCTATCCCGGCGGGCCCCAGGTGGGCCTTGGTTTGTGGAACTCGATGGTGGGCACGCTGACTGTGGAAGGGCTGATGCTGATGGCGGGCGTCGCGATCTATACGCGGGTGACGCGTGCGCGCGATGGCTTCGGCCGCTGGGGTCTTGGAGGCCTCGTGTTACTGCTCGCGGGATCCTACGTGAGCACGCTGTTTGCTCCCACGCCGCCGGATCCGCGCGCGTTCGCGATCGGCGCAATCATTTTTGGATGGGTGTTCGTGCTGTTGGGGGCGTGGGTTGATCGGCATCGGGAGGCCGCATGGCCGCGGGGTTAGCCTACCCGGTCAGATCGTCGAGAACCTCGATCACCTTCTCCATCTCCTCGACCGTGTTGTAGCAGTGCGGCGAGAGGCGAATGGCGCCCTCCCGCAGGCTGCACACGACGCGGGCTCGCTTCATCGCGTGATACGCCTCGACCGGTTTGGACGGCGCGACGCAGACGATCGCAGAACGGTGGTGATCCTCGAGCGGCGACGCGATCCGCACACCGTTTTCCTGCGCCCATTTCACGATCGGCTCGTGGGCCGCGCGGGTGACCTCAGCGACATCGCGGATGCCGATCTCGAGCAATAGTCCCAGCGACGCCGTCATTCCAACGAAGTCCTGGAACGGCAGCGTGACCATCTCGAACCGCCGGGCGTCGGCGCGAAACGTCGGATTGTACTCCGTCAGCCGCGAGAAATCGTCGGTGCCCTCGAACGCCATCCACCCCGTCACGGTGGGCTCGAGCGTAGGGATCAGCTCTCTGCGCACGTACACGAATCCCGACCCCCACGGGGAGAGCAGCCACTTCTGGCCGCCGCAGGCGAGCATGTCCACCGGGGTCTCGCGCACGTCGAGGACCGAATTGCCGACGCCCTGTATGCCGTCCACGACGAAGTAGGTGCCGTTCGCGCGGCAGGCGGCGCCGAGCTTCTTCAGGTCGGCGCGATAGCCGTTGGAGAACTGTACGAAGGACAGTGCGAGCACGCGCACCCGCGGATCACGGAGCCGCGTCAAGAGATAGTCCTCGTCGGGCCACCCCTCCGGCCGGCAGCGCGCCATCTCGACCGTAATCCCCTGATCCCTGAGCAGCAGCCACGGATACACGTTCGCGGGAAACTCCTTGTCCGACAGCAGCACCGTGTCGCCCGCCTTCAGGGGCAACGCGCGGGCAGCGAGGTGGAGGCCGAACCCGGTGTTGGTCGCGAGCGCGATCTCCGACGGATCCGCGTTGATGAGATGCGCGATGCCCAGCCGCGCCGCCGCCAGGCCGGCGAACAGCTCGCGGTCGGGAAGGAGGTGCGGCGCGGTGCGCTTCGCGGTGAACTCGTCGAGCGCGCGGCGGGTGCGCTCCGGGATCGGCCCGGTGGAGGCGTTGTTCAGGTAGATCGTGTCGGCGGTCCACGGGAACTCGGCGGCGCGCAGCGCGCGCACGTTCTCGCGCAGCGCGCGCAGGCGCGTGGGGTGGTACGCGATTTCGGTCATGCCACGCGGGTCCGGACGTCGAGTGCGTCGCGCAAGCCGTCCCCGAGCAGATTGAGCCCCAGCACCGCGAGGCCGATGGCGATGCCGGGGACGAGCGACACCCACGGCGCGACGCGCAGCAGATCGCGGCCCTCGGCGACCATCGAGCCCCACGACGGAGTCGGCGGCTGCGCCCCCAGCCCGATGAACGACAGCGCCGCCTCCGCCATGATGGCGCCCCCGATGCCGAGCGTCGCGGCGACGATCACCGGCGCGATGACGTTGGGGAGCAGGTGCCGTGCGATGATGCGCGCGTCCGATGCGCCGATGGCGCGCGCCGCCTGCACGTACTCGAGCCCCCGCGCCAGCAGCACCTGCCCGCGCACCAGGCGCGCCATGCCGGCCCACCCTACGATCCCGATGACCACGAAGACCGCCGGCAGTGACGGCTTCACGGCGGCGGCGATGGCAATCAACAGGAGCAGGGACGGGAAGGCGAGCGTCACGTCCGCGACGCGCATGATCACACCGTCCACCCAGCGGCCGTAGTAGCCGGCGACGAGTCCGAGGGTGACGCCGAGGGCGATGGCGATGCTCTGGCTGATGAGCCCGACGGCCAGCGAGAGCCGCGCGCCGTAGAGCACGCGCGACAGCACGTCCCGGCCCTGCGCATCGCTCCCCAAGGGGAACGCGCTCGAGGGAGCGTGCAGGCTCGCTGCAAGATTGCCGCGGAACGGATCGCCGGGCGCGAGCCAGGGGGCGAGCACGGCCAGCACCGCCAGGGTCCCCACGAGGGCCAGGCCGAAGCGAGCCCAGCGATCGCGTGCGAGACGGGTCAAAAAGAGTGGCGCCGGCATGGGGTTCTCGACTACGTTACTCGGGACTTCACCCCTCCGGCAAGGCGATACGCGACGTGAGGCAGGACACACCGTTTACCCTCGTGCTGGGAGGCGGCGGCATGAAGGGGCTCGCCCACGTGGGCGTGCTCCAGGCGCTGCTCGAGCGCGGCCATCGGCCCGCCCGCATCATCGGCTCCAGCGTCGGCGCGCTCATCGGCGCGGCGTGGGCCGGAGGCATGGGGATCGCCAAACTGCGCGAGATCGCGCTCAGCCTGAAGCGCAAGGACGTCTTCGCGGTCGCGCACGCCGATATGGCGTTCAAGCGCATGCGCTCGCCGGCGCTGTTTCGCCGCGAGCCGTTGGAGCTGCTGATCAAGCGCCTCATCGGCGACTACACCTTCCAGCAGTTGGACCCGCCCGTGGTCGTCAGCACGGTGGATCTGAACTCGGGGATGCAGGTGTTCTGGGGTCTGCCCGGCCTCGACGATATCCGCGTCGCCGATGCGGTGTTCGCGTCCTGCGCCCTCCCGGGCTACTTCCCGCCGCACGAGATCGGCGGCCGCTTCTACGTGGACGGGGCGGTGGTGGCCAACGTCCCGTTTGCCGCCGCCCGCGCCCTGGGCCCCGAGATGATCGTGGCGGTGGACGTGTCCGCGTCGAGCGCGCTCAAGGCCGACACCCAGGATGAAGGATTCGCCGGCGTGTTCGCGCGTGCCACGGAGATCCTGATGCAGACGTTGCTCGAGGCACGGGTCCGCACGTGGACGACGCCGCCGATCTACTACATCCAGCCGCGCGTCGAGCACGTGTCGCTCTTCTCCTTCGATCATTTGCGCGAGGAGGTGGAGGAAGGGTACCGCGCCACGCTCGCCGCGCTCGACCGTCCCGATGAATGGCCGGAGCCGGGGGACGTGGGCATCTTCCCCAAACGGCGCGTCTTGGTCCGGGTGGAACGCGAGCGCTGCATCGGCTGCGGCTCATGCCTGGTGCAGGCGCCGCAGGGAATGTTCGTGTTGGACTCGGAGCGGAAGGCGGTGGTGACGCAGCCCGACCAGGAGTGGTCGCCGGTGGATGGCGGCTTCATCCGCCATTGCCCCACCTACGCGATCATTGCGCGGCCGGCGGAGCAGGCGAGCGGTCTGCGTCGATCCGGATGAGTGCTACGAAGAGACTTGTGATTCGATGTCCCGCAGGTCGCGGATGACGCGGTCCCAGTTGTAATAGGTCTCGATCGCCTTGCGGCCGCCCTGGCCCAGCCGGCGCGCGAGTAACTGGTCTCCCAGCAGCCGCTCCAGTGCGGCGGCGACGGCAGAGGGATCGTCGGGATCCACCACCAGCCCCGTTTCGCCGTCGTGCACCGCCTCCGCCAGCCCGCCTGATTGCGCCGCGATGACCGGGAGGCCGCACGAGCTCGCCTCCGACAGCGCGATCCCGAAGCCCTCGACGCGGGCGCCGTCGGCGCGCCGGGACACGCCGATGTATGCGCTCGCCGCGTTGAAGAGGGCGGGCAGCTCGGCATCGGGCACATTGCCGACGAACCGCACATGGTCGGCGATCTCCAGCTCCGCAGCGAGCTTTTGGTAGGCCTTGCGCTTCTTCCCCGTGCCCACGATGAGGTAGTTCACCTCGAGTCCGCCGCGACGGCACTGCGCCACCGCTTTGAGCGCCGTATCCACGCCCTTGTAGTTCTCGAGCCGCGCGACGGTGAGCACCCAGGGATCTCCGTTCAAGCGGTACCGCGTGCGGACCGCGCGCGTGTCGATCCCGGGGCGGAACTGTTCGGGGTCGGTGCCAAGCGGCACGAGTCGTACGTGCTCCGCGAGCGGGTCGAGCCCCAGCTCGCGCAGCACTTTTTGCGCTTGCTCGCGCGTCCACTGGCTGTTGGCGACCACCGCCCCCGCCGATCCGAGCAGCGCCTTCGCCGTCTTGCGCGCGAAGCGCGAGTGATGGATCGCATGCAGCTCTTTCAAGAGATCGCCGCCGTGCACGAACACGCCGTACTTCGTGCCGACGCGCTCGTGGACCCATTTCGCCGGGTAGGTGCACGGGCGAATCGAATCGCACCACGCGAACCGCGGCTTGTGCTGGCGCGCCAGGGTCGCCACGCGCCGCGACCAGAACAACAGGCCCGCGAGATTCTTGAGCGCGCGGCTGGGCACCGGCAGACGATCGATCACGACGCCGGTGAAGCGCGCGTCGGAATCCTGGGAATCGCGGTGCTGTCCGGTGGACACCAGCAGCTCGCCCCGGGGATACCTCCGGGTCACCTCGCTCATCATGCGGGCGATGCCCGTTTGCATCGGCGGGAATTCGCCGGTCAGGAGGAAGGTCTTCGCCACGTCCTCACTCCCCCCGCTCTGCACGCGCCCGCAAGAACGCGTACTTAATGAATACGGACGTAGCGCTCATGCCCGCGTGCACGATGCCGAGCCGGCCGTCCAGCACGCTTCCATTGAGGACGTAGTCGCGCAAGAAGCGGAACGACGGGCGCAGAATGAGATCACTCCACGAGGCCCCCCGGCCCTCGGCCGCCAGGTCGGCCGCGCTCATGCGGCCGTAGGCGACGATCTTATCGACATGCTGACTCACGTCCCGATAGGGCGTGTGCTCGAGCTCGTGGGTCAGCGTCCCGACGGCGGCTTCCTTGCTCAACTCCAGCCCCGGGTGCGCCGTACGGCCGCCGTAGCGGCGGTCACGCCGACACAGGCGCACCACCCAGTCCCGCCCCCAGTGTCCGCGGCGCACGACCCGTCCGTGGAACCGATTGCGGCGCTTCACGCGATACGCCTCGTACCGCGGGGCGACGACGATAACCGCGAGCTCTTCCGCCAATGCCGCTCCGATGCGCTCATCGGCATCGAGCGCGAACACCCATTCCTGCGACGCCGCCGCGATCCCGGCGTTCCGTTGGGCCGCGATCCCCGACGGCGCGTCGTTGAGCACGCGCGCTCCCGCCGCCTCCGCGGCCGCGGCGGTGCCGTCGCGGGACCCTGCATCCACCACGATCACTTCCCGCGCCCAAGCCAGCTCGCGCACGCATGCGTCGATCTGATTGGCTTCGTTGAGCGTGGGAATCACGACGGTGAGGGGTGCGGGCATTCCGTATGTTAACGGGAACGTTCCCCGCGGAGCAATCGGAGCGCGGAGGCGATATGTCCCGAAGCTAGTTATACTGGGACGACGATGCATGTCGCCGTCGCATCCCACCATCGCCTGCCGGTCAAAGGCTATGGCGGCAACCAGCGCGTCGTCGTCGCGCTGGTCCGCGGGCTCGCCGCGCTCGGCCATCGCGTGACGTTGCTCGCGCAACCGGGGACGCGAGTCCCCGAGGCGGCCCGGGTCGTCGAAGTCCCACCCCGCACGCTCAAGAATGCAGGCGCCGACCTGACGCCCTTCGTCCCCGAAGGCGCCGACATCCTGCACGGGCATTATCCCCTGAAGCAGGGGCCGAAGGGTGTCCCCTTCGTGCAGACGCTGCACGGCAACTGGAAACCGGGCGCGGCGCTCCCGCCGAACACCATCTTCCTCTCGCACGACCACGCGCGGCGCCACGGCAGCGAGGCGTTCGTCTATAACGGGCTGGACCCCGCGGAATACATCTTCCGCCGGCGCAAGGAGCAGTGGGACCTGTTCCTCGGCCGGCTGCACAGCGACCGCGGCTATCACTGGGCGGTGGAAGCGGCGAAGCGCACGGGGCGGCGGCTGATCGTCGCGGGCGGCTGGCGCCCGAGCTTCACCGGCGTCATCAAGTACGTCGGCGAAGTCGACGGCAAGCGCAAAGCGGTGCTGCTCGCCCGCGCGCGCTGCCTCTGGATGCCGGCGCAGTGGGATGAGCCGTTCGGGCTGCCGACCATCGAAGCATTGTTCTCGGGGACCCCCGTACTGGGGACCCGGCGCGGGGCGCTGCCCGAGATCCTCACGCCCGCCGTGGGCGCCGTCTGCAACACCCTCGAGGAGATGCTCGCCGCCGCGGAGACGATTTCGACGCGCGACCCGGAGGCGTGCCGCGCGCGCGCCGCGCGGCATTTCACGCACCTCCAGATGGCCGAAAACTACGTGCGCATGTATCAGGGCGTGGTGGCGACCGGGAAACTGCCGTCCGGACAGCCTGCAGCCGACTGAATGCACGTCGTCCACTTCCAGCATACGCGTGTGCCCGTCGCCAAGTATGGCGGCGCCCAGCGCATCGTGGTATGGCTGAGCCAGGCGCTCGTCGAGTTGGGCCACGAGGTGACGCTGCTGGCGGGCCGCGGCAGCCGCGTCCCCGGCGTGCACGTCGTCGAGGTCGATGCGGCTGAGGTGCGCACGCCGGGCTTCGATGTGCGCCGCTACGTGGACCGGCCCGTGGACCTGATGCACTATCATGGCCCCGTCGAGCACCCGCCGAATGTGCCCTTCGTGCAGACGCTGCACGGCAACTTGGGCCCGGGGCGGGCGGCCCCGCCTCACGTCATCTGCGTGAGCGAGAATCACGCCCGCCGGCACGGCACCGCGACGTACGTCTACAACGGCGTGCGGCTCGACGAGTATGAGTTCCGCCCCGCCAAGTCAGACTTCGATCTCTTTCTCGCGCGCCTGCACTCGGCGAAAGGGTGGCGGATCGCCGTCGCGGCGGCGAAAGCGGAGCGGTTCCGGCTCGCCGTGGCGGGCGGCTGGCGGCCGAGCTTTTCGCGGTGGGTGCGGTTCGTGGGGGAGGTGGGCGGGGACCGCAAGCGCGAGCTGCTCGCCGGCGCCCGCTGCCTGTGGATGCCCGTGCAGTGGGAGGATCCCTGCCCCGTCAATGTGCTCGAGGCCCTGGCCAGCGGGACGCCCGTCATCGCGACGCCGCGCGGGTCACTGCCCGAGCTCGTGGGACCGGACGGCGGCGGGATCGGCGCCAGCTTCGACGAGCTGATCGCGCTGCGCCGTCGCCTCGCCAACTTCGATCCTCACGCCTGCCGCCGCCGCGCCGAGCGCTGTTTTTCGCATCTGCGGATGGCGCGCGATTACGTGCGGATGTACGAGCACCTGCTGGCGCATGGGCGGCTCCCCGCCGGGGAGGCGCCCTGCCCCACCTAAGTCTTGCGTCTCGTTTCGAGCTCCCACAGTCGCGCATACTTGAGGAACACATTTACCGCCGTGAGCCCGCACATCACCGCACCCCGCCACCCGTCCAGCACACCGCCCTGTAGCAGGTACATGCGTAGGAAGCGCGCGGGCGGGCGGAGCAGCAGATCGGTGAAGCCGGCGCGGCGACCTTGGTCCGCCAAGTCGAGGGCCGCCCAGGTCGCATAGCGGTCGAGCTTTTCGATGTGATGGCCGAGCGTGCGGTAGGGTACGTGATCGAGCGTCGCGACGAGACGGCCGAACTCGCGCCGCGCCTGCAACGCCTCGTGCACCCGGCGTTCGACGAACCGTTCCTGGCGCTGGAAGAGGCGGAGCACCCAGTCACTCCCCCAGCCGCCGTGACTGATCACGCGTCCCAGGTACACGCTCCGCCGCCGGATCGCGTACACCTCGTGTGCCGGCTGCGCCACTGCGGCTGCGATCTCGCGAGCCAGGTCCGGTCCCACGCGTTCGTCGGCATCGAGGGCCAGCACCCACTGGTGGCGGGAAACGGCGATCGCGGCGTTGCGCTGCGCGGCGATCGTGGGCCCCGTTCTCTCGAGCACGCGCGCGCCCGCCGCCGCCGCGAGCTCCTGCGTACCATCGGAGGAACCGCCGTCCGCCACCACAATGTCGTCCACCCAGCTCAGGTGCCGCACGCATTCGCTGATCTGGCTGGCCTCATTGAGCGTCGGGATGACCACCGTGATGGGCGCGCGCATCGTTTCCATTAGCCAGGACGCTCAGCGTCCACGAGCCGCTGCGCGGCAGCGGTAGCGTGCAGCAAGCACAACGGGAAGAAGTGCACCAGGTGGCGCCCGAAGCCCGTCCGCAGCACGTAGAGGCTCGACATGTGCGGATGGCCGAGGAACGTGAGGGCGGCGTAGGCGCCGACCGTGGCGAGCCATCCGCTGAACCCCGCGATCCCGTAGAGGACGGCGGGGGACATCGCCGCCGGCGCGCCGATTTGCCGCCGCGCCCACACGGTGACGATGAGCCAGCTCCACACGAACGCCCCATACCCGTAGTGCGAAAAGACCTGGCCCTGCACGCCATTCATCAGCATCCACAGCTGCTGCACCGCCGTTGGCTCCGGGGCCACCTGGAACAGGACGCCGGCGGCCGCGCCGAGCTTGGGGGCGAACAACGGGACCGTTTGCAACGCTGCCGGCCGCCAGACCCACGAGAGGTACGCGACGGCCGCGCCCGCGATCGGCGCCCACGGCAGCGGGTCGCGCCAGCGGCGACTGACGGCGATCAACACCCCCACGGCCACGATGAACTCCGGCAGCCCATCGCGCCGCGTCAACGCGATCACCGCACCAGCTACGATCCCAATGAGCACGGCGAAGCTGCGCGTGGGCGCAAGCGCGCGCTCGTCGATCATCACGGCGAGTGCCACAACGACCGCCAGCATCACGGGCACACCGGCGTACGTGGACACCTGGCCCTTGAGCACGTGGTCCGTTGCAAGCAGCCACACGACTCCCCAGGGCGCCAGGCGTGGCGCCACGCGACTCAGCAGGTGATAGAAGACGAGAACGAACGCGCCAAACATCAGCAGCGGCAACAAGCGGCCCTGGAACGTCGGGTCGCCGACGCCCAACCACAGCATCACGGCATGCAGGGGTGGCCGCGCCGGGTCGAGGCACTCGAGGATTCCCTGCAGCGACCCCGTCTCAGCGAGTTTGAACGCCCGGCACGCCCAGATGTCCTTCGCGTCCGTGAAACTGTAGTTGAAGACGAGATGCGGCAGCTGGGCGGCGAAGAACGCGACCGCGAGCGCGAGCGCCGGACGCGCGGCGACGGGGCGCTCGGGAATGGAATCCGGAACGGGCCCGGCCAGCCGCCGACTCCACGTGCCGGCCGCGCCGAGGATCGCCAACACGACCCAGGTCAGCAGCGGTGCCAGGTGACCGGTCGCCAATCCCCAGACGTAATGGACGAGGACGAGCAGCCAGCCGAGCAGCAAGAAGCGCACACCCCACGCAGCGACATTGCGCGAGCCCCCCCCACCCCCGCGCACCGGTAACCACCACCACGCGAGGACACCGAGAGCGCCGCACAACAATAGGTCGGCGCCGAGTTCCATGGACCATCCGAGTGGCCGCACCCCGGCTGCCAGTCCGCCGCGCCACAGCACCACGGCCCGCCACGCGCCGATCCCCACCTGCGTCGCGGTCAGCAGGCCCAGGATGATCCACGTCGCGCGACGCCCGCGGGTCGCGTTCACCTACACGAGCTCGTAGTTGCGGAACTCGAAAACCCGCGCCCCGGTCCGCCGTTCGATCCAGTCGGACAGATAGAACCGCAGATGCTCGAGCTTAAAGCGCCGCGGCCCGATGTTGCGCTCGGGGTCCTGCGAGCGGGCCTGGATCCATTCCACTGCGGCGCGGGGGTGCGCCCCGGTGAACGACCGCAGCAGCGGCGTCCACTCGAGCAGGTAGTCGCGCTTCAGCTCTTCCTCGAGGCGCTGCTGGCCCCACGGATAGATCGTCTTCGAGATCTCGAGCTTCTGCTTGATGGCCCTGGCGGGGCGGGCCCACCCGTAGTGGAACATCTCCGCACCGGTCGGGCGGGCGCGGATTTTCCGATAGTTCGGCCCCACGCGAAACCCCTGCGCGCCCTGGTAGGGCCGGATGTCCCTCCCGAGACGAATGCAGCGCACTTCGCGGCGGTACCAGCGACGGCTGGTCGCGATCTGATCGAACCCTCCGTAGAAATGCAGATACTTGACGAGCAAACCCTCGACGCGCTGGTCGCCGTCCCACTCGGCGACCTTCTCTTTCAGTATCCGCGCGCCGCGCTCCTGCAGCACCTCATCAGCCTGAATGTAGATGCCCCACGAGCCGCGGCACGCGTCCATCGCCCGCTGCGTCTCGATGCCCAACATGCGGTTCTGTTTGGTGAAGTCCCACTCAGTATCGAGGATGCGGACGCGTGGGTCGGCGATGGAGGCGACGAGGTCGCGCGTCTCGTCGTCGGATCTGCCCACGTTGACCACGACTTCGTCACACACTTCCAGCACGGATCGGATCGCGGGGACGATCGGGAAGTCGAGCTTGATGGCGTTGCGGACGAGCGTGAAGCCAGACAGCACGTCAGGTCCGGAATTGCAGGTTATACAAGCGGCGGTACAACCCGTCGGACGCGAGCAAATCGTCGTGGCTGCCCCGCTCCACGATCCGTCCCTCCGCCAGCACGACGATGAAATCGGCGTGCTGCACGGTCGTGAGGCGGTGCGCGATCACGAATACGGTGCGATGCGCCATCAGGTGCTCGATCGCTTCCTGCACGAGTCGTTCGGACTCCGCGTCCAATGCGCTCGTCGCTTCGTCGAGGATCAGGATCGGTGGGTCGCGCAGCAGCGCGCGCGCGATGGCGATGCGTTGGCGCTGGCCTCCGGAGAGCCGCGTCCCACGCTCGCCAAGCAGCGTATTGTAGCCCTCGGGCAGGCGCAGAATGAACTCATCGGCATTCGCGGCGCGCGCCGCGGCGCGCACCTGCTCCAGCGTGAAGTCGCTCCTCCCGTAGGCGATGTTCGCGAGTACGCTGTCGTTCAGCAGCACGGTCTCCTGCGACACGATGCCCATCAGCTGCCGCAGCGATGTTCTGGTGTAGCGCGTGAGCGGGACGCCGTCGATCAGGATCTCGCCGCGCGTGGGCTCGTAGAAGCGCGGCAGCAGGTCCACCAGCGTGGTCTTCCCCGCCCCCGACGGACCGACGATGGCCACCACCTGGCCGCGGCGCACCTCGAGATCCACGTCGCGCAGCACCGCCTCGGACGCCTCGTACTCGAACGACACGCCGCGGAACTCGATCCGCTCGGTGAACGCCGCTGCGGTTTCGCCCGGCCGATCCCCTTCGGCCGCGGGGAGGTCGAGGACCTCGAACACCCGCTCTGCCGACGCCACCGCGGACGCCATGACAGCCGGATAGTTCGCCACCGATTTGATCGGCGACATCAGGCGCAGGCTGACCGCGAGGAACGTGATCAACACCGCGGGGTCGAGCGTGGCGGCCGCGCCCAGCGCGAGCCGGGTCCCGACGACGAGGATCAACACCAGCATCACCCCACCGAACACCTCGCTCACGGGGCTCGTGAGGCTGGAAAACCGCTGCGCCCGGAGCACCCGCTTGCGGTAGCGCTCGGCGAGCTGCCGGAACCGCTCCAGCTCGAACGCCTCGGCGACGTAGGCCCGCACCAGCTTCACCGACGCGATCATCTCCCCCACGTGGCTCGTCACCTCGCCGCGCTCGGCCGCGAGCTCGCGCGAGCGCCCCCGCAGCCGATTGATCATCGGCCGGATGATCAGGAGCAGCGCCGGGGCCAGGAGCAGCGACAGCAGGGCGAGCCGCACCGACAGGCCGAAGAGGATCACCACGTAGACGACGATGACCACGCTGTTCTGCAGCAGCGACGCGAGCGCCGCGCTCACGGCCGTCTTTACCTGATCGGTGTCACTGATGATGCGGGCGACGATCTGGCCCGCGCGGGTGCGCTGGAAGTAGCCGAGCGGCAAGGTCTGGAGGTGGCGGAACAGGCGGACGCGCAGGTCCCGGACCACGCCCTCCTGGATGGCCACGCTGCCGATGGAAGCCAGGTAGGCGGTGACGTTCTTGAGCAGCAGCGCGACCAGCAAGACGATGACGACGTTGCGCAGCGCAATCTGGGGCGCGCCCGCATGGAGGAACGGGCCGGCAATCTTGTTGAGAATGACCTCGACCTGCGAGCCGCCATCGGACGGCAGGGCCGCGTTTCCGAATAGGGTGCGCAGGAACGGAATGAGGAGCACGAACGTGAACCCGTCCAGCACCGACGACAGCACCGTGGCGATGATTGTGGCGGCAAACAGCAGCGTGTAGGGGCGCAGCAGCGATAGCAGCCGGGCCGCCCCTGCCCCGCCCGCTTTGGCACGCCCCATCAACGAGCCGTACGTGGCGTGAGGAGCGCCACGGGCAGGATCATCTCTTCCGGCGTTGCGCCCCCGTGGAGGAACGAGCCGCGATAACGCGCCTGGTATTCCCGAAGCTTCGTCGGATATACGAAGAAGCGGTCCCCGGTGGCGACCAGTAACCGCACGCCCAGGCCTTTCGCCGGCAACCCGAAGGACTTGAGATCTTCCACCGTAAGCGCGGCTTCAGGGTCTTCGGCGCGCAGATCCTCGCCGAACTTGTAGCGCAGGTTGGCGGTGGCGTCGCGCTTGGCGTAAACCGTGGCCGGCGTCTGGCAGTGGATCGACCCGTGATCGGTCGTCAGCAACACGGGGACGCCGCGCCGCTCCGCCTCCTGGAGCGCGGCGAGCACCGGGGAGCGCTCGAACCAGGTCCGCGTGAGGCCGCGCAGCGCGTCCGCATCGCGGGCCACCTCATAGAGGATGGCGTTCTCCGACCGCCCGTGGGTGAGTTGGTCGATGAAATTGAACACCAGCGCCGTCACGCCGGGCTGTGCGAGGTGGGCGGGCAGGCGCCGCAGCAAGTCGGCCCCGTCCGCCGCGGTGAACAGCTTCTCGTAGCGCACGGGCACCGTCTCGCCCACCAGCTCGCGCAGCTGCTCGCTGAGCAGCTCGGGTTCGTGCGCGTTCAGGCTCTCCTCGTCCGTGGGAGCACCCCACCACTTGGGATGGCGCGCCGCGATCTCCATCGGAAACATGCCGCCAAAAATTGCGTTGCGGCTAAACGGCGTCGCCGTCGGCAGGATGCTGTAGTAGTGCGACTCTTCGACGTCGAACAACGGCGTGATCAGGCTGCGTAGCACTTCCCACTGATCGAGGCGGAGGCAGTCGATGACGATGAACAGCACCCGGCCGGTGCGCTTCAAGGCGGGAACGAGAAACTCGGCGCCCACGTCGACGGAGAGCGGCGGCCGGTCTCCCTCGGGATCGGCGAGCCAGCGGGGATAGTGCTTCGCGATGAACGTGGCAAAGTCCTTGCGCAGGCTTTCCTGTAGATTGCGCAGCGCTTCGGACAGGCCCGGCTCGTCGCCCGCGGCGAGCCGCACCTCCCAGCGCGCCAGCTCGGCGACCAATTCGATCCATTCGCGCCACGCGAGGCTCGCCCCGCGCCGGCCTTCGAGCTCGCGGAACCGCTTCACGAAGTCGCGCGCCAGCCGCTGCTGGCGAATGCGGTCGCCCTCGAGCAGGCGGGTCACGACCGAGAGCACCTGGCGGGGATGGACCGGCTTCACGAGGTAATCGTCCACCTCGATGCCGATCGCGTCGCGCAGGATCCCATCGTCCTCGCTCTGCGTCACCATCACCACGGCCATGGCGGGATCGATGGCGCGCATTTCGGGGATGAGGTCGAGGCCGCGGCGGCCGGGCATTTGTTCGTCGAGCAGCACGACGCTGTAGGGTTGGCGCCGCAGCAAGGCGAGCGCGTCGTCGCCGTGCGCCGCCTGCGCCACCGCGAAGCCCTGCTCCTCGAGGAAGCGGCGGTGCGCGGCGAGGCCCTCGACTTCGTCGTCGACCCAGAGAATGCTCTTCGGACGTGGCATCCTGCGGAACAAACTAGTCCCGCTGGCGAAGCCGGGCAACGCGCGACTACATTGGCCGCGTGTTGCGCATCCTCTGCGTCCGTTTCAGCTCCATCGGCGACGTCCTTCTCACTACTCCCCTCGTGCGGGCACTGAAGCGCCGCCACCCTGACGCCGAGCTGTTCTTCGTCACGAAGCGGGCCATGGCGCCCCTCGTGGCCGACAACCCGCACCTCACCGGGGTCGCCGCGCTCGAGCCAGGCGAGTCCCTCACCGATCTCGCCCGTCGGCTGCGCGCGCTGAATCCCACGCATGGCCTCGACTTGCACGGCAGCCTCCGCAGCGCAGCGCTGCGGCTGCTCGTGCGCTGCCGCTGGTCGAGCTACTCGAAGCGCAAGCTCGCCCGCACGGCGCTCATCGCGACGAAGCTCGATCTGTATGGGAAGCAGGTGCCGGTGGCGGAGCGCTACTTCGAGGCGGCGCGAGGACTCGATGTCCACCCCGACGCCGGAGAGGGACCACCGGAGTTTTTCCTCGCCGCCTCCGCGCGGGAGCACGTCGCGCACTGGCTCACGGAGCATGGACTCGACGCGCCGTTTGCGGCGGTCGCACCCGGCGCGGCGCACGCCACCAAGCGCTGGCCGATCAAGCATTGGCAGGCGCTCGCCGAGCGGCTGCGCGGCGCCGGCTACCAGGTCGTTGCCGTCGGTGGGCCGGACGACCGCGAGCTGGCGGGCAGACTCGGCCCGGCCGTCACGAACGCCGCCGGGGAGTTCACGCTGCAAGAAACGGGGGCGTGTCTGGCACGCGCCGCGGTGCTCGTCTCCGGCGACACCGGCGTGATGCACATGGCCACGGGGGTGGGCACGCCCGTGGTGGCGCTGTTCGGCCCCACCGTCGAAGCGTTCGGGTTCTTCCCATACACAGATCGCGCGGTCGTCCTCGAACGCGACCTGTCGTGCCGGCCCTGCTCGGCGATGGGAACGGAGCGCTGTCCGCTGGGACACCATCGCTGCCTCGAAGACGTGCTGCCCGACCAGGTGGCCGCCGCGGTCGCGCAGCTCGTCGCATGAGCGGCGGCATGCAGGTCACCACGCCCGCCGAGGAACGGCTCGTGGCGCTGATCGCGGCGGCGGCGCGCGGCCCGAAGCGTGAGGGGCTGTTCGCGCTCTGGCTGGTCGTCCGCGCCGCCGAGGCGCTGCTGCCGCCGGCCCCCGTCAGCTCCAAGAATCACCGCCGCCGGCTGCAGGCGCTGGAGACCCGGCTGAGCAGCCTCGCGCTCCCCGCCCCGCTGAAACGGGCGCTCGCCGCGGCCCGACAACACCTCGAGACCGCAACGCCCCGCGCCGCCGCACTGGTCCTGAGCCAACTCACCGCGCCGGCGCGCGACGTGCTCGGCCCGGAGGCCGCCGAGGCGATCACCGTTGCTGCCCGGGCCGCTAAGTTGCATTCATAGACTATGTCCCCGTCCGCGCGCCGTCTCGAGAAGCGTCCGTCGCTCGACTCCTTAGTCGAGCGCGTGGACGCGCAACGCCCCGGAGACATCACCGGCGACACCGTTCCCACGGGGTTTGGGTCGCTCGACACTCTGTTGGGTGGCGGCCTGCGGCGCCGCGACTTGATCCTCCTGGGCGGCGACATCGGCAGCGGCAAATCGGCGCTGGCCCTCGGCATCGCGCTGCGGGTGGCGCAACAGGAGTTGGGCGTGGCTTTTTTGTCGGGCGAGATGGACGAGGAACGGCTCATGGAGCGCGCCCTCGCCGTCGAGGGGCGAGTTGCGGTGGACGAGCTGCGCACCGCCAAGCTGAGCGATCAGACGCGCGCCGGCGTCGGCGGGGCCGCGGTGCGGCTGCGCGGGCTGCCGCTGACGATGCTGCCGCTCGCCGGTGAGGACTTCGAGACGGTCTTCGAGCGGCTCGATCGACTCGGTCAGATCGGCTTGGTCGTGGTGGACTACCTGCAGCTCGTGCCGCCGCCGCGGGAAGGCGGGCGCGCCCGCACGACGCAGGACGAAGAGACGGCGTTGGTGTTGCGGCATCTCAAGGCGCTGGCGCTGGCGCGCCAGGTCGCCTTGCTCGTCATCGCCCAGCTGCCGCGCTTCCAGGCGGAGCGCGGCGACCCGCGCCCCACTCTCGACGACTACGGCGTGCTGGGCGCACCCAAACAGCATGCGGATGTCGTGCTCTCGATCTTCAGGGAGGCGATGTACAACCCGGGCGGCGGCGTCGAGGGCGCGACCGAGCTGCTCGTCGCCAAGAATCGCAATGGCCCGACGGGTTTTGTGGACCTGTACTTCTATCGCCGCTGGATGCGCTTCGAAGACATGCTGGACCCCGACCGCTAGCGACGGCCGCCCGCAGAATCTTTCCGGGTCGAGTCCGGTGAGACGATTGCTCCCACCAACGTGTAGGTAGTGCCGGGACCCCCGCTGTTGGGGGTGAGCGTGATCCAAACCGGGCGCCGCTCTTTTTCCGCGTAGATCGTCACGCTGCCCTGCCGCTGTTGTTCGCTTTTCAATTGCCAGCCGTTCAACTTCAGCGCCTCGTGATACCAGGCGACGATCTCGGACACCGGCGCCGGCGAGGTGAGCACCATCTGGCCCGCTTCGTCGCCAGCGGAAACCCGCACCAGGCTGGACTGCGGGTAGGCAAGCACCCCGCGCAGGGCGCGCGACGTGAGCTCCCGAGCCCGTGCGCTATCGTCGGGCCGGTCGCAGCCAGCGGTGAGGAGCGCGATGGCGAGAAGGATCGTCGTACGCGACATGGGCGAGAATCCTACCTGTGGCGTTTCGTCTGGGTCAAGTAGTAAGTTGAGGCAACCGAGGGCGCGTCATGGCCGGCCATAGTAAATGGAAGCAGATCAAGCATAAGAAGGCGGTCACCGACCAACGGCGGGGTGCCACCTTCACGCGCCTCATCCGCGAGATTACGATCGCCGCGAAGCAGGGGGGCGGCGACCCCGCCGGCAACGCGCGGCTGCGGACCGCCATCGACGCCGCCAAAGCCGAGAACATGCCGGGCGACAACATCGAGCGCGCCATCAAGAAGGGCACAGGCGAGCTTGAAGGCGTGACCTACGAAGAGGTCACCTACGAGGGCTACGGCCCGGGTGGCGCGGCGATCCTGGCCAACGCGATCACCGACAATGCCAACCGGACGGTGGCCGAGATCCGCAACATCTTCACCCGCCACGGAGGAAATCTCGGCGCCACCAACTCGGTCGCCTGGATGTTCGACCGCCGCGGTCAGATCATCGTCGACGCGAAGGCGGACGAAGATGCGGCGATGGAGGCCGCGCTCGACGCGGGCGCTGATGACATGGTCCGCGACGGTGATGTCTTCATTATCACAACCCCGCCGGCCCAGCTGCACGCAGTGCAGGAGGCGCTGAAGGCGCGGCAGCTGCCCGTACAGAGCGCTGAGATCGCCATGATCCCCAAGAGCACCGTCAAAGTCGAAGGGGGCGATGCCAAGAAGCTGCTGCAGCTCGTCGAAGGTCTCGAGGAGATGGACGACGTCTCCAAGGTATTCTCGAACTTCGACATTGACGCCGAAGCGATGGCGGCGGTGACCGGATAGCGTGCGGGTCCTGGGCGTCGACCCGGGCACGGCGGTCACCGGCTATGGGGTGATCGAAACGGGGAACGGCACACCGGGGATGGGCCGACTCGTCGAATGCGGCATCATCCGCCTCGGCCGGCAGAGCTCGTTGGCCGATCGTCTTGTCGAGCTGCACGAGGGTATCACCGGACTGATCGCCCGCCACCAGCCGACGGCGCTCGCGCTGGAAAACGCCTTCTATCATAAGAACGTCAGAACCACCCTGGTTCTCGGCCATGCCTGGGGTGTGGTGTTGCTCGCCGGCGCGCAAGCGGGGCTCGAGATCGGCCAGTATTCCCCGGCCACCGTGAAGAAGACGGTGAGCGGCGCGGGCGGCGCGGGGAAAGGGCAGGTCGCGGCCATGGTGGCCCGGCTGTTGCGGCTCAAGCAGGCTCCCCGCCCCGCGGACGCGGCTGACGGTGTCGCGGTGGCCCTCACCTATATCCTCCGGACGTGATCGCACACGTGCGCGGACGCCTGGCGGCCAAAGCGGCCGACCGCGTGGTCGTGGAGACGGCCGGCGGCGTGGGCTACGAGGTGGTCGTGCCGCTCGGAGTGATGGAGCGGTTGCCGCCGCCGGGGGCGGAGGTCACGCTGGCGACCGAGCTCGTGGTGCGCGAGGACGGCTGGGCACTGTACGGCTTCCTCGACGAGGCGGAGCGGCGCTTCTTCCAGCGGCTCACGAGCGTCAGCGGCGTGGGCCCGAAGCTCGGGGTCGCGCTGTTGTCGGCGCTCGGCGTGGAGCGGGGCGCGCGTGCGGTGCGCGACAAGAACATCGCGCTGCTGTCGTCCGTCAGCGGCATCGGCAAGAAGACGGCCGAGCGGCTCGCGCTTGAATTGAGCGACAAGGTGGACGAGTTTGCCGAAGCCGCGGGTGATGCGGCCACGCCACCCCTCTCCGCCGGAGCGGGCGCCGCGCTCAAGGCCCTGGAGCGGCTCGGCTATGCCCCGGTGGAAGCCGACCGCGCCCTGCGGCAAGCGCTGGCGGGCAACGGCGGACTGAGCGGCGAGACGGAATCGCTAGTGCGCCGCGCACTGCAAATCCTCACGACCAGGTGATGCCCGAACGATGACCGCGATCGCTGCCGAGATCACCGCTGAATGGATCTGCACGCGCTGCGGCTCCACCAACCGGCGGCTCGTGCCTGCGGGCGCGACGCGGGCGGAGGATGTTTGTCTCACCTGTCACACGCGCCACGAAATCGAGGCCGACGCGCGGCCCGTCCGGTGGCGCGCGCGCTCCAAAGACCGACGGTCCGATAAATGGCTCGCGCGGAAGTAACCACTCCCGAAGCGCTCGAGAACGAACGCCTGACCGACGCGGCGCTGCGCCCGTCGCGGCTCGACGAATTCGTCGGACAATCGAAGGTCAAGGAATCGCTGCAGATCGCGATCGATGCGGCGAAGCAGCGCAAGGAGCCGCTCGACCACGCCCTCTTTTTCGGACCGCCCGGACTCGGCAAGACGACGCTCGCCCTGCTGATGGCGAAGGAGCTGGGGGTCGACATCCGGACCACGTCCGGCCCCGTGCTCGAGCGCCCCGGCGACCTAGTGGGCATGCTCACGTCGCTCAAGACGGGCGATATCCTGTTCATCGATGAAGTGCACCGGCTGCGGCCCGCACTCGAGGAATTTCTCTATCCCGCGATGGAGGAATACCGGGTGGACGTGCGCATCGCCGACGGACCGCACGCCCAGACGATCCCGATGCAGCTCGAGCGCTTCACCCTGATCGGCGCGACGACGCGCTTTGGGCTCCTGACGCCGCCGCTCAGGGCGCGGTTCGGGCTCGTCGAGCGGCTCCACTACTACCCGCCCGATGACCTGGTCCAGATCATCACGCGCTCGGCCGGGATCCTGGGCATTCCGGCGGACGCCGCGGGCGTCGCCGAGATCGCGCGCCGCAGCCGCGGGACGCCGCGCGTCGCCAACCGGCTCCTGAAGCGGGTCCGCGATTTCGCGCAGGTGCGCGCCGGCGGCAAGATCACGGCGGCCGTCGCCGGCGAAGCGCTCAAGCGCCTCGACGTGGACGAGTTCGGCCTCGACGACATGGACGCCCGCATCCTCAAGGCGATCATCGAGATGTTCGAGGGCGGTCCCGTGGGCGTGCAGACCGTCGCCGCGGCAGTCGGCGAGGACCCCGGCACGCTCGAAGAGGTGTACGAGCCGTTCCTGATGCAGCAGGGCTTTCTGGCCCGCACCCCGCGTGGCCGCTGCGCGACGGCCGCTGCGTACCGGCACTTTGGGTTCGTACCGCCCAAGTCTGCGGAGCAGGCGAGCATCTTCGACGGATAGTGCGTACCTCCGATTTCGACTACTCTCTTCCAGCCGAGCAGATCGCGCAGCACCCGCTACCCGACCGCGCCGCGAGCCGGTTACTGGTGCTCGAGCGCGCGACCGGAGCGATCCGGCACCTCCATTTCCGCGACATCGTCGACCTGATCCCGCCGGGCGATGTGCTGGTGCTCAACACGTCACGGGTGATTCCGGCCCGGCTGCACGGGACGCGGGAGGCGGGAGCCGCTGCGGAGATCCTGCTCGTACGCGAGCTTCCGGACGGCACATGGCTCGCGATGGGCCACCCGGGGGGGAAACTCAAGCCGGGCCGGCGCGTCACGTTCGGTTCGGACAGCGCGGTCGAGATTGTCGACGTGCTGGGGGGCGGGCTGCGGCGCGTGCGGTTCATCGGTTCCTTGGGCGCGCACGCCACGCTCGCGAAGTACGGCGAGGTGCCGCTGCCGCCCTACATCAATCGCCCGCCCACCGCCGCCGACCGGGAGCGCTATCAGACGGTGTACGCCGAGCACGATGGCAGCGTGGCTGCGCCGACCGCGGGACTGCACTTCACGACCGCGCTGCTCGATCGCGTTCGCGCGCGCGGCGTCACGATCGCTTCGCTCGATCTCCATGTGGGGCCGGGCACGTTCAAGCCCGTCGAGACCGACGATCTCGGGGCGCACCCGATGCACCCCGAAGTATTCGAGGTTCCCGCCCAAACGGCGGCGATCATCAAAAAGCAGAGAGGCGCGGGAGGTGCGGTGTGGGCTGTGGGGACGACGGTCGTGCGTGCGCTCGAGTCGCCGGCGGACGGCGGTGAGACGAGCCTCTTCATTCATCCTCCGTTTGAGTTCAAGGTCGTGGACCGGCTCATCACGAACTTCCATCTTCCACGGTCTACGCTGTTGATGCTGGTGTGCGCGTTTGGCGGCTATGAAATGGTTATGGCGGCGTACGCGGAGGCGGTGAAGGAAGGATACCGGTTCTACAGCTACGGAGATGCAATGGTGGTTGTATGACGCCCATGTTCGAGTTCCAGATCCACGCCACCTCCGGCCGCGCGCGGACCGGCACGCTGACCCTGCCCCACGGCGCGGTCGCGACGCCGGCGTTCATGCCCGTCGGCACGCAGGCGACCGTGCGCACGCTTTCCCCCGCCGACCTGCGGGCTGTGGGCGCGACGCTGGTTCTCGCCAACACCTATCACCTGCACGTACGCCCCGGCGAAGACGTCGTGGCGCAGCTGGGGGGCCTCCACAAATTCATGGCCTGGGACCGCCCGCTGCTCACCGACTCCGGGGGATTTCAGGTGTTCTCGCTCGAGGGATTCCGCCGCGTGAACGACGAGGGCGTCGAGTTCCAAAGCCACGTGGATGGCGGCCGCCGCCTCCTCACGCCCGAGCGTGCCGTCGAGATCCAGGCGAAACTCGGCGCCGACATCGCAATGGCGTTCGACCACGTCGCGCCCGGAGGCGCCGCCGAGACCGACGCCCGCGACGCCCTCGAACGGACGCTGCGCTGGCTGGAGCGCAGTGCGCGCCGGCATCGGGAGTTATCGGACGGCCGGCAGACCTTGTGGCCGATTCTCCAGGGCGGGACTCACCGCGGGCTGCGCACGGAGGCGCTGCAGCGGATCTTAGAACTGGGCTCCTGGACCGGCCTCGCCATCGGCGGGCTGTCGGTCGGCGAACCCAAACCGCAGATGTACGAGATGCTGGAGCTGCTCGAGCCGCGACTGCCGGCGTCGCTTCCCCGTTATCTTATGGGCGTCGGATTTCCGGAGGATCTGGTCGCGGCGGTGGAGCGGGGCGTGGACCTGTTCGATTGCGTGGCGCCGACGCGCAACGGCCGTAACGGCTCGGCATTCACGTCCGAGGGTACGCTGAACATCCAGAACGCGGCGTTCCGCACGGACGATCGGCCCTTGGATCCGACGTGCGACTGCGAGACCTGCACCACGTACTCGCGCGGCTATTTGCGGCATCTGTTCGCCGCGGGAGAATTGCTGGGACTCCGGCTGCTGTCGCTGCACAACGTTCGATACCTGATCCGGCTCGCCGAGGAGATGCGCGCGGCCATCCGGCAGGACGCGCTGGCCGCGTGGGCGGCCGATTGGCGCCATCGCTACACTCAACCGGGAATCGCATGACGACCACCGCGTCGCTGTTCTTGCTGCTGTTCACCCCCTCCGGCCAGGGCGGCCCGGGGTTGAGCGCCTTCGTAATCCAGATCGCGCTGTTTATCGGGATCTTCTATTTCCTCCTGATCCGGCCGCAGCGTCGTCAGCAGGAGCAGCACAAGCAGCTGCTGGCATCGCTGCAGCGGGGCGACCAGGTCGTGACGTCGAGCGGCATCGTGGGCGAGGTCGTCCACATCAAGGACGATCAGGTCACCGTGCGCAGCGGCGAATCGAAATTCGTGATGCTGCGGAGCGGCATCGCCAGCATCACCAACCGCACGGCCGTCGAGGCGAAGCCGGCGTGACGGTTCGCACGCTCCACCTGCTCGGCTCGCCGGTCCTGCGCCAGAAGGCCGTGCCCGTCACCGCCGTGAACGACGAGGTGCGCCAGCTGGTGGACGACCTGTTCGAGACGATGCGCGCGGCGCGTGGCGTCGGGCTGGCGGCGAACCAGGTCGGTGCCGCGCGGCGCGTCGCCGTGGTGGACGTCGGCGATGACGACCCGCCGCCGCTCGTGCTGATCAATCCGGTGATCGTGGAGCGGGGCGAGGAGTCCGAGATCGCGGAGGAAGGGTGCCTGTCGATCCCGGAGATTTTCGGCGACGTGAAGCGGCCGATGCGCGTCGTCGTGGAGGCGTTGGACCGGGACGGCCGGCCCTTCCGGGCCGTCGCCGAAGGCTACAAAGCCCGCGCCATCCAGCACGAGATCGACCATCTCGACGGCATCCTGTTTCTCGACCACTTGAGCGCGGTCAAGCGCGGTCTGCTGCTCTCGAAATGGAAGAAAGCCCGCAAGGGCCAGTCAGGATACCTGAAGGAGGTCACGCCGGAGCCGGCAGGCGAGCTGTAGATGCGCGTCGTCTTCTTTGGTACGCCCGAATTTGCGGTTCCCTCCCTGCGCGCCCTGGTCGGCGAAGGGTCCGACGTCGTTGCCGTCGTCACCCAGCCCGACGCAGCGCAGGGCCGCTCCCGCTCGCGCCTTGTGCCGCCGCCCGTCAAAGTCGTCGCGGAAGCCGAAGACCTGCCCGTTTTCCAACCCGCGACACCGACCGACGGCGCGTTCCTGGGCCGCCTCCGCGACTTGAAGCCGGACATCGGCGTCGTCGTCGCCTACGGCCACATCTTGAAGCCCGAGCTGCTGGCACTGCCGGCGCGGGGCATGGTGAACGTGCATCCGTCGCTGCTGCCGGGCCTACGCGGCGCGGCGCCCGTGGAGTGGGCGATCATCCGGGGGTTCGAGACGAGCGGCGTCAGCATCATGCAGATGGATGCCGGGATGGACTCCGGCCCCGTCCTGCATCAGATCCCGCACCGCATCGGCGCCGATGTCACCGGCGGCGAGCTCGGCGCGCACCTGGCTGAAATGGGCGCCCAGGCACTCATCGAGACGCTGACGATGCTGGAGCAGAGCGACCCACCGCCCCAGCCCGTGGCGCAAAAGGAGAGCCGTGCGACCTTCGCGCCCAAACTCACGCGCGAGCTCGCACGGATCGACTGGAGCAAGGATCCCACCACGATCGGGCGCCTCGCGCGCGCGCTCGACCCGCGCCCCGGCGCCTGGACCGAGCTGGGCGGCGTCGAGGTGAAGCTGTTCAGTCCCCGCATGAAGGATGGCTCTGGTGCGCCGGGTGAGATCCTCGCTGCCGATGGATCGCTCGTCATCGCGACCGCCCCGGGCAAGGATGGAGGAGCGATCGAGTTCTTCGAAGTACAGCCCGCCGGCAAGCCGCGGATGCCCGCCGATGACTGGCTGCGCGGCGCCCGCCTCACCCCCGGCACCCGGTTCGCGTGACGGGG
>Ga0209220_1000154_pt1 | contig 29406 bp, 27 predicted proteins | sample BlaSpr_A8_OM3_M3_FD_187984 | JGI IMG/M metagenome (GOLD analysis project Ga0209220, IMG submission 187984) | Forest soil microbial communities from Thunder Bay, Ontario, Canada - Black Spruce, Ontario site 2_A8_OM3_M3 (SPAdes) (version 2) | ecosystem: Environmental > Terrestrial > Soil > Boreal... | reverse complement strand
CGATGATCCCTTGAACCTGCTCGGTCGTGATGGTGATCCGGGTCATCAGGTCTCCTTTCTCTCTCGGGCTTCGCGACGACGTTGCCGCTCGGCCTGCCGGCGTTTGCGCCGACGCCTTTCACTCGGTTTCAGGTAGTGCCGGTGCTCGCGCAGGTCGATCTTGATGCCGGACGCCTCCACCATACGCTTGAACCGCTTGATCGCTTTGAACAGCGGTTCACCATCGCGGACATGAATCACCATGTCTCAACCCTTCGTGAGGATGGCCGAGCGGGGCAGACCGTCCCGTTGCCCTGCGCGCGATGAGGAGACACCGTCACGCAGACTCGGCCACATTCGTTACTTGCCGAGCTTGCGCCGGATGAGATCGGCGCCCGGCGTGCCCTTGAGTTCTTCGTACGTGCGCGCCCCGGGTCCCGACCGGCCATCCGGATACCGGACCGAGTCAACGGCAGTCGCGATCCGCCCATGCTCGGCGACCCGCGCACTGTGGACGAGCGAGAAGGCTTCGTGCACTTCCGGTCGCGCGGCGGGCACCATCACCGACGGCAGCTCCGGCACCGGCAGGTCGAACATATCGCACAACGACGCGGCTTCGTGCTTGAGCAGCGCGATCTTGTGGAAGCGCTCGTTGACTTTCTTGGCTGCGGCGACGAACGCCTGGGCGGCTCCAATCAATTCCGTGTTGTCGCCCTTCGTCGTCTCGGCGAGGCCCCCCAGCGCCTGCCGGATGTGGAGGAGTCGATCCTTGGCTTCCGCCGTCAGCGCCGCCCGGTCGCGGTCGGCAATCTGCGTCTCGACTTCCAGTAACTCCCGCGCGGCAAGATCCCGCTCGCTCGGTGTCGCCACCACCTGGCGCAGGCGTGCGGCGCGCTGTTCCAACGTCTCGCCTTCCAGTCCTGTGGCCTGTGCTACTTCCTGACTCGGACTCATCGCTTCATCTCCTGTTCAACGATTGAGGTGGCAAACGGTGCGCCGTCGTAGGTCGGCGGCTTCCCGGACTTCTCCCACGTCGCGAATAGCTGGAGGACGGCGGTCGCGACCCGCTTCCGCGACTGTTCGAGTGGCTCGTTGCTGTCCTGCACCCACAACATCCCTTCAAGCCCGTCACGGCGGTTGTTGAGGTAGTCGTTGATTGCGTACCGGGCGAACTGAGCTAGCAGCGCGGCGTGCCGTTCAACGAGCCGATGCAGTGGCTCCATGTTCGGCGAGACCATGTTCGCGTTGGGTGTCCCGTGCCGACCCCTCGCCTCGCGCTCGGTGTCGGTCAGGAGCTTGCTGGTCTCCCACAGCTCAACAGAAGTCTTCGCCGACATGCAGTCCCTTCCCTTTGAGTTCATCTACACCGGGCCGCCGAATCGAACGGCGCGCGTGGCTTACGAGGCCGTTGCGTCACCTGTCCCGGTTGCGCCCTCCGGTCACCATCGAGCGTTCTCGCTCACCGAATGACGACTACGCTCTTGCTCCCCAGAAGCGAGCGCGACTTCTCGGGCCGGGAAGGTGGTCGGCCCGGACTGCGAGGAATCCGTCAGCCTTGCTGTCGGCTTTGTACGTCCAGCTCCAGCAACCGCTCGATCTTCGCCAAGTCCTGCTCGTACCGGATCTTCATCGTCGGCGAGATGCCCGGCGCGGCAATCAACAGCCGGAGCGAGCCCGCTTGGGCCTCCAGTTCCTGCCGCTTCGCGTCGCTCAGTCGATACCCGCTCTGGGGCCCCAGCCGGTCGCTCAGCGGCGGGACCTCGTACGGACGCACCGGCTGCGATGGCGCGAACTGTTGTGCCTGTTCGAGGCGCTCCGTCTTGATCACACCGGCGTTCTTGCCCTCGCGGGTCACGCCCGCGAACTCCTGTTCCTTACCCATCGTTGTGTCCTTTCTCTGTGTGTTGTGCACGAGTGCATTCACCGCTGTCACGATCTCCTTGACTGCCGCGCCCGGCAGGACCTGCCCGTTCTGCGCCAGGCGCTCGCGGACGAAGGATTCCACTTTGGCCGGGGTGACCGGCGTGCCCCGCGTGCGCAAGTAGTCGCCCGCGGCGAGGATCACTTCTGCTTCTGTCATCTGCGCCTCCGGTTCACATTTATGTTGACTGCTCATCGTTCCTCCCCATCCACTTTCCACGGCTTCACCATGCGGCCCCCGGTGCCCTCGTTCGGCAGCAGCGACACCACGACGCGCACGTTGGGTGGCCAGTAGCCAAGGACTTCGGCAAACCGCTCCGGCCCGGGCACGTCGGAGACGTTGACTCCGAGTTGCACAAGCGCTTCCAGCAGCAGCAGCACCACATCAGCCTCCCACCGGCGCGCGACCTCGTTGGTGATCGTCTCCGCCCGGACCTCAACGGCGAGCGCCTCGGCTTCGCGCAGTGCTTGTTTCAGCGTCACCGCCGTGCTGTGGACTTGGTTCGCGAAGCTCATACGAGCAGATCTCCGAACCGGACGATCACCTTGCGCCGCTTCTCGATGCCGATGCCCGTCACGTGCACCAGGGCACCGGCACAGGCGTTCGCGATGTCGTCATGCACCCCGCGCGGATGGTCGATGCTGTCCCGGCCCCCACGAATGGCCCGCCGTTCGAGGGACATCAGTTGGGTGCGCAACGTGGGATGATCGAGGAGTTCCGCGCGCTGGGTGTTCACGAGCGGCAGCAATTCGGCAAACAGGTCCGACTTGGTTAGGCTCGCCGGCGTGAACGTGATCCCCGCGTCACCGAACTCGTTCAGCACGAAGCCGAGGGAGACGCGGTCGCCGAACGCTTCGCGGATGCCGTAGGCGTGGAGGATGGTCGCGAACTGTTGCACCACGTGGGCCGGGTCGAACGGCGGCTGCACCTCACGGAGCAGGTCGAGCACGGCGCGGCTCTCGTCCCGATGGGCAATGCCCAACGTCATGGAGTCGCCGGCCCGCTGCCCCTGGGCGGCATCCACGAAGGCGACGTACTCGAGGTCCGGCATCGGCGGTAGCTCGAACCGATCCGTCACGATGCACGCGCGCACCGCGTCCTCATCGAAGCAGGCCTGCCGCGCTTGGCGGAAGGTGACGTGCCCATCCGTGCCGAACTCCGACATCGCCACCGTGGGATCGCGCTTGAACGCGCGGGCAATCGCCTTGCGGTCATAGGTCGGGTTCATCGACAGCGTGTCCGCGTTCCACACCAGCACTTCGGGATCATCGGCGCCGAAGGAGCGCTCGACGGCCTCGTACAATTCACCCTTCGGTGCGTAGGGATTGGACAGCGCCAGCAGGAGGCTGCCTTCGACGCGGCCCAACGAGCCCCGGACTGCCGTGATGACTTCGTGATCGGGATTCGCGCCGTCGTCGGCGTTCTGCCACCACGCGATCTCGTCAGCGCAGCACGTGGGACAGCTGTACCCGCGCGGGGCGTCCTTGCTCGCAGTCGTGACTTCCACGTTGACGCCGGTGCGGTACTCAACGGTTTCCTTGAGCGTGCCCCGGAACACCCACGGTGCGACGAGCGGTAGGGCGTTGAACCCGCGCACGTACTTCAGTGCCTGCCGGGCCTGCCTGCGGTCGCTCGCGAGCAACGGAATCACTACGTCCTCGCCGGGATCGACGGTGCCGGAGTCGAACGTGATCGCGCGGTAGACCGCATGGAGCGCGCTGTTCCTCGTCTTGCCCCCGCCGCGCCCAATAGCCATCCATGCTTCGGCCACCGCTGCCGGTGGAGGTGTCGTGCGCTTCGTGTGCCGCTGGTAGACGGCCAGCTCCTCGTCATTCATCGGGAGCGCGTAGACCGCTTTCCAGAAGGCGCGCCACGGCAACCACTCGGCGCCGACCATGGAAGCCGCATCCATCAGGTCGATGATCGTCCCGACCCACGGCCCTTTGACTGCCCGACGCGCAGCAGCCGTGACCTGCCCGCCCTTGCTGCCCGCAGTACGGGCCAGGTCGCGATCCGTGAAGGGTGGCGGGTTCTTGTTACTCACGGGTCACCGTGGAGCGGCTTGGTTCCAGCCGGTACGCCTGCTGTCCCCCTACCTGCGGTGCCGTAAGGCCGAAGGGGTTGGATTTCCATAGCGCTCTCCATAGCGGCACTCGAATCCCTGTCACCGCACCGCGCGGTAACCTCCGGCACGTAGGGCAATTCACCTTGCGAACCCCCGACTACTTCTTGTGCCGGCGTGCGGTCACTGAGCACGACCTCAGGCTGGAGCTGCTCGTGCTGCGGTGCCGGCAGGGGAAGCTTCGAGGTGCGGACCCGCCTAGCGTCGTCGCTTGCCGCTTGAGCCGCCGCTTGGCTGACCATCTCTTGATCCCATTCCGCACGGGTCATCAGGGTACTCGCTTGATCCGATTCGGCAGCACCGGGCTCTCGGTGCGTGGCTTCGGGAAGAACGGACTCGGGACACAGGTCAGGCAGGTGCCGAGATAGTGGTCCGTCACGCGCTGGCACTCGGTGCAGTAGCTCTCGTACTGGAACTGCCTTGTCTCGGTCACGGGAACCTCTCCGGTCGTTCTCATTCCGGAACATCATTGGTCTCCCGTTTCCGGTCTCGTGGCGATTCCGATTCCTCTCATTGCGGCACTGCCGTTGTCGTCGGGTCAGGTTTCGCCGCAACGACCGTCCGGTCGTAGGCTTGCTCCAAGACCACGTGCTCTACCGGACTCGTCCGCACGACCCGCAGCAACAACGTTTCTCCGTCAAACGGCCCGCCTTCGAACCGCGCGCGCATTTCCTCCACGACGATTCGTTGAGGCTGGGGTTGTGGACCTTCGTGGATGCCGCAGGCGTGCAAGCAGCTCCAGCACGTCTCACCCCACGGAATCGTGTCCTTGGCCACGCCGTCTCGGTGGGTAGTGCTGCGGCACAATGACTTGGGCCGCTTGGCTGTGAACGCATGCCACTTCCCCGACACGGGATGCCGATGCCACCGGAGACCTGGATGCCTCCGCTTCGCGCACTCTTCGAGTTTCTGGATCATCTCGTCAGGCGTCATTGGCGTCCTCCGTGATGGTGAGCTGCTCGTCGTACCGCACCACAACCTCCCGCAACCTCCGTGGCAGCCACAACCAGCGCTCCGATTCCTGCTCGGTCACGAGGTGTGGTACCAACTCGGATAGTTCTTCAGGAACTACTACCGGGAGGAGAGAATCAGTCCGGACGTTTTCTAGTAGGGTTTTTGTAGAACTATCCGAGTTGGTACCAGCACGGCGCCGACGCTGATTGGCCGCGTTCCACGCGCGGCAGTCGTCACACCGGCAGTGATGCTTCACGTAGGCGGTCGAGCACCGCAGTCCCATGTCGTCGCAGATCGGGGTGGTGGACTTGGCGTACCGACACTCTTGGCAGCGTTGCCGCGCCGGCGGTTTGTGGATCGGACGCCAGCACCGCGCCTCACCGCAGTCGCGACACGCCGTGCGGTATCGGAGTCCGTGGAATCCCCAGCGCTCGAAGGCTTGGTTGAACTGGAAGTCGATCCCGTCCACCGTGAAGTACCACGTTTGGAAGAACCGACCGCCGTAGGCCGGGCCAACAAGCTTCGTGACCAACTCATGATCGGTGACGGCGCGGAGTTGCCGAGTATCCGGATCAAAGCGCGTATCCACGACGCGCCCATCAAGGGCACGATCGTGATTGGGCACGAGCTGGAAGTGGTCTCGGAGTGTGGTGAGTAGGTCTGGAACTGCGTCGGTAGGCATCGCGGCATCCCCGGTCAAGGATGCGATGGGGCCCGGACCGGGAAGCCCTGACCGGGAGCTTCACAAGTTGGGACAGCCCTGACCCTCGGATTAGCTAGACCCGAGCGGCCCGGACCACATCGCTATGTCTTGGGGAGGGAACCCCACGAGGGGGATTCATCCGACCTGCGGCAAGACTCCCTACTCCCTGAACGGTAATGCAATCCACCCGAGACACTCAAGTCGCGATTCCTAAACCGTCCGCACTTTCGATTCCGGCGTGACGGACTTGTTGAAGGACTCTGATTCAAGTACGAGGTGGTGACCATCGACGCGAAGCGTGGCCGGAAGCAGCCACTTGTGACACCAGTGCTCCGGCATTTCCCAGTCACCGCTGTAACGACGGTAATAGCCCAAGCTCCGCACTTCCCGAAAGAACGCGAAGATCGCTTCCACCACACCATAGAACGGCGTAGACTCAAACTTTGTACGCAGCGGAACACGAACTCGCCCCCACAGATCGAAATGTCTCGGCACGTCGCGATGGACAGTGCGTCCCTCTCGTAAGTCGGTAATGACTTTGATAGCCCGGGCCCGGAGCCACGCCGGGGAGACCGTGTAGAGCGGGTACCAGGCACCGTCGTGCGTCCATGCCTCCGGGCCTGCCTTGTCGGTTGCTGCCGATGCTGCCTTCAATTCACTCGTACTCGGCTGCTCGGTCCACGACGACTCTTTGAACCGTGCCGGATCTTCGCAGTACAGGTCGTAGGCGCGCCGGAGTCCAGTCACCACGGCCCGGCTTTCGAGATTGGAGAGGCCGACGAGTGCGTTCCGGTCGAGAAGCTTCCACGCTTCGAGGTCACGTTGGATACCGGCCAGTGCTAGTTCGTCCTCAGCAACCGGGCCCTCGTCCGCTGAGAACTGACGACGGTCACCGAGGCCGCGCGCGCAGATGGCGTACCAGCTTCCGTGGATCGTGTATGCGGCACGCACCTTCTCCTCCGAGTCGTACTCGGCGGCGAACTGCATCCGGTTGGATAGCTCGGCCTCCGAACTCCCTAATGCATTAGACAGTTGTTTGAGTCGTCCGTTCGGGAGCCGCTTGGCTGTGCCGCGCTCCTTGAGAAGCTGCCGGCCAACCTCCCATCGGACCAACACGCCATTGATGTCGTGCCCTTTGATTCGGTCTTCGAGTTTCTTGTAGCCGGCGATGTTCACCGTCAGCCTCCTTGATTCGTAGCGAGAGAAAAGGCCACGCAGCCAGAACCGGCGACCGCGTGGCCCGTTGTTTGTCTAGAGACGTTGGGTGAGGTGCTGGTGCTGCTCCCCGTTCAGTCGGCACCATTTCGCACGCTCACGGATGTAGTCTCGGGCAGCCGTTAGCGCTCCTTCAGCCCGTTCCACTTGCATCCGAACCTCTCCGGGCAGGAGTGCGTATGCCCCCGGGAAGTCCGCTTCCATGCGAAAGTTGAAGGTGTCGAACCCCTCGTCACACCTGTTCGCCATCAGTTCCAATGCCTCAGCGACCTTCTTCGACTGCTCGGCGTAGTCCATCAGTCCTCCTCGTGTTGTGGTTTGACCTGCTCCTCGATCCACTGGACCAGTGCATCCGCCGGCACGCGAAACGTCTTGCCGATCCGCAGCACCGGCGGACCCTTCCCCTGTTTGAGCAACTCGTACAGCCGCCACCGCGCGATGCCGGTCTTCTCCTCTACCTCTTTGATCGTGAGCAACCGCGGCACCCGTACTTCACTGGCCATCGTTCACCTCCTAGAAACACGAAAGCCCAGACGGCCGATGCTCTGGCTGTCTGGGCGTTGAGCTACTTTCCACTTCGGCGACTTGGGACTTGGTCCCTGCCCGTCGCCCCGCACTTATGTCTTCCTACGCTGACAGCATCTTAGCCAGTCAGTTCTTCCAGTCAATACCTAAGTACCGAAGCACCGCGCTATCCTATCGGCCCTGTCCGGCGCTGTCAGTCACGCGGCACTATGGAAATCGCTATGGAAAAGCCCCCGCCGGGTGAACCCGACAGGGGCTAAGTGCTTAATGGGCCTGGGTAGAGTTGAACTACCGACCTCACGCTTATCAGGCGTGCGCTCTAACCACCTGAGCTACAGGCCCTCCTTCGCCCCCCTCGACCGCCTGCCTCGCCCCTCACTCCCATTCCCGCTTCGGTCCCTTTTTCGGCCGGAACTCGTCGTCCTCACCCTCATCGAACTCGTCGTCGAGGTCGTCGTAGTCGTCGTCTTCGCCGTCCTCATCGTCGAGCTCGTCCTCGTCCAGCTCATCATCGAAGTCTTCGTCGAGCTCCTTGTCCTCTTCGAATTCTCCGAACTCCTCGTCGACCTCATCGCTCCTCCGCTTGAGCGACCAGTCCGTCGACGTCTCACGGGCCTGCATTGCCACCTCCGGCTGGGGTTCGAGTCGAACGACCCTCCTGCATGCCCTACTCCTCCAGCGCCGCGCGCTTCTCGCTGCGAGCCAGCTTGCGGCGCTCGGTCGCGCCCAAGACGCGCTTGCGCAGCCGCAGAGACGACGGCGTCACCTCGATCAGCTCGTCGTCCTCGATATACTCCAACGCCAGCTCCAAGGAGATCTGGCGTGGCGGCTCCAACATAATCATCTCATCGGACGCCGTGGTCCGCATGTTCGTTAACTTCTTCTCTTTGGTGGCATTCACGTCCAGGTCGCCCGACCGGGCGTGCTCCCCCACCACCATCCCCTCGTACACCGCGTCTCCCGGCTGCACGAACAGTGTCCCCCGCTCCTGGAGATTAAAGAGGGCGAACGCCACCACCACCCCCTCCCGGTCCGCCACCATGACCCCCCGATTCCGCCCCGCCAGCGGGCCGGCCCAGAGATCATACTCGAAGAAGCGGTGGTGGATGATCCCCGTTCCCCGGGTGTCCGTCAAGAACTCGGACCGGTAGCCGAGTAAGCCCCGGGCCGGGACCTTGAAGCGCATACGCACCATCCCGAGCCCGGGATTCCGCATGTCGAGCATCGTCGCCCGCCGGGGCCCGAGCTTCTCCATAACCACGCCGAGGTACCCCTCGGGGCAATCGATCATCAACTCTTCGTACGGCTCGAGCTGCCGTCCCTGCGCGTCCTCCCGCGGGATGATGCGCGGCCGGCTCACCTGGAACTCATAGCCTTCCCGCCGCATCGTCTCCATCAGGATGCCCAGGTGCAGCTCCCCCCGCCCCGACACTGTGAAGGCATAGGGCGTGTCGGTGTCCTCCACCCGCAGCGCAACGTTGCGCTCGAGCTCGCGGTACAGCCGCTCCCGCAGATGCCGCCCCGTGACGAACTTCCCCTCGCGTCCGGCGAACGGTGAATTGTTGACCAGGACGTCCACAGAGATCGTCGGCTCCTCCACCGCGATCCCGGCGAGACGGTCGAGATGGTCCGGGGCGGTGATCGTCTTGCCGATCTCGACGCCCGCAATGCCGGCGATCGCCACGATCTCCCCCGCCGCCGCCTCTTGGAGCTCCGCGCGCTCGAGGCCCTCGAACCCGAACAGCTTGACGATGCGCGCCTGGTCGAAGGCACCGTCCCCCACCGGGCCGGGCTCACCAACGGGCAGGAGCGCCACGGTGTCGCCCACGTGCACCTGGCCTCGCTCGATCCGGCCGATCCCGATCCGCCCCAGGTAGGACGAGTAGTCGAGCGTCGAGATCAACATCTGGAACGGTCCGTCCACCTCCGTCATGGGCGGCGGGATGGTCGCGAGGATCGTCTCGAACAACGGCTTCAAGTCCGTCCCCGGCCGCGCCAGATCCGCCGTCGCCGTTCCTGCCCGGCTCGACGTATAAAGGAACGGGCAATTGAACTGCTCCGGCGTCGCTTCGAGGTCCATGAGCAGCTCCAACACCTCGTCGTGCACCCGCAGCGGCTCCGCGTCCTGGCGATCGATCTTGTTCACCAGCACGATCGGCTTCAGGCCCAGCGCCAGCGCCTTCCCGGCGACGAACCGCGTCTGCGGCATCGGGCCCTCGGCGGCGTCCACGAGCAGCAGGAACCCATTGACCATGCGCAGAATCCGCTCCACTTCGCCGCCGAAGTCCGCGTGCCCCGGCGTGTCCACGATGTTGATCTTCGTGTCGCCCCAGCGCACAGACGTGTTCTTGGAGAGAATCGTGATGCCGCGCTCACGCTCGAGCGGATTCGAATCCATGATCCGCTCCGCCACCTGCTGATTGGCGCGGAACACCCCGGCCTGACGGAGCATCTGATCCACCAGGGTCGTCTTGCCGTGGTCGACGTGGGCGATGATCGCGATGTTACGGATTTGCACTGGCTTGCGTCCTGCCGGGGCTGTATGTGAGGGGCGCAGTATAAAAGGGTAGACAGGGGCAAACAAGGCCGCCCACCGAGTTAGCTACAGGTGGGATCACGCTCCATTTGCACCGTCACGTGATTGATCCCCAACGCCCGCATCCGGCCCTGGATCTCCTCCAGCACCGGCTGGTTGTCGGTCGGGTTCCTGACCACGAGATGACCGCTCATGGCCACCACGCCGCTCGTCACGGTCCAGAGGTGGAGATCGTGGACGGAATCCACCCCGGGGACCGAAACGATGCGATCGTGCACGTCGGCCAGGGCAATGTGGGCCGGGGTCGCCTCGAGCAGGACGTCGGTGCTTTCCTTTACTAGCCGCCAGGCGCTGACGAGGACCAGCGCGTTGATGAGCAGCGAGATCAGTGGATCGGCGAGCGTCCACCCCGCGAGCAGCACGATGGCGCCCGCAGCGAGCGCCCCCACCGAGCCGAGCAAGTCGCCGAGGACGTGCAGGTAGGCGCCTCTCTGATTGAGGGAGTGTTGGTGGCCCCGATGCAGGACGGCAACGGCCGCGAGATTGGCCACCAGGCCCACGCTCGCCACCACCAGCAGCAGACCCCCGTTCACGGACGGGGGCGCCCGCAGCCGATGCCAGGCCTCGACCCCGATGAGGATCGCGATGGCAAAGAGCACGGCGCCATTGACCAGCGCGGCCAGAATCTCGAGCCGCATGAATCCGAACGAGCGCTGCGCCGTGGCCGGGCGCTGAGCGACCCAGGCCGCGAGCAGCGCCACGGCGAGCGCCGCGGCGTCGGCGAGCATGTGGCCCGCGTCGGCGAGCAGCGCGAGCGAGCCCGCGAGCCACCCGCCGACGAACTCGACGACCATCACGATCGCGGTGATGCCCAGCGCGAGCGTGAGACGGCGACGGGTGTCGACGTTGAGCGGTGCCCGATAGGTGCAGTGGGCTTCGACGGGGAGCATGGGTCGGTCCTCGGGCGAAACATAATACTTGAAGTCGACCCGAGGGCGGCTAGGTTGAGTCCGTGAACGAACCCGCCATCGAATCGCTGGGCCTCCGCCTGCTCGCCGTGCTCGTGCTCGTGGCGGCGAACGCGTTTTTCGTGGCGGCGGAATTCGCCCTCGTGGCCGCGCGTCGCACCCGCATCGAAGCCATGATCCGCCGCGGCGACCGCAAGGCCAAGACCGTCCGCAAGGCGCTGCAGGACCTCTACCGCCAGCTCTCGGCCGCGCAGCTCGGCATCACCGTCGCCTCGATCCTGCTCGGCTACGTCGCCGAGGACACCGTGGCGCATCTGTTCCGGGAGTGGTTCGCCGCGCTCCCCAAGAGCCTCAACTTCCTGACGCGGGGCGGCATCGCTTCGGTCGTCGCCGTCGCCGTCATCTCCTTCCTTCATGTGGTGTTCGGCGAGCAGGCGCCCAAAGCTTGGGCCATCACCTACCCCGAGGCCACGAGCCGCTGGGTCGCGGCGCCGCTGATCTTCTTCTCCTGGATCACGCGGCCGTTCACCGAGCTCCTCAATTGGAGCGCCAACCTCGTGGTTCGGCTCTTGGGCATCAAGAGCACGAACCCCGAGCACGACCGCGTCCATTCCCCCGAAGAGATCCGGATGCTGGTCGAGCAGAGCCGCAAGACCGGAGGGTTGGGCGCAGCCGACGCCCGGCTGCTCGAGGGCGTGTTCGAGTTCAGCGAAAAGAACGCCCGCGACGTGATGACGCCCCGCACCGAGATCGTGGCGCTACCCGCCGAGGCCTCGCTCCCCGAGGCCGCCGACCGCGTGGCGGCGGCCGGCCGGTCGCGCTATCCCGTGAGCGGCGAGTCGCTCGATGACGTCGTCGGCATCGTGCACGCGAAGGACATCCTGCGCGGCCTGCGCGCCGGAACGAAGGACACCGTGCAGGACATCGCCCGGCCGGCGTTCTTCGTGCCCGGCACGCGCGAGGTGGAAGACGTGCTCTCCGACATGAAGCGCCAGAAGGTGCACCTCGCCATCGTGCTCGACGAGTTCGGCGGCACGGCCGGATTGGTGACGATGGAGGACCTGCTGGAGGAGATCGTCGGGCCCATCTACGACGAATACGACCGGCCCCCGCCGGGGACGCCCTCCACGGCCAGCGCCGCCGCTCCGCCAACCGGCGGACCGCCGATCCTCGCGGGCGGCACCGAGATCAGCGAAGTGAATCGCATGCTGCGGTTGCACCTCGAGGATGACGATTACACGACCATCGGTGGGCTGCTGTTCGGGACGCTGGGCCGCCTGCCCAAGGTCGGCGATCGCGTGACCCTACAGGGCGCGACGTTCGAGATTATGGAGATGGATGGCCGGCGCGTGGGGAGAGTGCGGGTCTGGCCGGCGACCGCCACGCGCGCGGCAGAATCGAGCCCCGTCTCCCGCCCCCCCCGCCCCCCCCGCCCCCCGCGCTCTTCCAGTTAGCGTCGCCGGCGCGCCAGCTGGGCCGCCAGCTCGAGCGCGGCGCGCATCGAGCCGGCGTCGGCCGTGCCCTTTCCCGCGATGTCCAAAGCGGTGCCGTGATCGGGCGCGGTCCGGATGAACGGCAACCCCAGTGTCACATTCACGCCCGATCCGAAGCCCGCCACCTTCACCGCAGTCATGCCCACGTCGTGATAGGGAGTGAGCACCGCGTCGAAGTCGCCGCGCAACGCCTTCACGAACACGGTGTCGGCGGGGAGCGGACCGGCGGCGCCGAGCGCTAGCGCGGCGGGACGCAGGACGCGCTCGTCCTCGTCGCCGAACAGGCCGCCCTCGCCCGCATGCGGGTTGAGCGCGCACACCGCGAGACGCGGGGCGGCAATCCCCCACCAGTCCCGGAGCGCGTCGGCGGTAATGCGTCCGGCTTGCACGACCCGCTCCGTCGTCACCGCCGCCGCGACGTCGCGCAGCGGCAGATGCGTGGTGACGAGGACGACGCGCAACTTCCCCGTCGCGAGCATCATGGCGACCGGCACGTCCCCAGCGAGATGCGATAGGAATTCAGTGACGCCCGGATAGCGGTAGCCTGCCGCATGGAGTGCCTGCTTGTGGACCGGCCCGGTGACGATCGCGTCCACTTCGCCACGGAGCGCCAGGCGGGCAGCCTCTTCGATGGCCTGGCCGGCGACGCGCCCGGCATCCAATTCGCTCAGCTTGCTCCCCGCTCCCTGCTCCCTGCTCCCAACGATGCGAATCTCCGCATCGAGCGGCTGAGCCAATGCCTTGGTGACCACTTCCGGCCCGATCCCCCGGGGGTCCCCCAGGGTCACGGCCAGACGGGGACGGGAAGCCACGGTGCTAGAGCTGGATGTCGATGTAGGTCTGGCGCCGCAGTTGGTCGATGTAGTGGCGGACGGCGAGTTGCTCGCCGAGTGTCTGGCGGATGCGGAGCTTGACGTCGTCGAACGTGAGCTCGCCCTCGGGGTGCCGCGCGGTGATTTCCAGGATCGCGAACTTGAGCCGCCGCGTGCCCGCGCCGATCGTGACGACCGGCTTCAGGCCCAGCGTCGTATCGCTCGCGACCAACTGCTGGTACTCGGGCGGCAGCTGCGTGACGGCCGCGTCCTCCGCGAGTTTGGGCTCCGTCGGGTCCGCGTAGAGCCGGGCGAGCGAGTCGAACGACGCGCCGCGCGCCAGCGCGGCGTGGACCGAGTCGGCCAGGCGCCGCGCGATTTCCACTTGCGCTGGACTGATGTCCGGCTCGATGAGGATGTGGCGCGCCAGGATCTCGGCAGGCTGCGTCCGCTCCACCCTGATGATGTGGAAGCCGAAGGGCGTGGCGACCACGTCCGAGATCTCTCCGGGCCGCAGACGGAACGCGACATCCTCGAACTCCTTCACCATGACGCCGCGGCGGAACCACCCCAGCTCGCCGCCTTGTGCGGCCGAAGCGCTGTCGGCCGAGAATCGCTTGGCGGCGCCCGCGAAGTCCGCCCCGTGGCGCAGCTCGACGAGCAGCGATTCGGCCACTTGGCGGGCGCGCTCCCTGGCCGTCGAGTCGGGCTGTGGCTTGATCACGATCTGCCGGAACGAGATGGTGGCGGGGCGGCGCGGTTGCTGGGCCTTATTCTCCTCCCAGAACTCCCGCATCTGGGCTTCGGTCGGCGGGATCGGTCGCATCTTCCCCTTCTGCTGCTGCGCTTCGATCAGCCGGCGCGCGTATAGCGTGCGGCGTTGGGCATCGGCCAGCCAGCGTCGCCACTCCTCGACGGAGCCGAAGCGGGCGGCACGCAACTGATCGCGAAATTCCGCTTCGGTGTTGAACTGCTTGCGCACATTCTGGTAGGTCTGCTCCACCTGGTCCAATACTTCCTGCTCCGTGATCTTGACCGTCGTGTCGCGCTGCGCCTGCTGGACGAGCATCTCCTCTTCGACCATCTGATCGAGGACCTGGCGCCGCAGCTTGGCACGGCCGGCCGAGTCCGCCGGCAGCTGGCGGCCCTGCGCCTGCATCTGCACGATCTCTTCCTCGAGCTGCGACGCCAGGATCGGGCGGGTCCCCACGATCGCGACGATGCGGTCCAGGTGCGCCGGCGGCTGCGGCGGGGACGGCTGCTGCGCCGAAGCAACCGTCGAGAGGCACGAGGCGAGGATCGCGATACCGCCGGCAATCCAGTGGCGCATCAATGGAGTGTCCGGCGACGCGTGGTGTCGGCGGGCGCGGGAGCCGGCGCCGGTAGCCGCGGCGTGCCGGTGGTCCGGAGCGAATCCGCCCTGATCTGCTGGGCTCGCTCGAGCGCGCGGCGCACTCCCGCCTCATCCACGCTCCAGCGCGCCCGCGCGCGTAGCGCCTCGCCGAAGAACGGAGGAACCGGGAAGAAGCGCGCGCGTCCGTGGACCACCCGGTCCACGTAATCGTTCACCCGCGCCATCGCGAAGCGGAGGCGCGCCTCTGGGGTCGCCGCGGAGTCCCGCAGCATCTCGGGCGTCAGGTTCAAGACTTGGCCGAGGAGGGCGATCGCGGAATCGTGCTGGGCGCGCAGCAGCTTCCAGTCCTCAGGCGTGAGCGTGACTTTGGCGGAGTCGGCCTGCGCGAGCAGGAGCTGCCGCTGCACGATCGCCTTGAGGAATTGACGGATCTGGTCGTCCGTGGCCTGCGGCAGCGACTGCACCACGGAGGGGTCGAGCGCCGCGAGCCAGCGCGCGAGGTCGCGGACGCGGAACGCGCCACCCCGGTACTCCACCAGCACGCGGCTGCTCGTGCGCGCGGCGTCGAGATCCTGCACCGCGGCGCGCACCAGCGCGGGCGCGCGGCTCACCGGCTCGATCCGCCGCTTCAGCGTGAGGCTGTCGAGGTAAAGCGAGTCCCCGTGAAACATCAGCCGCTCCTCGAGGCCGACCCGGAACGAATCACGCACCTCGGCGAGCGGCGGGCGCCGAATGATGTGGTACCCAAAGGGGCTCTTCACCACCTCGCTCACACCCCCCGGGGAGAGTTGCCACGCCGCATCCTCGAACGCCTGCACGAACTGGCCGCGCGCGGTCACCCCCAGCGAGCCGCCCTGCACCTTCGAGCCGGGATCGTCCGAGTACCGTCCCGCGAGCTGGCCGAACCGCGTCCCCGCCGATCGGGCTTGCGACAGCAGCTGCTCCGCCTGGCGGCGTTTCTGGGCGTCCACAGCCGGGGCGGAGTTCGGCGGAACCTGTAAGAGGATGTGCTGGAACGTCCGCAGCTGGCCCGCCTGGTACGCCGAGTCCACCTGCTGCGCGCTCAGGTTGGCGCCGCGCGACGTGAGCCGGTCGTGGAATCGCTCCCATTTGAGCTGTGAGATGAGCGGCCACATGGCCGCCGCCATCGTCGCCGAGTCACGCAGATTCTGGCCGGCGGCCAGCGCCTGCGCGAGTAGCGCATAATCGACCCAGACGTGGGCCAGCCGGCTGAGCGCGAGGGGATCGAGGGGAACCTGTTTGCCCGAGCCCGCCCATTGGGCCATACGCTCGACGCTCAGGGTTTGGTCGTTGGCGCGCGCGACGGTCTCGGGCCGCGGCGAGAACGCATCGCGCAGGGCGTCGCACCCGACCAGGGTGAGCGCCACGAACACCAGACTCAACCGTCGCATCCCATATCCCCTTTTCCTAACGATGGTGGTCCCGCAGAACGGCCGTGAGCGCCCGGACGAGGCCGGGGCCGATCGTCTCTCCGCCGAGCCGGCGGAGCCTGAGAGAGAGCGGCACGGCACGCCGCACGTCCGCCTCGAACTGCACGGCCTCGAGGGCCACCTGCAAGCCCGCCAGCCGCGGTGCCGCATTCCGCCGAAACATGAGCCGTGCCTCGTCGCCCTTGATCAGGACTGTTTCCAGGCCCGCCTGGGCGCCAACGGCACGGAGATCGGCAACGAGGAGGAGACGCTCCGCTTCGGGCGGCAGCGGTCCGAATCGATCGCGCAGCTCCTCGCGGACGGCTTGAATCTCACCTGCTTGCTCCGCCCGCGCCAGCCGCCGGTAGAGATCGAGCTTCGCGTCGTCGTCCTCGACGTAGCTGTCGGGCAGATGGGCGGGAGCATCCAGGGTGACGTCCGGCGGCGTCCATTGCTCTCTGCTCCCCGCTCCCTGCTCCCCCCTGAGTCCCTTCACCGTCTCCTCGAGCCACCGCAGGTACATGTCGAACCCCACCGCCTGTACGTGACCCGACTGTTCGCCCCCCAGCAGGTTCCCCGCCCCGCGCAGCTCCAAATCACGGAGCGCGATCCGATAGCCCGATCCCAGATCGGTATGATGCTCGAGCACCTGCAAACGTTCCTCCGCCTCGGCGTCCACCTGGTCGGGCACGAGCAGATAGCAGAACGCGCGGCGGTGGCTGCGCCCGACCCGGCCGCGGAGCTGGTACAGCTGCGCCAGGCCGAACCGATCGGCGCGGTCTACGATCATCGTGTTGGCGTTGGGGACGTCGAGGCCCGACTCGACGATCATCGTCGAGACGAGGATGTCCACTTCCCCGCGCACGAACCGGCCCATCACCGCTTCGAGGTCCTGCTCGCGCATTTGGCCATGCGCCACCTCCACGCGCGCGCGCGGCGCGAGCGCCCGGACTCGCTCCGCGATCGTCTCGATCGTCTCGATCCGGTTGTGCACGAAATACACCTGCCCGCCACGGTCCAGCTCGCGCGCCATCGCCTCCTCGAGCAGCGCGTCGTCCCACGGCTCCACGAACGTCAGCACCGGGGAACGGTCTTTGGGCGCGGTCTCGAGCAACGCCAGGTCGCGGAGTCCCGCCAGCGACAGGTGGAGCGTGCGGGGGATCGGAGTCGCCGTCAGTGTCAGCACGTCCACCGACAGCTTCAGCTGCTTGAGGCGCTCCTTGTGCCGCACCCCGAAGCGGTGCTCCTCATCCACGATCAGGAGCCCCAGATCCTTGAAGAGCACGTCCGGCGACAGCAGGCGGTGCGTCCCGATCACGATGTCCACCTCGCCGCCGGCGATGCGCTCCACCACTGCGGCCGTCTCCTTGGGACTGCGAAACCGCGACAGCACCTCGATCCCGACCGGGTAGTCGGCGAGGCGCTCCCGAAACGTGCGTCCGTGCTGCTCCGCGAGAATGGTCGTGGGGACGAGGATCACCGCCTGCTTGCCGGCCTGCACCGCCTTGAAGGCGGCGCGCACCGCGACCTCGGTCTTGCCGTATCCCACGTCGCCTACGAGCAGCCGGTCCATGGGGCGCGCCCGCTCCATATCGCGCTTGACTTCGTCGGACGCGCGCCGCTGGTCGGGCGTGTCTTCATAAAGGAAAGCGGATTCGAGCTCGCGCTGCCACGGCGTATCCGGAGGAAACGCGAACCCGGTCGCGAGCTGCCGCCGGGCGTACAGATCGAGCAGCTCCGCGGCCATCGCGCGGATCGCCGCCCGCGTCTTGTCGCGTTGGCGCTGCCACGTGGTCGTTCCCAGGCGATGCAGCCGCGGTGGCGGGATGTCACCATCGTCCCCCGCCCCCTGCGCGGTGCGATAGGGCTCGAGCTGATCGATCCGGTACAGCGGGACGTTGAGCCGGTCGCCCCCTTCGTACTCCACGATGGCGACTTCGAGCGTGGCCCCTTCTGCTCCGACCGCGATCGTCTGCAGGCCGCGATAGATGCCGATGCCGTGCTCCAAGTGCACGACGTAGCCCCCCGGAGCCAGCGGCCGCGTCGCCATCGTGGACACGGCGCTGCGGTAGCGGCGCGGGCGCCGCAGCCGCCGCGCCCGCCGGAAGATTTCGTGGTCGGTGAGGACCCGCAGTGCCGGCATGATGAATCCGCCGTCCAGCGCTCCCACCGCCAGCGTGGCGCGATCGGTGCCGAGCAGCTCCTCGAGCCGCTCGAGCTGACCTTCGTTGTCGCACAGAATGACGGTCGGCGGCGGGGTCGCAACGATTTGGCGCAGGCGCTTCAGGTCCCGGTCCACGGACTCCGGAGGGGCGAGCGGGAAGCGCTGCTCGGTTTCCGTCTCCGACAGTGCGACCCGGCCCAGCCGCGCGAGCCGCGTCCGCCAGGCCGCCGGCTCGATCAACAGCTCTTCACGTGGCGGCGGGTCCTCGCCCAGCCGGCGCGCCACCTCGAGGTGATGTGCGGCGTCCGCCCACGCCCGCGCGACCTCGCGCTCCACGGCGGATTCTTGATCGATGACGATCACCGTGTCGGATGGCAGGAGGTCCAGCAGGTTGCTCCGTCGCGGCACCGCGCCTGGCCGGCCTACGTCTGCATGCTCTGACTTCACGGGGAGCACCGTCACCCGTTCCAACGCTTCACCGGAGCGCTGGGTGTCGAGATCGAAGCTGCGTAGCGATACGATCTCGTCGCCCCACCACTCGATCCGCGCCGGCGCCGCCATGCCGAAACCGTAGACATCGAGAATGCCGCCGCGCACGCTGTACTGGGCGACTTCAGTAACCGCGGGGACGCGCTGGTAGCCCATGGCGTCCAGCCGCTCGGTCGTCTCGGTGAGTCCCCTCTCCTGCGTCGTCGCCTCGAGCTCGAGACGGGCTTGCTCCAACGCCTCCGGTACCGCCGTGCGTTCCGCGCTCGCCCGCGCGGTCGTGACCAGGACCCGCACCGCCCCGCGCAGCAGCGCTTCGAGCGTCTCGATCCGCTCACCGGCGAGTTCGTAGTGCGGCTCCTCGGCGCCGAGCGACTCGCGCTGAGGATAGAGCGCCGGTCCGCCGGCATTCCCCATCAAGGTCTGCAGGTCGGCCAGCCAGCGCTCCGCGTCTCCGGGAGTCGGCGCGACGACCGCGAACACGCGCTGCGGCAGCCGTCGCGCCAGCGCCGCCACCAGCACGACGGGGCTGGAGCCCGGCAGCCCGCCCACGCCGATCCGCGTTCCTGGAAGGGGCAGCCGCTCCGCGAGCGACCGCGTGGTGGGGAGATCGTCGAACCGATCCAGCAGAAAGTCGAGCGGCATCAGCGGGTCCGGGTCGCCACCCCCAGCTCGGCCGCCGCCAGCAGCAGCGCGAGCACGAGCAGCACGCCGCTGGCGTCGGCGCGCCGCGTCCCGACGAACCGCTCGGACGCAAAGCGCACGTCCTCGAGTACCTCGGCGCGCTCGGTCCCTCCGAAGGCGGCCGTGGCCACCGTCGCCGTGGCCGGCGTGAGATCGGACTCACGCGGGTCGGGGCCGAAGACCGTTGCACCCACCGTATCGGCCCCACGCGTCCGGAACTCCACCCGAGGCGCGCCTTCCGCCATCGCGACATCGGCTTCACCCACGACGACACGATTCATGAGCGCGTCCACAAATGGCACGAACCCCGGCGTCGCCGGCAACGCTGTCCACGCCGTGTCCAGCCGGCTGCCGAGGAGTACGACGCTGCCGGACCGCACCAGCCACGGTTCCCCATTGACCATCGCCAACACGGCGGCGTCCCCCTGCTGCCCGCTCCCCGATGTCTCCAGGCGGTATCGCCGCGTCACCTGCACGCCCGCAATGATCGTGAGCTCGGGCGCGGCAATCGCGCCCGGCGTGCCGGCCTCTCCCCAGCGCCACGGCACCCCGCGCGCCGCCAGCGCGCGGTTCGCCTGCCCCACGAGCGCGGGGTCCGCCGGCGGCAGGACCACGGAGCGCGTACCACCCGGGAGGTCGCCGATGACGACGTCACGCCCGTCGCTGACGCGCCGTCCCTCCCGCAACACGGCCAGGGCGGCCGCGACGAACGGACCGGCGCCGGGCGTCGCCGTGACGCGCGCCGGCGGCGCCACGCGCCACACGAACAGCCGCCGGTCGTCGGCTCGCAGCTCATCGGGCTCGAGCGTCGCTTCTCCCGTCCACCAGCCGGGCGCGATGGATTGTGCGGGCAACGGCACCGTGACCGCCGCGCCTGGCGCCGCCAGGCCGCGCGCGGCACTTCCTCCTCGGTCGCGACCGACGCGAATAGTGACCGGAACCGGTTGTGCGCTTGTCCCCGCCCCTCCCGATCCCGTGACTTCGACGACTGCGGCACCCTCCGTCACGCGCACCGCCGCGATGCCTGTGTTCGGCACCGCGCGGCCAGGTGCGAGCGTGAGCACGCGCACGCCCCGCGGCACGTCCGCCCTTCCCTCCGCAAGCGCCGTACGCTGCAGGTCGCTCAGCACGTGCACCTCGCGCCCCGGAAGCGGCTCGGCGTGCACCAGCCGCGCGGCGCGCTCGACGGCTTGCACCAGATCGAGCCGCTGCCATCCGGCCTTGGTGCTTTCAGCGCTCGCGAGCAGCGTCTCGCGCGACCCGCCTCGCACCACGCCATCCGCCAGCATCAGCCACACACGATCCGCCGGCGTGGTGCGCGCGATCGAGGCGCGGGCGGCGACCCGGAGCCGATCGAGAATCGGGCGACCATCTACCACCGCGCCGGACGACGGGGAGTTGTCGAGAATGACGACGAGTGCCGTCGGCTCGTGCGCCCCCCCCCCACCCCCCTTGACCCGCATCACCGGACGGGCGGCTGCCAGCACGATGACGACGATCAACGCCGTCCGGAGGATCAGCAGTAGGAGATGGCGCAGCTTGAGCCGCCGAGCGCTCTCGCGCTCCGCGGCGCTCAGATAGCGGAGCGGCGGGAAGTCGAGCTCGGGAGGCGTGCGACGCTGCAGGAGATGGAGTAACGCGGGGATCGCCGCGGCGGCAAGCCCCAGGAGCGCCAGCGGATGGATGAAGCTCACGTCAGCAGGCGCAACGCCATGCCGAACGGCATGTCCGTCTGCACGTGATGGTAGGCGATGCCGTGGCGGCGGCAGGCCGTGCGCCACGCGGCAATCTCCCGACGCACCGTGTCCGCATAGGCGCGCGCCAGCTCGCGCGGCCGCACCACCACGCTCACCGCCGACTCCGGGTCGCGGAATCGGACTTCGGGCGGACCACCCAGCTCTACCTCCGCCGGATCCATCAGGTGGAAGACCACGACCTGATGCCCCCGATGCCGCAGGTAGCGCAGTGCCGTCAGCGCCAGGTCACGGTCGAACAGCAAGTCCGACAGCAGTACGACCATGCCACGCCGGGTGAGCAACGCGGTGAGTCGTTGCAGCGCGGCGTGCGCCGCCGTGCCGAGTCCGTCGGGCGTATCGAGCAAGCCGCGCACCAGACGCGTCCACTGCCCGGTCTTCACGCGCGCCGGAATCACCTGCCGTACCTGCTCGTCGAACGTCACAAGCCCGGTCGCGTCGCGCTGGCGCAGCAGGATCAGGGCCAGTGCCGCCGCCAAGCGATCTGCGTACGCACGCTTGGTGAGCCGCTCCGGCGTCCCACGCCACGCCATCGAGCGGCTCGCGTCCACGAGAATCATGGCGCGGAGATTCGTCTCTTCCTCGAACTGTTTGACGAACAGGCGGTCGGAGCGACCCAGGATGCGCCAGTCGAGGTAGCGCAGCTCGTCGCCGGGCTGATAGGCGCGGTGCTCGGTGAACTCCACCGAGAAGCCGCGGAAGGGCGACCGATGCAGCCCCGCGAGGAAACCTTCCACCACTCCCTCGGCGACGATTTCGATGCCACCGAGGCGGGCGACTTCAGCGGGGTCGAGGAGATCTAGGCGAGGGGGGGCGGACATGCGTGGCGGAAGCTAACGGCGAGACGAATGTCCCTGCCATGGGACACCGGCGCTATGCGGACACGGCTACAAGTGACTGTCGCTAAATGAGTTATGGTCAATCGGCTCCTGGCATGTTCTCTGCCCATAGCGGCGCGGGAGGCACTATGCTAGCTCACATCGCGTTGCTCGCCCTGTCGGCCGTGCCGGTACCCGAAACGCGGTACCCGGCCCCCTCTACTTACCGTCCCCGTATCGAGCTGTGGACCAACCGCGGCGATGCGGCCGTTTATACCCGCGGCGAGCGCGTCCGGACGTTCTTCAAGCTCGATCGCGACGCCTTCGTCACGATCTTCCGCGTGGATACCGACGGCCGCGTCCGGGTCCTGTTCCCCCGCGAGCCGTGGGAGGACAACTTCGCGCGCGGCGGGCGCGAGTTCGAGGTGGATGGCCGCTCGTCCGGTGGCGACGCATTCACGATCGACGACTATCCCGGCGTCGGTTACCTCTTCGCAGTCGCGTCGGCCGATCCCTTCGTGTACGACGGCATCGAAAGCGGTGATCACTGGGACTACCGCGTGATCGCCGACGGCCGCGTGCGCGGCGATCCCTACGTCGCACTGACCGATCTGGCGCAGCGCATCGTCGCGGAAGGATACTCCGACTGGGACTACGACATCGTTTCCTACAATGTCGAGCGGCACTACGACTACCCGCGTTTCCTTTGCTATGACTGCCACACCTACGTGAGCTATCCGTACTGGGATCCGTATTACAATTCGTGCGTCCGTTTTCGCATCTTCGTCTATGACGATCCGTGGTACTACCCGTACCGCTATTATGGCGGCAACCGCGTCGTGTTCGGGCGGCCCTACCGGCCGCAGCCCCGCTTCATCTTCAAAGATTGGGGAGTGAACCTGCCGAGTCGCGACGGCTTCGTCACGCGCGAGCGCGAGCGGCCCGCCAACGACGACACTCGCCGGGGCGTCACCGGCCGTGACATCGGTGGCCGGGGCATCATCCCACCTCCCAACGTGCGGGAGCGTCGCGAGCGCCCGGGGCAACCCGGGCAGCCGGGTAACGACGGGAACGACAATCGTAACGGCGACCGAAACAACGACCGGAACAACGACCGGAACAACGACCGCCACGAGCCGAATCGGCCCAGTAACGACGGCAACAATGACGGCCGTGGCGGCGGTCGTCGACAGGGGGAGGGCCAGCAGGGCCAGCAGGGCCAGCCGGACCGAGGCCAGGGCCGTCGCGCGCCGCCCGATCGGCCGATGATTCTGCCGCCTCGCGATGAGCCACGGGCGGAGCCGCGGCGCGAGCCTCCGCGCGCCGAGCCATCGCGCGCCGAGCCACGCACTGAACCGCGGCGTGAGGAGCCGCGGCGAGCAGAGCCGCGCAACGAGCCGCGCAACCAACCTGCACCCCGGGCCGAGCCGCAGCGCGAAGCTCCCAAAGAGAGGCCGCGGAGCGAGCCGGAGGTTCGCCGCCGCAAGCCCTGAACGTTCAAACTGAAACCGCTAACGCGCCCGATCGTGGTCACCACCGGTCGGGCGCGTTAGCTTTCCTTCCCTTTCCTTTTCTGAGGACTGAATCCGTGCATCACCCGCTTCGTCTGCTCGCGCTGCTGCTGCTCCCCGGCGCGCTCACCGCGCAAACACCTGCCACCGTGCAGCGGGCCGCGCAGTCTATCACACCCGAGGACATCCGGCGCCGCATCGGCATCATCGCCGACGACTCGATGCGCGGCCGCGACACGCCGAGTCCCGAGCTCGACAAGGTCGCCACCTACATCGCCGGGGAATTCCGCCGACTGGGCCTGAAGCCCGGCGGCGACAGCGGGACGTTCGTACAGCGCTATGCTATCAACCGGGTGCAGTTCGTTCCGGAAAGCTCGGCCGCCTTCGTGCACGGCGGCGCGAGTGACGTATCGCTCACGTATGGGAAAGACTACCTCTTCATAGACAATGCATTCGAAAGCGGGGACTACGCCGGCGATCTCGTGCTGCTCTCCGGTCCCGTCGCGGGGGCGCTCACGGCTGACACCGCGGCGCTCGCCGGCAAGATGCTGATCTTCGCCACAGGCCCGCGCAACAGGGCGGAACGCCAGCGGGTGATCGCCTGGAAGCCCGCCGGCATCGTCTTGATCACTCCGGCGCCGGACTCGGTATGGGCAACGATCGCAGCGCGTAACAGTCGAGTCCAACTCCGCGATCCGGGCCGGCAGGTGGGACCGCCCATCATCCTCGCGGCTCGCGTATCATCGCTGCAACCGGTCGTGACGCCGTTTGGCGCGGACCTCGCGGCCGCGCAATCGGCGACGGCGTTCGAGGCAAGACCCCTGACGGGCGCGCAGCTGCACGTCCATGGCCGCATCCGCGCCGTGGAGCGGAACTCGGCGCCGAACGTGGTCGGCATTCTCGAGGGAAGCGACCCTCGCCTGAAAAATGAGTACGTCGTGTACAGCGCCCACATGGATCACGTCGGTGTGGCGGGTCCCGCTGGAAGCGGCGGCTGCCGCGCGCAGGGCGCGGACTCGATTTGCAACGGTGCGGACGACGACGGGTCGGGAACGGTCGCGGTGATCGAGGCTGCCGAGGCCTTTGTCGCCCTCACTCCGCGCCCAAAGCGGTCCATCATTTTTCTGACGGTGAGTGGAGAAGAAAAAGGACTGTGGGGAAGCGCGTACTTCGCCGAGCACCCGCCCGTGCCCATCGCTTCGATCGTGGCGGACCTCAACATCGACATGGTGGGCCGCAACTGGAAGGATACGGTCGTCGTCATCGGGAAGGAACACTCGGATCTTGGCGCGACGCTGAACCGCGTGGCCGCCGCGCACCCCGAGCTGCACATGCGGCCGATCGACGACATCTGGCCACAGGAGAACTTCTACTTCCGGTCCGATCACTTCAACTTCGCGCGCAAGGGCGTGCCGATTCTCTTCTTCTTCAGCGGCACGCACCCGGATTACCACCAGCCCGGCGACTCGCCGGACAAGATCGACGCCGAAAAGGAAGCGCGGATCGTGCGGCTGGCGTTCTATCTGGGGCTCGACGTGGCGAACTCCGCCGAGCGGCCCAAGTGGAACCCGGACAGCTACAAGCGGATCGTCACGGGCAACTGAGCGTCCTCACCGCTCCAGCACGAGGACGACCACCGACCCAGGGATGATGGGCGGACGGGGGCGGGGGCGCTCAGGTGTCGGCTCGGGCGGCTGCCCGAATTCCGCGGCCACCGTGTAGATCCGATGGGTCCGCTCGTCCAACGCGACGGTACGGCCGCCCCGCTGGGTGGGCACGGTAGCAACGACCCGGAAGCTGTCGGGCGATTGCTCGTGCACGATGGTCAACGTCCCTTCGCCGTTCGAGCTGAACGCCAGAGCGGTGGCCGGATCGAAGGCTGCGCCATCAACGCCGCTGCCGATAGGCAATGAGACCAGCACCCGGCCGCGATCGGCATCCACGACCGCCATCAATCCGTTCGAGCAGACCGAGAAGAGCCGCCGCCCGCGGCGGTCGATAGCCAGACCGGACGGCTCCTCGCATGGGGCGAGCGACCAGCGCCCTTGCACGGCGAGCGTGCGTGGATCGAACGCCACGATCTCGCTCTTGTCTTCGATGTTCACGTACATGCGGCCCCGCCCGTCGGACACCGCGAATTCCGGCCTGCCACCGAGGTCGATCGTGCCGACGACCGCGCCGGTCCGCGCATCGAGGGCGGTGGCGTTGGCGCTGCCGCCGTTGAACGTAAAGACACGCTTGGACACCGGGTCGTATACGATGGCATCCGGATTTCGGCCGGTGACCTTGACGCTGGCAACCGGTGCCAGTGTCTTCAGATCGAAGATGGTCACGGTGGAGTCGCGGCCGTTGCTCGTGAACCCGCGGCCCACCTCTCGCGCGAACGCGATCCCGTGCACGCCCAGGGTATTGGGAATGTCCCCGACGACCGAGTCGCGGTCGAGATCGATGACGGCCACGTGCGTGCCGCGCGACACGTACAGCCGGTGGGCCGCCGTGTCCACCGTCAGGTAGTCCCAACCCCCCTCACCGGCCAGCGGAATGCGGCGGACCACGTGGTAGGAGACGTCCTGGGATCGCGCCGGCGGCGCGACAAGTGCACCGAGCGCGAGGAGCGCGCCTATCCCGATTGAGCGAGTCATCAGATCTCCAGTGTGTGCGTGAAGTCTACACTACACACCCGGCCTCTGGCGCCCGCGTCACGGCGTGGCGATCCTTTCGACGTTCCAATCCGGAGTGCGCCTCGTGCGGGTGCTGATCGTAGAAGATGATCCCGAGCTCGCCGGCTTGCTCCGCGACGGGCTGCGCGAGCACCGGATCGACCCGACCCTGGCCGCAAGTTTCGCGGAGGGGCGTGATCGGGCCATCGACGGGGACTACGATGTGGTGATCGTGGACGTGCGTCTGCCCGGTGGCACCGGGTTCGAGTTGTGCGTCGAGCTGCGGCGCCGCAAGGTTAGCACCCCCGTGCTGATGCTCACGGCGCTCGACGCCGTGGACGACCGCGTCCGTGGTTTCGAGGTCGGCGCGGACGACTATCTCACCAAGCCGTTCGCGTTCCGCGAGCTCGTCGCCCGCTTGCACGCCCTGGCGCGCCGCCGCGCGCTGGCGCTCCGGCCCGCGGTGTCGCGCATCGCCGATCTCGAAGTGGATCTTGGGTCGCGCGAGGTCCGCCGGGGCGGCCGCCCGATCGCGCTGACGGCGAAGGAATTCGCGCTGCTGGAACTGTTCATGCGCCATCCAGGCCAGGTGCTGGATCGCACCACGATCACGGCCCACGTCTGGGATCAGAACCACGATCCGTTCGCCAACGTGCTCGAGGTGCTGGTGCGGCGCCTGCGCGGCAAGATCGACGACGGCTTCGAGCCCAAGTTGATTCGCACCATGCGCGGCGCCGGGTACCGCTTCGGCTCGTGACGTCATCACCCTCCCTTGCCCAGCTCCGGGTCCGCCTCACGTTGTGGTACGCGGGGACGTTCGCGCTGATCCTGTTGCTCCTCGGCGCCGGCCTGTTCCTGTCGATCCAGTTGCAGATCTCGCGCCGGCTCGATGCGTCGCTCGCCGGCGCGACCGCCGCGGTGATGCGCGCCACCCGCGACCTCGAGGCGGAGCGTACCGCCGGCCGCCCCGCCGACGCCGTGGAGGAGCTGCACATCCCCGATCGCGAGCTGTACCTCTTCGACGCCAACGGCCGGCCCATCACGCCCCCCCACGCCGACGAATGGGTCCAAGCCGCCGCTCGAGAGGCCGCGAGCACCGGAGGTGGGCGCGTGAACCGGCAGCGCCATGCGCCGGGAATGCGCGACCACGAGGTTCGCCTGCATGCCGAGCGCTTCACCGCTCCATCGGGGACGACATACGTCGCCGCCGCCGTCGCCGAGCGGCCGGAGATCGAGGAGCAGTACGCATCGGTGATAGGGACGTTCGCCGGAGCGGCGCTCGCGGCGCTCGTGCTCGTCGCCGCCGGCGGTTTCATTCTTGCCCGCAAGTCCACGATTCCAGTCGAGCGGTCGATGGAGCAAATGCGGCGTTTCATGGCGGATGCCGCGCACGAGCTGCGCACGCCGGTCGCGATCTTGCGCGCTCGCGCCGAGGTGGCGCTTGCGCATGCGCGTGACCCCGGCACCGACGAGACCGCGCTCCGGGCGATCGAGCGCGAGACGGATCGCATGGGAGCGATCGTAGCGGACCTGCTCACGCTGGCGCGCGCGGATGCAGGCGAACGGCCCGTCGCCCGTGAATCGCTCTACCTCGACGACCTCGCGGCGGAGGCAGTCGAGGCGGCACGTGCGCTCGCCGAGCGTAAGGGTGTCGCGCTGGAAGTCGGGTCGTTCGAGGAAACGCGGATCACGGGCGATCCCGCGCTGGTGCGGCGGCTCGTGCTCATCGTGTTGGACAACGCGATCAAGTACACGCCGAAGGGCGGCCGTGTCCGTCTCGATGTGACGTCGGCCGACGGCAAGCGTTCAGTGGTCGTGTCCGACACGGGGATTGGGATCCCGGCCGATCAGCTGCCCCGCATTTTCGAGCGGTTCTACCGCGGTGATGCGGCCCGCCGCGAGGCGGAAGGGGCCGGGCTCGGCCTCGCTATCGCCCGCTGGATCAGCGACTTGCACGGGGCGCGCATCGCCTTCTCGTCGACGGCCCAAGGGACACGCGTCGAGGTCGATTTTCCGGTGGCGGTGTAAGCCCGCTGTAAGGTTCCCCCGCTTACTTTCCCGGCGATGCGGATCGCGCTGACGCTCCTCTGTCTGCTCGCGCCAAGCGAGTTGCTGGCCCAGCAACCCGTGACCCGCGCCGCGGCGGTGACGGCGGCGCTGATCCGGGGGGCGCGTGCCGCGCTGGGCCGGGCCGACACCGCTGCCGCATGGGGCGTAGCGCGCACGGCGCGCGCCTTCCCCAATCCCACTGTCTCAGGGACGTACTCGAAGGACACGCCGAACTACCACGCGCTCGGCGATCTACCACTCGACCTGCCCTGGCTGCGCGCTCCGCGCATCGGCGCCGCCGAATCGGCGCGCGATGCGGCGCGCTACCGCTTCGCGTTCGAGCGGGCCGCGATCCGGTTCGACGTGGACACGACCTACACCCGCGGGCTCGCGGCGGCGTTGCACGCGCGCCTGTCCCGCCGCACGGCCCTCGACGCCGACAGCCTCCTCAGGATCGCCGAGCTGCGGCGTGACGTCGGCGACGTGAGCGAGCTCGACGTCCGGCTCGCAGCCGTGAATGCCGGTCAGCTCGAGAACATCGCCGTGGACGACTCCTTCGCCGCGCTGAGCACGCTGCTCGCGCTGCAACTCCAGATGGGACTCAGCGGCGACGAGCCGATGATCACGCTGATCGATTCGCTGGTGCCGCCCGCCCCGCTCGACAGCGAGGCGGCGGGCGGCCATAGGCTGCTTCCCGTCGCCGCGGCCGAGGCATCGCTGCGCTCGGCGGAGCGGTCATTGGCATTTGCGCGCCGCAGCCGGTTCGCTCCCAGCCTCCAGCTCGGCTTCGACACCGGCGACCCGACCAGCCCCACGCCCCACCAACTACTGCCGGTCGTCGGCTTCTCGCTGCCGCTGCCCCTCTTCAACTGGAGCGGTGGCGAAGTCATGCGGGCCGCGGCAGAGCGGGACCGGGCGCGCGCGCAGCTCGACCTCACGCGCCGCGAGACCGACGCGGCGGTGGCGCGTGCTCAGCGGAACCTCGCGGCGGCGCGCACCCGGCTGCGCCGCGCCGCGGGACTCGTCGAGAGCGCCAATCGGATCGCCGCGATGTCGCTGCGGGCCTACAGCGAGGGAGCCGTGGCACTGGCGAGCGTGCTCGAGGCACAGCGCAACGCGCGCGATATCCTGGCGCGCTACATCGACGATCTCGCGGCGGCAGATGCGGCGGCTCGTGCACTCCGGCTTCTCACTGCCGGTCCGGACGAGCCATGACCCGCCACATGTGGCTCGGCATTGCGCTCGCTGCGCTCGGCGCGTGCAAGGGC
>Ga0209220_1000153_pt1 | contig 29733 bp, 29 predicted proteins | sample BlaSpr_A8_OM3_M3_FD_187984 | JGI IMG/M metagenome (GOLD analysis project Ga0209220, IMG submission 187984) | Forest soil microbial communities from Thunder Bay, Ontario, Canada - Black Spruce, Ontario site 2_A8_OM3_M3 (SPAdes) (version 2) | ecosystem: Environmental > Terrestrial > Soil > Boreal... | reverse complement strand
GTAACCGTCGTCAAACGTGAGCGCAACTTCACAATTTCGCGCTGGCTTGGCCGCGTCCGCCATAACCTGCTCCACCGTCGTAGCCACGCAGCCACGGTTTCGCAACCAGGAGAGTTGCTGCTCGAACTCTGCCGGCGACACCGTGAGTGCTCGTGCATATGGGCCGGGCGCTATTGTGGGAGAGACATGATGATACATGAAGATGGCGGCCGGCTCCCCGCCACCGGCAGGTGGCGACGCAGCGCCGACGGGCGCGCGCGTAGCCGCGATCGCAATGCAGACGAAGAACGTCAGCAGCGCCGGCGCGAGCAAACGGCGCGCAAGCCGCGGAGCCCTAGCGGTCATTTGCCTCAATAGGAACGGGCGAAGTACGCTCGTACTAATGCAGGCTGCCCGCAGTAAGCGCACTGTTCACCAGATTCGACGCTGCCGACGATGAGGCGCGTGACCGCACCCGTCGCTTCTTTGATATCGAGTTCGCAGGCCGGCCGTTCGCACCAAGGCGCAAGCACGAACCCACGCTGTTCGCGCAGCGCTTTGATGAGGCTATCGCGGTCGGAAACCACGGTTGTGCGCTGGTCGCGAAAAGTGCGCGCTCGTTCCAGCAGATTGTGCTGGATCGCCGCCAGCAGGGGCGGCACACGCATGACGATCGAATCGCGCGGCACCGACTCCTTGCGCGCGGGGTCGTCCGCCGCCAAATCGCGCCGGACCAGCGTGACCGTGCCGGATTCGAGATCGCGCACGCCCAGTTCGATGCGCAGCGGAACTCCGCGCAATTCCCATTCATTGAACTTCCAGGGGGCCGACTGCTCGGCGCGATCGTCGAGATGTACGCGGCACACTCCGCGCAGCTGCTCGCTCAACTCCCGTGCGGCCGGCAAGACGTGCTCTGCGCCCTTGCGGGGTATGGGCACGATGACCACCTGATGCGGTGCGACGGCCGGCGGCAAAACGAGACCGTTGTCGTCGCCGTGCGTCATGACCAAACCGCCCAGAATACGCCAGGAGACGCCCCACGACGTCGTCCAGGCATATTTTTCTTGCTCGTCGACGTCAGTGAATTTCATTTCGTAAGCACGAGCGAAGTTCTGGCCCAGTTCGTGCGAGGTTCCCGCTTGCAACGCCTTGCCGTCGGGCATCAAGGCTTCGATGGCATAGGTGGCAATCGCACCGGCGAACTTTTCATTGTCGCTCTTCTTGCCTGCGAAGACCGGCAGTGCCAGCACGTCTTCCGCGACCTCGCGATAGACCTCGAGCATGCGCTGCACTTCTTCGGCGGCTTCCGCGCGGGTTGCGTGGGCGGTGTGTCCCTCTTGCCAGAGAAACTCGAGCGTGCGCAGGAACGGCCGGGTGGACTTTTCCCACCGCACCACGTTCGCCCACTGGTTGATGAGCAGCGGCAAGTCGCGGTGCGACTGGATCCACTTCGCGTACATGATACCGATGATGACTTCCGACGTTGGACGGATCGCTAGCCGCTCGCTGAGCTTTTCGCCGCCGCCCTCGGTGACCCAGGCGACCTCAGGCGCAAAACCCTCGACGTGCTGAGCTTCCTTCATAAGCAGACTTTCAGGGATCAGCAAAGGAAAATATGCGTTCTGATGTCCGGTCGCCTTAAAACGCCGGTCGAATTCGCCTTGGATGAGCTCCCAAATCGCGTAGCCGTAGGGCCGCATGACGATACAGCCGCGAACCGGCGCGTAGTCTGAGAGCTGCGCCTGCAGGCAGACCTGCGTATACCATTCTGACAGATCGTCGGTCTTGCGCGGGATGCGCGTCACTTCTTTTTTCGGCGCGTTTTTTACCATGCTACCGCTTTCCGCCAGGTGGCTGTCAAACCCCGCACGTTCAACGTTTGAAGAGCACGACAAGCGCGCTCTCCGCCGGCAGCGCGCGCGGAAATTCCCACACGCCGGCAACGCGCCGCGCTTTTAATGCGCTGAGCAGCTTACTATCGGGATCGACCGGACCTGATTGAAACAAGACGAGCCATACGCGCGCAAACGGGCGGCTCAACGCGCTGCTTCGCGCAACGTCTTGACGCCGCAGAATCACGAGCAGTGGATGGTGGTCGAGACTCACACCCCTTTTGAGCACGAAAAAAGGGGAGCCTTGCTCGAACACGATCAGATCCTTTGGCTGTGAATGCGACTCTAAGAGGGCAGCCACCGCCGGCCAGTCGGCCGTATACAGCGCCGGATTGAGCGTGTACAAAATTCCGAGCGCCGCAAGCGCTCCGCCCGCCAACAAGCCGGCCGGCCGGCGCATGGTGGCCGGCAGTTTTTCACCAATGCGATCCGCCGCAATGCCGCTCCATGCACACAGCGCGTACGCCAGGAGCAAATAGTAACGATCGGTATACAAAAGCTTGTGTGCCAGCAGACTGTATGCCAAGGTCAGCGCCGAGGGCACGCCGAGCCACAGCACGAGCGATCTGCCGTTGCGGGGAGCAACCAATGCCAGCGCTGCCGCGATCCATGCCCATCCGACCAAGCTGCCGAGCGAAGCCCAGACCACGTTACCGTGTGACTGTACCGCGATGGTCGCTTGACCTGCCAGTTCCCACAAAGCTTGTAACTCATGCTGCGCATAAAATGGAAACGCCAAGCCTCCGCGTGGCAATTGATACGCTAACGTGCCCACCTGCGGGGCGAACAGCAACCCCGCGCATGCCAGGGCGGTCAGCACGCGGACGAGCGCATCGCGCCGCAACAGCGCGACGTAGAGCAGCTGCGCAAGCGAAACCATAACGCCCAAATAGAGCGTATACCACAACAGCGCGGTCACAATCGCCCAGCCGGTCCACAGCGCGCGTCGCGAGCTGATCTTGAGATCGGCGCGAGTCAACAGGATCGACAACAACAGGAACGAGGTGAGCGCTAGGGCGTCAAACGGCGCATACATGCGGATCATCGAATCGTAAAAGATCAGGCTGGGCATCACCGCAGCGCAAAAGGCTGCGATGAGCGCCGCGCGCTCGCCGTGCCAGCGCACCACGATCGCGTACAACAACCACACGGAAGCGATGCCGAACAGCGCCATGCGCAAACGAATGCCGGCATCCGGCGAGTGCAAGCCCAGCCAAGCGTGCACGAGGAGCAAAAAGAGCGGCGGATGCACGTCGAGCGTGCGCAAGATATGCAACCCGGCCTGCAAGGGTAGGGCCGCCACGTGCAGCGTGTAGCCTTCGTCGACTTGCAGCGGGCGAAGCATTGCGAGCGTGATACGCAACAGGGCCGCTAGCGCGAGCACTGCCCAAGCGAGCCTGCTGCGCGGCACCTAACGGTACTCTGGGTATCGCTCTTGGATGACTTTTTCTATCTCTTCACGCAGACCGGCTAACAATTCTGACTCCGGCAGCGAGCGCACTTTCACACCGTCACGATAGATGAGGCCCATGCCGCGTCCGCCCGCGATGCCCACGTCGGCCATCGAAGCTTCCCCCGGTCCGTTCACCGCACAGCCCATCACGGCGACTTTCACGGGTGCACGATATTCCGCGGTGATGCGCTCGACTTGCTCGGCTAGCTTGACGATGTCGATTTGCACGCGGCCGCACGAGGGGCACGAGGTGATCTCCACGCCACGCTCCCGCAACCCGAGTGACTTGAGCAAGTCCCAACACACCGGCACTTCTTCCACCGGGTCGGCGGTGAGCGAAACGCGGATGGTGTCGCCGATGCCTTCGGCCAGCAAAATCCCAAGTCCGACGCTGCTCTTCACCGTGCCGCTGCGCACGGTGCCGGCTTCAGTTACGCCGAGATGGAAAGGATAGTCGACCTTGTCGGCCATGAGGCGATAGGCTAAAACTGTGTTGCGGACATCATGCGCTTTCAGCGACACGACGATGTCGCGAAAATCGAGCTCCTCCAAAATGCGGATGTGGCGCAAGCCTGACTCCACCATGCCCTGCGCGGTCCGGCCGTAGCGCTGCACGATGTCGGGCGCGAGCGAACCGTTATTGACGCCGATCCGGATCGGCATGCCGCGGTCCTTCGCGGCTCGCACCACCTCGCGGACCTTCTCCGGGTCGCGGATATTGCCGGGGTTGAGCCGCAGCTTGTCCCAACCCGCTTCTATCGCTGCCAGCGCAAAGCGATGGTCGAAGTGGATGTCGGCGACCAGCGGCAGCGGCGAGCCGTCTTTTATCTTGCGACAGGCGGCGGCTGCCTTCGCGTCGGGCACGGAAACGCGCGCGATCTCGCAACCCGCCGCCGCCAGCTGCTCGATCTGGTCCAACGTCGCGGCCCAATCGTCGGTCTTCGTCGTCGTCATCGACTGTACGGAGATCGGGGCGCCGCCTCCGATGGTGACGCTGCCGACTTTTACCGCGCGGCTTTTGCGGCGCGGCGCAAGCGGCGGCGCGTCAACGCGTTCTTGGACGCCCGACCACTCCGGAACCGGAGGCAGTTCAGTTTGCACGCTTAAAAACCGCCACGCCCGCTCACCCACTGCAAAATGTCATGGTAGGTCACAAACAACACGAGCACCATCAGCAGCGCGAAACCGGTGAGGTGGACGAGCCCTTCTTTTTCCGGATCGATGGGACGGCCACGGACCAGTTCGACCAAAAGGAACGCTATGCGGCCGCCATCCAACGCGGGGAAAGGCAGCAGATTGATCACGCCGAGGACCACTGACAGCGTCGCGGCCAGCGTCAATAACACCGTCGGCCCGTATGCCTCGGCACTGATGACGGCGCGCGCAATTCCCACCGGCCCGTTGATCACTGAGGCGTCGTGGTTGCGGATTGCTCCCGTGATGCCGGTGAACTGCAGCACGATCGTTTCGCCCACCGCCCGAAAGCCATAGCCTAGCGCCACAAGGACCGGTTGATGTACGACCGTGCGTACCGGCGCGAATCCGAATTGGCCTTCTTGCCTATTTCCATTGGCAACCGAGCGGGCTTGGATGCGCAAATGGCGCACCACGCCATTGTGCTCGACGTCCACCGCGACTATTTTGTTTGCGTGCTGGTGGATGTAGTCGATCATGTCGGCGCCGTTGTTCACCCGTTTGCCGTCGAGGGCGACGATTCGATCCCCGGGAGCGAGACCGGCTTTTTGCGCGGGGCTGCCGGCGAGCACGGTCTCAACGACGTTCGTATTGCCAGTGGGTACCCCAAAGACCACACCGATGTACGCAAAGATCAGGACGGCCAATATGATGTTGAAAATCGGACCGGCGGCGATGATCACGAGGCGAGCCCAAATGCTCTTGTGCTGAAAATTCCCAGGATCCGTCGAACCGTCGTCGGCCGTATCCTCGCCCGCCATCTTGCAATACCCGCCCAACGGCAGGGCGTTCACGCGGTAAGTCGTGTCGCCGCGCCGCACGGCAAAGAGCGTGGGGCCAAAGCCAAGGGCGAAATCGGTGACCCGCACGCCGGCTCTTTTCGCGAACACGAAATGGCCGAATTCGTGGAAGATGATGAGCACGCTGAGCAACGCCAAGAAAATGAGCACATGCTCGACGTCAGCCAGCACCTTCGTCAGCGAGATCACCGCAATGATTGTGTTGACTATCACCTGTACGGCCTTAATTTCGGATGGCGTCGCCGATCATGTCGCGTGTGAACGTGCGGCTCCAGCGGTCCGCTGCTTCAATCGCTTCTAGATCATCGGCGGTGGGCGTGTGGGCGTCGAGGGCTCGCTGGACCAGCGCGCATATTTCGGTAAACTTAATTTGCCCGCTCAGGAATGCCCGTCCTGCCTCCTCGTTCGCCGCTGACAGCACGGCGGGATACGTTCCGCCTGACTGTAGCGCGCGGTAGGCCAAACCAAGCGCCGGGAAGCGACGTTCGTCAACAGCCTCAAAGGATAACGAAGAGGCGTGGCCGTTGAGCCCGATGGCGGCGCGCGTTTTGGACAGGCCGATAGCCTGAATCGGCCGTTGCGGATACGAGAGCGCAAACGCGATCGGCAACCGCATGTCCGGCGCCGCGAGCTGCGCTTTCACATTGCCGTCGGAAAAAATCACAAAACCGTGCACGATGCTTTGGCGGTGAACGACGACTTCGATTTGGTTTGGTTTTAAGTCGAAGAGACGGCTCGCCTCAATAACTTCTAGTCCTTTGTTCATGAGCGTCGCTGAATCTATGGTGTTCTTCGCGCCCATGACCCAGGTGGGATGCTCGAGCGCGGCTTGAGGAGTGGCCGCCTCCATTTGTTCCAACGAGTAGTTCCAAAACGGACCGCCGCTCGCCGTGAGGATGACAGACGCCACCGCGGATGCTTGCTCGCCCAACAGGCACTGGAACAACGCGCTGTGCTCTGAGTCGACGGGTATGATGTGCGCACCATGACGGCGCGCCGCTGCACAGAGATTGGCGCCGGCGCTGACCATCAGTTCTTTATTGGCAAGCGCGACTTGCATGCCGCGCTCGATGCTCGCAGCAACAGCCTGCAGCGCGCTCATGCCGTCGGTTGCGGCAAGCAGGACGTCGGCGTTGGATTCAAGCGCCACAGCCGCCAGACCGTCGGATCCGTGCGCGACGACCTGCGGTTGATATTCGAGCAATGCCGTGAGACGATCGCACGCGCCGACGCTGCCGGCCGAAAGGATCGCGGGCCGAAACCGATTAGCTTGTTCTGCGAGCAGCTCGACACTTTTATTTGCTGCGAGCCCACAGACGCAAAAAAGGTCAGGCTCGGCCGCGATGACTTCTAACGCTTGGCGGCCGACCGAACCAGTCGAACCTAAGATAGCGACGCGGCGCATGGACTGCTAAAGCAGGCCCGCGAGTTGCAACGCGACGTAGCCCACCACGCCCGCAAAAATATACGAATCAAACCGATCCAAAACACCGCCGTGGCCAGGTAGCGACTGCCCCGAATCTTTTACCTGAGCGTTGCGTTTGAAGGCGGATTCGATGAGATCGCCGATTTCCGCCGCGATCGAGACGCTCAGCGGGAAAACCACCGCGAGCCACAACGGTCCGTGGATCTGCAGCGACCACCACATGACCGCTCCGATCAGGGTCGCGACCGCAAGGGCGCAGATCGCTCCCTCCCAGGTCTTGGCCGGCGATAACCGTGGAGCGAGCGGGTGCTGACCGAACCCGAGCCCCGCGATCATGCCTACGATGTCGGTCAGCGCGACGATGATGACTATCCAGAGCGTATAGGCGAGCCCATTTGGCGTTTCGCGCAGCAACACAAGATACGAGAGCATCTTGCCTATATATAACGCAGCCAGGACGGTCATAGCGCAGCGCCCTGCGAAACGGTCGAGGTCGGCGGGCAGCGAAGCGGCAAAAGACGCGATGACGATCGCCGTGATGAGCCACGGTTCGTAACGCGACAAGAGATGCAAATACGCGAGCGCCGGATAGATCCCGCACGCCGCGAGCGCAACGGGCAGAGCAACCTCGCCACCCGAGCGTTTTGCCAGATTAGCAAACTCAGCCGCGGCGATCACGGAAATGGCGCACACGATGAGCGCGAAGGCGAGCGTGCTGTAGATGCTCGCGATGCCCACCGCCGCGACGACGAAGCCGATGATGACGCGCTTAGCGCCAAGTTGCTCGCGGAAGCGCGCCGCGACGCTTGCTTTCGGCGCCGCCGCCGCAGTGGTGTTCACTGCAGCCGCTCGTAGTTGTCGTATGACAGGTCGAGAGTGGTGACGCCTGCCTCTTCTTGAACGCGAACGACGCGCAGTTCACCCACGCCGATGCAGGGATAGGGTGGGGTCACCATGTGCACGTGCACGTCTTTTCCCGCCAGCTGCTCGAGCGCGCGCGTGTAGGAGAGCAGGAGAACCGTTTCTTGCAGCGGTGCCGGCACGCTCGTGCTCACACCTCCAGGATCTCCTTCTCCTTGGTGGCGACCAAATGATCGACTTCAGTGATAAATTTGTCTGTCGTCTTTTGCACTTGCTCGTTGGCCCGGCGGTTTTCGTCTTCAGTGACCTTCGAGTCTTTGAGCGCGTGTTTGAGACGCTCGTGCGCATCGCGGCGAACGTTGCGAATAGCGATGCGCCCTTCTTCGGCGCGTTTGTGGACGAGTTTCACCAGTTCTTTTCGGCGCTCTTCGTTGAGCTGTGGCAGTCCTAGACGGATGGTGTTGCCGTCGACATTCGGCGTTATGCCTAAATCGGATTTTTCAAGGGCTTTGCGGATGTCGCCGATGATGGACTTGTCATGCGGCTGCACGATAATGCTGCGGGCATCGGGCACCGCGACGTTGGCAACGTGCCGCAATGGCATCTCGCTGCCATAGGCTTCCACCACCACGTGGTCAAGCAGCGACGCGCTGGCGCGCCCAGTGCGGACCGCCGCAAACTCGCTGCGAGTCACCTCGACTGCCTTTTTCATCCGTTCTTCCGTGTCTTTATACAGCTGGGGTAACACGGCTACCGGCCCTCCCCACAAACGTGCCGATGGGCTCGCCCCAAATGACGCGCTTGATATTGCCCTGACGCATCAGCTCGAACACCACGATCGGCAAGCCATTGTCCATGCATAAGGTGAGAGCGGTGTTGTCTAAAACTTCGAGTCCGAGCTGCAGCACTTCTAAATAGTCGAGCGTCTCAAATCGCACCGCAGCCGGATCCTTTTTTGGATCGGCGTTGTAGACGCCATCTACTTGGGTGGCCTTCAAAATAGCCTCGGCGCCGATCTCAAGCGCCCGCAACGCGGCGGTCGTATCGGTGGTGAAATACGGATTGCCCGTTCCGGCTGCGAAGATGACGACGCGGCCCTTCTCGAGATGGCGGATGGCACGCCGGCGGATATATGGTTCGGCGACCTGGTGCATTGATATTGCCGTTTGCACGCGAGTCGTGACGCCGATGTCTTCCAGCGCATCCTGCAGCGCCAGAGCGTTGAGGACAGTCGCAAGCATGCCCATGTAGTCTGCCGTGGAGCGGTCCATGTTCGCATGGGCTTCCGATTTTCCGCGCCAGATATTACCGCCGCCGACGACACACGCGACCTGCACGCCGGCTTGCGCGACTTCCTTGATTTGATTGGCGATGAGGTAGACGGTATCGGTATCGATCGAAGCGGACGTCTGCGCCGCAAATGCTTCGCCGCTCAGCTTGAGCAGAACACGGCGGTAGACGGGTTGGGAGCCGGCGCCGTTGCTGCTCATCTATTCTTCGCTGATGTCGAACCGGGCAAAACGTCGCACCTTGATGTTTTCCCCCAAAACTCCGACCGCAGAATCGATCAGCTCTTTGACGGTCTTGGTCTCATCGCGAACGTAGGGCTGTTCCATGAGAACAACTTCCTCGTAGAATTTTTCGATTTTGCCGTTATGCGCCGCTTCATGACTCTTGCGTATGTCGTCCGGAATGTCATCTTTGCTCACGTACTGCGGCCGCGCCGCGCAGATGTGCAGCGCCAAGTCGTGCGCCAGTCTCTGGAACATGTCGTTGCGCGCCACAAAATCCGTCTTGCAGGCGAGCTCGACGAGCACGCCCATCTTTCCGCCCTGGTGGATGTAGTGGCCCACAAAGCCTTCATGGACTTCGTCCTGGGCTTTTTTCGCAGCGATTTGCTGGCCACGCTCTGCGAGCAATACTTTGGCGCGCTCGAGGTCGCCGTGGCTCTCCGTCAGCGCCCGCCGGCAGTCCATGACGCCCGCGTTCGTAGCATCACGCAGCGCCTTGACGTCGGCCGCGCTCGGTGTATAACTTTTTACCATTTCGGTGTGTCCCGTTTCCTCGCTTTGGTTATGTTCCCTGCACTTGCGGCGGTGCAGCCACGTGCTGGATAGTACTGAAGCTTTTGCACTGCCGTGATCGTCGGCTACTGCACCGCGGTGATCGTCTCCGCACTCGCTGCATTTTCCGCGCTCGCCGTTTCTTCGCTGGGCGCGGGCGCCTCGGGTTTTTGTTCTCCTGCTTCAACTGACGACTCGGTCTCGGTGCGTCCTTCGATGATAGCGTCGGCGATTTTGCCGGTCATGAGTTTGACCGCGCGAATGGCGTCATCGTTGCCGGGAATCGCGAAATCGATCTCATCCGGGTCGCAATTCGTATCGATGACCGCGATGATCGGAATCTTGAGCTTGCGCGCTTCAAGGACCGCGATACGCTCCTTACGCGGATCGACTATAAAGAGAGCATCGGGCAAACGCGGCATGTCTTTGATGCCGCCCAAAAAACGCTCCAAGCGGTTGAGCTCGTCTTCCAAACGGCTGACTTCTTTCTTCGTCAGCACTTCGAACATGCCGGTGTCGCGCTGCTTTTCAAGCTCGCGTAGGCGCGCGATCCGTTTCTGCATGGTCTGAAAATTTGTCAACGTGCCGCCGAGCCAGCGCTGGTTGACAAAAAACATGCCGCAGCGTTCAGCTTCTTCTTTGACGACGTCTTGCGCTTGCTTCTTCGTACCGACGAACAGGAAGGTCTTGCCGCGTCGCGATAAGTCGCGAACGGCTTCGTAGACCTCACGCAGCTTTACCACCGTCTTCTGCAGATCGATGATGTAAATGCCGTTGCGTTCTTGGAAGATATAACGCGCCATTTTGGGGTTCCAGCGGCGCGTCTGGTGGCCGAAATGCACTCCTGCTTCGAGGAGCTGCTTCATAGATATGATTGAACTAGGGGTCGCCATGGGATGAGTGCCTTTCTGCCGCAAATGCTTGCGACATTACTAGGGTCCACTGTGCCATCCTTAGACGCACAGACGGCGAAAGCAACCGCCTTCGCCCGCGCCGGACTACCCTAAACTTGCGCTTAAAGATTATATCACGGGCCGGGCTGGGGGTGCAACGTGCGCGGAGCCCGTTCTTCCTTTATATACCGTGCAGGCCCGGTCAGATTTCCTTAGTGGCTTTGTTTGCTTTCGGCGCCCGCCCCGACGAGCATTGCTTTGCTCTCCGGCCCCGCTGCCACGAGTAAGTTTTGCCGTTCGCGATAAATCTCCGAACGATGCACCGGAATCGACCGTGGGGCAGTGATTCCTATTTTTACCTGGTCGCTGCCGACCGCCACGATGGTTATGCGGATATCGTCACCAATGACGATTTCTTGATTGAGCTTGCGCGTCAAAACGAGCATAGATGCCTCCGTTAAACGCGGACGCTAGCCCCGAGGATGGAACGCGTGAGTTCACCGCTTGCCTGCCTCATCCTGCGGCAAGCCTGCAATTGGGTCTTTGTGCTGCGCTAGACGAACAAACGAACGCTCGGCGTCGTGCACGCCGTGCATCGAAAAGCGCTCCGATCCCGTATTGTAGATATGAAAGGTAGGCTTGAATGAAAAGCGTTTCCGGGAGCCTTGCGCTTCTCGCGGTCCTCTTGTTGCAAATTCCCGCACTTGCGGGCCCTATGGCGTCCGTCGGCAAGCCAGCGCCTGCCTTCGCGGTAACGGACGTCAACGGCAAAAAAATGTTGCTGCGCCAGTTTGCGGGCCACCCGGTGTTTCTGAACTTTTTCGCCACGTGGTGCCCGCCATGCAAGCTCGAGCTGCCGGAGATCGTGAAGCGCTATCCGCAATACAAAGACCGGGTCATTTTTCTCGGCCTCGATCAAGAGGAGACGCCTGATCTTGTGAAACCTTTCTTAACGCAGTTTTCGATTCCGTATCAAATAGGCATCGATCAGGGTCAGGTGGCCGCAGTCTACGGCGTGCAAGCGCTGCCCGCGAGCGTTTTTATCGACAAAAACGGCATCGTGCGCGCGATGTGGCGAGGCTATTTGTCACCGCAAAAATTCGTCGAAGACATGAAACAGATCACCGATCGTTAGTTGCCCAGTCGCTTGCGCACGATGTGCGAGGGGAGATACGCGAGCACCGCGATAGCGGCCATGAGCCATACCACATCGACGGCCATTGCGCTGCTGATCCTTCCCAACACGAGCGACCGGAAGATATTGACCGCGTGATACAATGGCGTCCACCACGCGATCGTCGCGAGCCAATGTGGTAGTTTGTCCAAAGGAAAAAAGACGCCGCTGATCATGGACATCGGGGTCACCACAAACGAGAAATAGTAAAACAGATGCTCCTGTGTCTTGACGATCATCGAGATGAACAACGCCGGTATTGAGAAGAGTAAACCGCTGATGGCGAGCACCAGCGGGCACAGCAGCGCCCACCACGAGTGGACGAGCCCTAGCGCGGTGATAACCCCGAGAAAGAGACAGCCGTAGAGCACGGCGCGGAATGCTTGCCACAAATATTCGCCGGCAGCTATTTCAAGGGGATCAACCGGCGCGGTCACCATTGATTCGTACACACCGTTGAAAACGCGCCGCTCGAAACAGCCCCAGGATGCGTCGAAAGTGGCGGTGTTGACCGCCATGAAGCCGAGCATTCCGGGCGCGATGAATTGCACGAGCGAACCATAGGCCCCGAGCTGCAAATATGATCCGAGCCCAAATCCTAACGCCAAGAAGTAAGCAAGCGGCTCGACGATGTTGATGGCGATGCTCGAGAACGCATACTTCTGCCACGCCAGATAGTTGCGTGTGAAGACGATCCACGCGTTGCGATGGAAAAATGCAGCAACCGGACTCATTCGACGAGCTCGCGGCCGGTGATGTTGAGAAATACATCCTCCAGCGTCGCGCGCCGGGCCACGTGGCGGGGCGGATCGTAACCGAGCTCGGTCAGTCGATGCAGCAACATACGATTGTCAGCGTTGTAAAGATATACGACGTCGCCGTGCTGCTCGCGGCGGGCGACCAACCCGTCGAGCCGGTCAGGCGGCGGCAGTTCGCTTGCTGAACCGATGATCTCGAGCACGTCATTGGCTGCGAAGCGGCGGATGAGTTCTTGGGGGGAGCCCTCCGCCAAAATCTTGCCCTCGTCGATGATCGCAATGCGATTGCAGAGACGCTCCGCTTCTTCCATGTAGTGCGTCGTCAACAAAAGCGTGAGACCGGAATCGCGAAAGCGTGTGAGCTTCTCCCACACAAGCAAGCGGGCTTGCGGATCCAGGCCGGTCGTGGGTTCATCCAAGACGAGCATCTCGGGATCGTTCACCAGAGCGCGTGCGATGACCAGCCGGCGCTTCATGCCGCCCGACAGCTCGGTGAGCCGCGCTCGCTCTTTTCCCGTGAGGCTAACCAATTCGAACAGCTCGCTGACTTTCTCGCGCGCCGCAGTTCCGCGTATTCCGAAAAACGATGCATACAAGAGCAGGTTTTCGAACGCAGTCAGTTCGGGATCGAGCGCATTTTCTTGGGCGACGACGCCGATGCGCCGCTTGATCGCTTGCGCGTGCTTCGCTGCATCGAGCCCGAGCACGTCCAGTGTGCCTGACGTCCGCGCGATCCGGCAGTAAATCATTTTCATGGTCGTCGTTTTTCCGGCACCGTTGACGCCGAGAAATCCAAAACACTCGCCTGCCTTGATGGCAAAGCTGATGCCGCGCACGGCCTCGAGCTGACCATACCGTTTTGTCAAATTCTCTGCGACTACGACATTCGAAAGAGCGCGCATAATGGGCGATTGCTTTTCGATTTTAGGACAGAGCCCGCCTGGGTAAGAGCCATCTGGTAACGGGTGAGAGGAGACGGTGGCGCATCGGCGCAACCCCTTTCCCCACGAAAGGGACCGACGTGATCCGCCTGATATTCCGCTACCTGCGTATGCCGAAACTTCCGCCCGGGTGCGCGCCCTGTACGTGTCTGCAGCACATAGGTCTTTGAACTATGGCCTGCAGCGTTAAACTTCGACCCCAAGACACACCGCTCGATCGCGCGCATTACGTGCGCGAACATCTCGCTCCAAATCTCTTCCGCAGCGTTGCAGGTCCTGATGCCGGCGATGTCCAGACGGCAGCCTGGCGCCTCTCTCCCGAACCCTTCCCGCTTGCTCCTAAGACCGTGACGGCGCTTGAATCTTTGGGCGCCGACTTGCTGAAATTCTACCGCGCCGTGAATCGCTTGTACTTCATGAGCGTGCGTGGTACTGCCCCCGATTTTTTTCACGAGTACTTGGAGCTTGGCAAGCCGGAACACATCGTGAGACTGCAACGCCAAAATCGATTCAAGGCCGACGTCCCCGGAGTGATCCGGCCCGACATCATTCTGACCGAAGGCGGCATGATCGCGTCCGAATTGGATTCGATTCCCGGCGGCATGGGTTTCGTCGGTGCCATGGGTGAGACGTACTGCGAGCTGGGGTTCGATCAGGTAGGCGAATTCGACGGCATCGTGCGCGGCTTTGCTCGCATGGCGCAAAAGCTTTCCGGGAAAGAGCAACCGACCGTCGCTCTAGTCGTGTCCGCAGAGTCAGAAGACTATCGCGGCGAGATGTCCTGGCTCGCAGATGCGCTGCGCCGCTCCGGCTTGGCTGAAGCAGTCGCGCTCACTCCCGAACAGGTCTTCTTCACCGAAGAGGCGCTGGTTATCGACACCCCCAACGGCCGGCGCACGGTTGACGTCTTATATCGTAACTTCGAGCTCTTCGACTTGCTCAACGTTCCGAAACAGGAACTGATGCTCTACGCCGCTCGTCACAAGCGCGTGATGATGACGCCGCCGCCGAAGGCGTTCCTTGAAGAGAAGCTTGTTTACGCCTTGCTGCACAACAACGTCATGCACGACCTCTGGCGTCAGGAGCTCGGGGCGCAGACCTTTGAGCGCTTGCTCGTGTTATTCCCGGAAACGTGGGTGCTGGATCCGCGTCCGCTGCCGCCGCAAGCGGTCCTGGCCGGATTGTTGGTAGACGGGCGCGAGGTGCGCAGCTGGCAGGCGCTCTACGCGCTGTCCAAATCGGAGCGGCAGTTCGTGGTGAAGCCGTCCGGCTTCTCTCCATTAGCCTGGGGCAGCCGCGGCGTTTACGTGGCGAGCGATCTCACACGCGACGAGTGGATGGCGATCATCGACGGCGGTCTGGCCACATTTGAGACTTCGCCGCAGATCTTGCAGCGTTACTACAAAGCACGCCGCGTCCGCAGCCAATACTTGGATGTCGCGAGCAATACGCTCAAGGATATGGATGGGCGAGTGCGCCTATGTCCGTATTATTTCGTGGCCGGCGATGAAGCCTTGTTGTCCGGCGTTCTCGCCACGATCGTTCCCGCCGACAAACGCCTTATCCATGGCATGACTGAGGCGATCATGGCGCCGTGTACCACGTCGGAAGCGGGCTACTAACTACTTCAAGATATTGACCGCGCGCGCAGCTACCAAAGCCACGGTCACAAGCGACGCGAAGGCTTGCACCGCCATGAGCGCTTTCGCCCACTTCGTCAGCGGCATCGTGTCGGTGGGGCTAAATGCGCAGGCGTTCGTGAACGAAACGTACGCATAGTCCACGAATTGGGGCGCCCACGAGGGCAGGGTACAGCCCGGCGTCACCATTTGCGGAAACAGAAAATCCGGCTGGCGATGCACCTCGCTCGCGCGCTCATCCGGTCCGCCGCGGTCGAGTTCCCAGTACCACAGCGCAAACACGATCACGTTGGTCACCCAGATCTGCATAGCGCCCACCAGGAGATGTTCGCCCGTCACCTCTTGCCCCCGTGTGAGCAAAACATGAATCAGTAAATACAATGACACAAAATTCGCCGCATTGATGATCGCGATGATGGCCATAGCGGAGTAGCGTTGCCAGCCCTTTTCACCCGGATGCCGGCGCGGCGCTACGATGGAGAGCGGCACCAACAGAGCCAGTTCCAGCACCGGGATGAGCCAGACCGGGCCCAACGTCAAGCGTTGAGGCAACGTCACATAGAGGAACACCGCGACAAGCACCGCGACGGTTGCGGGCCAGCGGTGTTCGCCTATAACGGGAGCGCCCCACGCCGTCTTGCTGCGTTGTGCCATCCTTTAGCGGCCCAACATGTCGAGGACGGCGTCGATCTCGCTAGTGGTGTTGTAACCATGCGGTGACACGCGAATGCCGTTGTCGCGGATGGTCAAACCGATCTTCATGCGTAGCGCCCTCTCGTTCAAGTCTTCGACCGAACGCTCTCCAAGCCCCAACAGCACGATGCCCGAGCGGGCACCCGGCCGCAAGTCGCTGCGCACCTCAATGCCGCGCTCGTGCGCACCTTGGATGAGGCGTTCGCAGAGCGCAAGCACATGTCGTTCGATCGCCTGGAACCCGGCGCTGCTCAAAATCCGCAAGCTCTCCGCAAAACCGATGAGCGCCGAGTAATTGACGGTGCCGCCTTCGAAGCGCCGCGCCCCTTCGGCCAGTTCCTGACCGTAGTCCAAGAACAGCATCGGATCGCGCACCGAGCGCCAGGACGCAAATGCAGGGCGCAAACCGTCAACCAGTTCGCGCCGCACGTACACGATACTCAACCCCTGCGGAGACAGCAGCCATTTGGCCGCGCCGAAGTAACAGAAATCGATGAACCAATTGGAGACGTCCAACGGCAGACAGCCAAAACCTTGCATGGCATCGACGGCAAAGAGGATGCTCGCGTCACGGCAAAAGCGCCCCAGCGCCGCGAGATCGTGGCGGTACCCGTCAGAGAACGTGACGTATGAAACCGCAACCAGCCGCGTGCGCGGCGTTTGCATGGCTTCGAGCGTTTCCACTGTCAAGCGCTGCCCGGGTGCGCGAACCAAGCGTATATGCACGCCGAGGTCGCGTAGATTGAGCCAAGGGTAAGCATTCGCGCCGAACTCGTTGTCGGTCACGATGATCTCGTCGCCTTCACGCCAGCGCAGCCCGTTGGCGGCGAGCAGCGCGCCATCGGATGTCGAACGCAAGAAAGCAACTTCATCAACGCTTGCGTTGAGCGCTGCCGCTGTCTGCGAACGGATAGCCTCGAGGTCGGCCTCCACGCTCAAAATGCCGGCGCTTCCCTCGTACATCTGCGCGTCTAAGACGCGACCGACGGCGTCGCGCGTCGGCTGCGGCAATGGACCCACGGCGGCATGATTGCAATAGACCCACGACGAGGTGATGGGGAACAGCCGTCGATCGAGAGGCGTGTCCAAGTGCGTTTGGGTCGTGCCGGCGCGAGAGGCCATAGGAAACGCTCGTTTAACGGCCGCGCAGCAGCGGACCTCTTCGCGGTGGCGTCTTACTCGCTGACTATACGGATGGCTAGATCGTGGTTTACTTGGAGCCTAAATCGCCGCGACCCACAAAATCTTCGGCGATAAAAATTCCGTGTGGGCCGATCGCCACACCGATGCCGACCGCACCGTAATTCGGCGACAGGATATTCTCTCGGTGTCCGTCTTGCGGCGGTTTTTCCGCCATCATCATCCCGTCAAGCTTGGCTACGACGCTCCACTGCTGCGGCAATTGACGGAGTGCATCGCCGTAGTAGGCGACGTTTTCGCCATACGTATCGGCGCGGCCACCGAAGGCGGAATAGCGCTGCATGGGAGAGCGGCCATTGGAATCTTCGTGCCGCATCACCGCGTTGGCTTGCATGTCTTCAGCTTGAAACTGCGCAGCGCGCGCAGCGATCGGATCAATCTGAAGCGGCGCTAATCCAAAATGGCGGCGATGGGCGTTGAGCTGATTGATTAGTCGCGTTTGAATCGGGCGATGGTCGCTCAGCTGCCGGGCATCCGCATGCGGCACCGGCACATAGTACGCAAGCGCCGTGGCGGCGGCCAGATAGATTATAGCGAGAGTGATTTTCACGAAGGCTTGGCCTCAATACCGATGCGCTGCATCCCGCAGTGGGGATGTGCATTGTATCGAGTAGCATTCGCTGCTGGCGCATGGCTAGGCGCGTGACCGGGCGCACACTGCGGCGCAGGTGTGCGTCATATTAAGTTGCGTTTACGGCAACGACCACTGCCACGCGTTCCACTGTGGGATGATGCCGCGCGACGGAGTATAACCGTGGAGGTCCTCGTTCATCACGCCGACTCGATTGAGCCAGCAGATCGGCAGCGAGGGCAGCGTGTCCATCTTACGTCGTTGGATTTCTTCATACATCGCCTTGCGCTGCGAGCGGTCGTTGCTAACCAAAGCCTGGCGTTCGAGCCTATCAACTTGCGGATCGCAATAGCGAGCTTCGTTCGCGCCCTTGGGCGCGAATTGATCGCAACCGTCGTCGTTGAGCGCGGCCGGATCGTAGTTGACACTGTAGCTGTACACAGTCAGATTGAAATTGCCGCTGCGGATGGGTCCGCTGATATCGAAGATGAGACCGTAGGGATAGGTCTTGATGACCGCATCGCATCCGATCGCTTTGAGATTTTGCTGCAAGATCGCGTCGATTTTCTCGGTCGGACCGCTGCCCGCCGTGCCGACGATGACCACTGCGAGCCGGCGTCCGTTGCGGTAGCGAAAACCATCTGCGCCCAGCTTGTAGCCGCCGCTCTCTAGTTCAGCAACCGCTTTGCGGGGATCGAATTCATAGTGCGCGACATCGGGCGTGTACGCCCACGACCAATGCGGCAAAAATTCGTCCGCCAAAACGCCGGCTCCGTTTTCAACCTTTTGCAGAAGTGCGGCGCGGTCGACTGCGTATGCTAGTGCATGACGCACGCGCAGGTCGTCGAAGGGGAACCGCTCCGTGTTGACGACCGCGATCAACATGCGCAGGCTCGTAGACGAAATGGTGCGCATGCCCGGCAGGGCTTGATATTCGCGCAAGCGGCCGGCGCCAGCGTCGAAGTCAGCATCGTTCTCATGGGTTTGAAAGCGCACGAGTTCTGTGGCGGTTGAAGGCTGCGCTTGGAAGACTATTTGGCGCAGCTTGGGAACGCCGCGCCAGTAGTGAGGGTTGGCGTCAAAAATCATACGCCCGTTGCGCTCCCACGAACGGAACACGAAAGGTCCGGTGCCGATGGGGTGCGTGTTGAACGCTGCGCGGTTGAGGTCGCGTAGACCGGCAATGATGTGAGCCGGCATCACCGCGATCGGCCCCTCTTGAATCGCGGCAAAAAAGCGTGTCGTCAAAGGCGCGTAGGGACGCTTCAAATGCACCACTGCCGTGTACGGATCCGGGGCCTCAATGCCCGCGACCACGTCATATCCTTCGCGGATCTGCACGTTGTTGAACGGGTTCATGACCTGCTTCCAAGATTCGACCACATCGCGCGCGCTAAACGGTTGGCCGTCGGACCAGGTCACGTTCTTGCGCAGATGATAGCGAACGGTGAGCCCGTCTCTGCTTATGTCGCCGTTCTCAAGCGTGGGGATCCGCTCGCACAGGACTGGAATCACATTGCCGTTGTCGTCCAACTGGACGAGATATTCGAGCGTATATGAGGCCAGTTGATAGGCAACGTCTGCGCCGGTGAGCATCGGGTTGAGCGTTGACGGGTCGGAGATATCCGAGAGCCGTAACACGCCGGGTTGGGTCCAGGGATGCGCGTTACCGGCGCCATTTCCCACAGACGTGCTCACTTTGGTACAAGCAGATAGGCCGGCAAGCAGAACCATCGCGCAGGCGGCTGTCTGCCAAATCATGTTTCGCGTCGCTGTCCGCAACATCGTATTTCGCATGGCGGCTGCTTCTGCGCTACAAAAGCCAAGCCCTTACGGGGGAGCCGCGTGCGCAAACGCCAATCGCCATGCGCGAGGACCTTCTAGCATGATCGATTTCAGTCTCAGCGCTGAGCAGACCGCGCTCGTCAATAACGTGCGCCGCTACCTCGATGAAAATATCAAACCCGACGTCGCGCGCTGTGACAGCAGCGGCACGCCATTACCACGCGCTTTCGAAAAGTTGTCCGAATTGGGCGTTGTGGGCGCGCCCTTTCCGGAGCGATATGGCGGCGCCGGTCTGGACTACGTCACCCTTGGTTTGCTCTGCGAAGAGCTCGAGTACTGCGACACCTCGCTGCGCACCATGATGTCCGTGCACATCGGACTGGCCGGCTGTGGCATCTACCAGTGGGGCGATGAGGATCAGAAAAAACGACTGTTGACTCCGCTGGCGTCCGGCTCGAAGTTGGGTGCTTTCGGTCTGACTGAGCCCGATGCCGGTTCGGACGTGGGCGCGATTCGATCCAGTGCCCGGCGAGACGGAGATGAATATGTCCTCAACGGTTCCAAGATTTGGATCTCTTGCGCCACCCAAGCCCACACGTTTTTGATCTTTGCCAAAACCGATCCCGACGCTGGTAAGCGCGGGATAAGCGCGTTCGTTGTCGAGCGCGAAAGTGCGGGCGATGCGCTCCACTCCTTTTCCATCAAGAACAAGTACGGCGTCCGCGCCGGCGACACAGGTGGTTTGTCGTTCAGCGAACTGCGCGTTCCGGCACGCAACCGGCTCGGTGAGGAAGGCGAGGGCTTTTATATCGCCATGACGTGTCTGGAGAACGGACGCTATACGGTGGCCGCGGGAGCGACGGGCCTTATCCGCGCGTGTTTGGATGCATCCGTGGACTACGCGCGCGACCGTACGACGTTCGGAGTGGCTATCGGCCGTCACCAGCTCATTCAAGAGATGATCGCGAACATGACTGCGAGCTACGAAGCTTCGCGCTTGTTGTACTTGCGCGCCGGCTGGATGAAAAATCAAGGTTTGCGCAACACGCGCGAGACGGCGCTCGCCAAGTGGTATGCGTGCGACGCCTCAAATCGCGCCGCCGACGACACGCTAGAAATCCATGGTGCATATGGATTTTCCGATGAATATCCCGCCGCTCGATTTTTGCGCAACTCCCGTGGCGCGGTTATCTACGAAGGCTCGCGCGAAATCCAAAAGATCATGCACGGCGAGTACGCCCTTGGCTACCGCAAGGACAAACCAGTCCGTTGCGAGCTTCCTCCCTTTGAAAGTAGCTCATGAAAGGATGTTGTTCGGCCATGCCGGACATACGCGAGCGCGCCGGCTTGGGCGCGCGAATTGCTCCCACTCACTCCGCAAAGGACAGGTAAATGCCGGATATTCAACGGGTCGGCGTCTGTGGCATCGGTCTCATGGGCTCGGGTATCGCGCAAGTCTCGGCGATGGCCGGCTTCAACGTCACCGTGCTCGAGGCCGACCGGACGGATCCCCCCATGCCCGCCAGCGCGATTTTGGAAAAGGGACTAGCGGCTATCAAGAAATCCCTTGATAAGTTCGTCGAAAAGGGAACGTTGCAAGCTGACGATCGCGATGCCACCATGGCACGCTTGAAACCGGCGACAAACATTGCGGATCTGCGCAACTGCGATCTCGTCATCGAAGCAATCATCGAGCATATGCCTGCAAAAAAAGAGCTCTTCAAAAAACTCGATGGCTTGTTGCCGCCGCATGCGATCATTTGCTCCAACACGTCCAGTCTGTGCGTCATCGAAATGGCCGCCGCCACGAAACGCCCCAAACAAGTAGCCGGCTTGCACTTCTTCAATCCGGTTCCGTTGATGAAGCTGGTCGAGGTTGTGAAGACGATCGTGACGAGCCAGGAAACGATCGACGCTCTCTTTTGGTTTGCGCAGAAGGTCGGCAAGAAGCCGATCCTCGCACAAGACACGCCCGGATTCATCGTCAACCGTCTGCTCGTACCGTATTTGCTGTATGCAATTCGCATGTACGAATCAGGCTTGGCTTCTAAGGAAGACATCGACGAAGGTATGAAGCTCGGATGCGGGCACCCCATGGGTCCGCTCACGCTGCTTGACTTTGTCGGCCTTGATACGACTTATTATATCGCGGAGATCATGTTCGACGAGTTCAAGGACCCGCTCATGGCTCCGCCGCCTTTGCTCAAGCGCATGGTGCTGGCGGGACATTATGGACGCAAGAGCGGCAAAGGCTTTTACGATTATTCATAGAGCGCCTAAAACAGGTTAGCCTTGGCACTGCGCGTGAGCGCCGTCTAGGAACCCGTGAAGCGCGGCGGCCGTTTTTCCAGAAATGCCGCCGTGCCTTCGCGTGCATCGGGACTGACGGCAATCACGCCGAAGGCTGCCGCTTCCAATTCAAGGGCGGCGTGCAGATCGGTTTGCAGGCCCTTGTGAATGGCGCGCTTTGTCGCTGCGATAGCGCGGGGCGCTTTGCTTGCGATCACGTTCGCGATTCGTTTTGCCTCAGTCATGAGTTGATCCGGCGGCACGACTCGCTCCACCAGATTTGCTTGCTTGGCTTCTTCTGCCGTGATCGGCTCGCCGGTCAACAGCATATATGCCGCCATACCTTGTCCGACAAGGCGAGGTAACCGCTGCGTGCCGCCAAAGCCTGCGATGATGCCGAGGTTCACCTCAGGCTGACCGAGCTTCGCGCTTGACGAGGCGATGCGAATGTCGCCTGCCATTGCAAGCTCCAAGCCGCCTCCCAAGGCAAAGCCGTTGATCGCCATGATCACCGGCAGGCGCGAATGCTCGAGCCGCTCCGTGATCAAATGTCCGGCGCGCGCTTTCTGCGTCGCTGCTTCCTCGTTGGAGAGGGCATTGAGCTCGCCGATGTCAGCGCCCGCCACGAATGCCCGCTCACCCGCTCCGGTGATGATCACGGCACGCACGTCTTTGTCCGCTTCTAAGACATCGAAGGCGCGAAGCAGTTCGTCAAAGACAGTCGCATTCAAGGCGTTGAGCGCCTTGGGCCGATTGATCGTGATGACCGCGGTCGCACCATCGCGCTCGACGATCAGCGTCTCATTGGTCATTGCTTCTTGAGATTTCATCATGCCCTCACAGCGCTTCGAGTATAGCCGCAATACCCTGCCCGCCGCCGATGCAGGCGCTTGCAACCCCGAATTTCTTCTTGCGGCGCCGCAGTTCGTGCAGCAGCGTGTATGCCAACCGAGTGCCGCTCGCCCCGAGGGGATGGCCAAGAGAAATCGCTCCGCCGTTGGGATTCACACGGCCTATTTCGAGCGAGAGCTCATCCATGCACGCCAGCACCTGCGGCGCGAACGCCTCATTGATCTCAACGACATCTATCTCATCCAATGTGAGGTCCGCTCGCTGCAACGCTTGGGGTATGGCGAACGCGGGGCCGATGCCCATCACATCAGGATCGACGCCGACCACGCCCCAACTGACAACGCGGCCCAACGGCTGCAACCCGTCACGCTCCGCCTGCGCCTCGCTCGTCAGCACGACCGCCGCCGCGCCATCGGTGATTCCGCTGGCGTTTCCGGCCGTCACCACACCGTCTTTCTTGAAGCGCGTCGGAAGTTTCGCGAGCTTCTCTGCAGAGGTGTCGGGCCGCGGGCCTTCATCCTTATCGATCAGCATGCTGCCTTTGCGATCGCGCACTTCGACCGGCGCGATTTCTTCCGCATAGAAACCGTCGTTCATCGATTGGACCGCCGCGCGCTGAGAGCGCAAACTGAATTCATCCGACTGTTCGCGGCTGATCTCGTACTGCCGCGCCAGGTTCTCGGCGGTGATCGCCATCGGCATGCCGTTGTAGCTATCGGTCAGGCCTTCCCAGAGCGAATCCTCAAGTTTGCCTTGACCAAGCTGCAATCCCCAACGGGCGCCGCGAATGACGTGGGGCGCTTGGCTCATGTTCTCCATGCCGCCGGCGAGAACGTACGTAGCCTCGCCGAGTAAGATCTGTTCCGCGCCGCTGATGATGGCTTGCAAACCGGAGCCGCACAGACGGTTGAGCGTGAGCGCGGGGACCTCGATGCGACAGCCGGCTTTTAGCCCGACGTGGCGCGCGCCGTAGATCCCGTCAGCACTCGTCTGCATCACGTTGCCGAAAATCACTTGATCGATCTTGTCGGGCGTCACGCCGCTTCGTTTCAGCGCGCCTTTGGCGGCCACGACACCGAGGTCTATGGCGCTCGTGTCGCGCAATGCTCCGCCAAAGTTTCCAAATGGCGTGCGCGCGCCGTTGACGATCACGACTGCCTTACCGTTTCTTGCCATGTCTATTTCCTTGAGGCCACCGGGTCGGGTGGTGCGCTGAGAACGAGTTCGTCGCGGACGAGGTTGCCGATCTCGGATGTCTTCATGCCGCTCGATGCATCCAATGATGGAATGCGCTTGCTCGACAACAGATGTGCGATCGTGTCTTCCACCGCCTGCGCTGCGGCCGTCTCGCCAAGGTATTCGAGCATCATGCCGACTGCCGCGATCGCAGCGACAGGGCTTACCGAATTTTGCCCTTTGTACTTGGGTGCCGAACCATGAATGGGCTCGAACAGCGAGACCTGCCCGGGGTGGATGTTGCCCGAGGCTGCCACTCCCATGCCGCCTTGAATCATAGCGCCCAAGTCGGTCAGGATGTCGCCGAACAGATTGGGTGTGACGATGACGTCGAAAGACTCCGGATTCTTGACCATCCACATGCAAGCCGCGTCGATGTAGGCGAACTCAAAACTGACATCGGGATAGTCGGGCGCGACTTCTTCAACCGTGCGGCGCCAGAGCTGCTGCGTTTCAATCGCGTTGGCTTTGTCTACCAACGTCAGCTTCTTACGCTTGTTGCGCTTGCTCGCAAGCTCGAACGCGTAGCGCACCGCGCGCTCGCAGCCTTTGCGCGTGAAAATCTGATTGGCGATCACGACCTCGTCCGGCGTACCGCGCTTGAAGTGGCCGCCGATGCCGGTGTACAGGTCTTCTGTGTTCTCGCGAACGACGACCATGTCGATATCGTCCGGCCCTTTGCCTTTCAGCGGGCACAGGTGTTCAGCGTAGAGTTTGATCGGGCGCAGGTTGATGTAGAGATCCAAACCAAACCGCGTCGCCGCTATGACGCCGCGTTCCACCAAGCCGGGCGGCAAACGCGGATCGCCGATCGCCCCCAGCAATATCGCATCCATCTCGCGGAAGCGGTCCAGCTGATCTGCCGGCATGAATTCTTTGGTGGCGAGATAGTGATCCGCGCCGAACGGATATTCCGTCAGTGTATAGTTGAATTCGAAAAGGGCAGCCGCCCGTTCGAGAATCTTAAGACCTTCATGCGTTACTTCCGGACCAACACCGTCACCCGGAATAACCGCGATGCGATATTTTTTGGGCACCTCTATTTGGAACCGGATGCCGCCGCGGCTTTTTCCTCGAGCCGCTTTTCCGCGTAGCGCAAGAGGCCGCCACGCGCTATCATATCTTGCATGAATTGCGGGAATTGCGTTGCTTTGAATTCTTTTCCGGTCGTTTCGTTCCGGATGAGCCCTTTGTCCGCGTCAACGGTGATCGTATCGCCGTCGCTGATGCCATCAACGCCCTCCGGGCATTCGAAGATCGGCAAACCGGTGTTGATGCAATTGCGGTAAAATATGCGTGCGAATGATTTCGCCACCACGCCCGCGACGCCGGCGCCGCGCAGCGCGACCGCCGCCACTTCGCGTGACGACCCGCAGCCGAAGTTGGTATCGGCCACGATGAGATCACCAGGCTTGGCCTTGTTGACGAAATTGGCGTCCAGATCTTCCAGTGCGTGCTTTCCCAGCTGCACGGGATCGATGAGGTTGCAGTAGCGGCCGGGGATGATGACGTCCGTGTCGACGTTCTTGCCGTACTTGTGCGCGGTGCCTTTCAAAATCATGCGAGCGCCTCCACTCTGGCCGTCACCTGTTCGGGCCCTGCGATATAGCCCATCACGGCGGATGCGGCAGCTACGTACGGACCAGTGAGATACACTTCGCTCTTCACATGACCCATGCGGCCGCGGAAGTTACGGTTGGTCGTGGAGATGCAGCGCTCGCCCTCGGCGAGGACGCCCATGTGGCCGCCCACGCACGGGCCGCACGTCGGCGTTGACAGGACGCAGCCCGCCTCGACGAACGTTTCGGCGAGCCCCTCTTTGATGCACTGCATGTAGACTTTTTGGCTGCCCGGGATGACGATGGCGCGCACATTGGGGTGCACTTTGCGGCCCTTGAGAATCTCCGCCGCCTGGCGCATGTCTTCGATGCGCCCATTGGTGCACGTGCCGATGACGGCTTGCTGGATCTCGATGTCATTGAGATCGGAAGCATTCTTCGTGTTTTCAGGCAACCAGGGAATGGCTACCTGCGGTTCGATCGCACTGCAATCGATGGTCACCGTTCTTTCGTACTCGGCGTTTTTGTCGGCATGATAGACGGTGTAGTTCTTCTTGCCGACAGCCGCGCAGTACGCTTCGGCCGTCGCGTCCACCGGAAAGATGCCATTTTTTGCGCCGGCCTCAATGGACATGTTTGCCATGGTGAAACGGCCGCTGATGGGCAGCTCTTTGATCGCAGACCCGGCGAACTCGAGCGCGCAATAGATAGCGCCGTCAACGCCGAGCTCTCCGATGGTTTGCAAGATAAGATCTTTGGCCGACGTGAACGGGCGCAAGCCGCCTTCCAAAACGATCCTGATGGTAGGCGGCACGCGCACCCACATCTCACCGGTGGCGAACGCGGCCGCGATGTCGGTGCTACCGACGCCTGTGCCGAACGCGCCTAACCCGCCGTACGTCGTGGTGTGACTATCGCCGCCGATGATGGTCTCGCCCGGTCCGATCATTCCGTTCTCCGGCAACACCACGTGTTCAATGCCGCCGCGGCCGACCTCAAAATAGTTCTCGATGTGCTGTTCCTTGGCAAACTCCCGCATCATTGAAGACAGCGTGGCCGTAGCGATATCTTTGTTCGGGGTGAAGTGGCTCGGAACGAGTGCGATCTTGGAAGGATCCCAAACCTTGGTTGCACCTTTTATCTTGCGGAACTCGGTGATTGCCACTGCTGCGGAGAGCTCGTTTGCCATGACGAGATCGAGCTGGATGGAGATGATATCCCCCGGGCTGACGTCGGCTTTGGAGGCATGCGCCGCCAGAATTTTTTCGGTAAGTGTCATCGGCCGTGCCATAGGATAAGAACCTCCGGGGTGGATGCGCCTGACGCGAGTTGAGGTGGAAAACCGCGTAACGGTGCGAGTCCTACATGTTCGGCGGACGGAACTTTCGCGCCTTTAGAACGCGTGGCAGTGCAGCGGGCCCTAGGCGGCAGGCACGCTGTATTCTGGCGCCGCAGGTTTCGGCAGCCGTTGCACCGCGGCAAAAAGAACTCCGGCGATCAAGCATATGATCGCCGCGCGCTGATTTATCGCGCCTTGGTGTTGCCAGTTGACCGCAAGCAATATCGTAACGGCAATCGTACCGATGGCGGGCAACACGATCCGCGTCAGGTCGGTGATGGGATAGCCTTTGCGCCGGAAATGCACGACGCAGGCAAGGCCGGTCAAGATAAACGTCAGTCCGAGAAAAACGGATGACGCATTGATAACACTTTGCAGCGCATCGTTGGCGCCCGGCAAGAATCCGGTGAGCAGCGTGACGATCATGACGCCGATGTTCACCGTCAAAATGCTCACGTGGGGCGTGCCGTAGTCAGGGTGCACCGCAGCCAACGCATGCGGCACAACTCGGTCGCGAGCCATCGAAAAAATTCCCCGCGAGATACCCAGTTGAGTCGTCCACAGGGTAGCTCCCGTCGACACGAGCACGGTCAATACCATCACCACGGTACGCCAGCCGCCGCCGAGCTGACTCGCCACGTACGAAAGCGTGTCGACTGCGTGATTTGCAAGACCGGCCGAACTCGCGACGCGAGTGTAAGCTGCCATGCAGATCAGCACTAAAGCGACGGTGAGCAATAGTCCGAGCAGACCACCAAGACCGGGCTGACGCGATGTTCCTTTGCTCTCTTCCGATGTGTAGGTGGAAACTTCCCAGCCGTCGGTCACCCAAATCGAAAGCACCATCGCCGCGAAGAAGCCGGTATAGCCGCCGGATCCTAGCGTGAAAATGTGGGTCGGCTGACTGCCTGCGACAGGCGCGTGCACCATCGCTATGACCGCAAACACCAACAGCGCGACAACTTCCAAACCAAGTAAGAGCCCCGATGCGCGCGCCGTCGGTTTGACACCGCCGATCAGCAACATGCTGGCGGCGACGACCCACGCGCTACCGGCAACTGCAACCGGCATTGCTTGACCTGCGAGCGCAGGAGATACAATGTGAAATGAGGCGAGCAATCCCAGCGTATAACTGCCGGCCGGCACGACCGCTGAAACCGCGGCGAAAAAATACGAAAGAACGACTATCCATGCCGCAAAAGCACCGAGCCTAGGACCAAATGCCGAACGCGACCACGCATAGGTGGAACCGGCGTCGGCGCGGTCCTCGCACAGGCGGTGAAATGCAATGGCGATAAAGGTGATGGGAATTGTGAGGACGATGAGCGAGAGAATGGCGCCCGAGCCCGCCGCGGCCACCATCAAACCAAAGGTCGACGCTATCGAGTAGGCCGGCGCCATGCTTGCAGAGGATAGGATTGAGAGGTCGCTGAGTCCGAGAACTCGTGAGAGTCTCGTCTTTTTCAACCGAGGAACAACCTACGCAATACAAAGCACCCCACTAAACGTCATGCGGTCACGACTTGACCCTTCAGCGACTGTACCGCCGGTCCTTGTTGGGCGGTCTAGGTCTGGAGCACCTAAATTCTAGCTTCCGATGCACCTAAAGTTAAGGCAGCGCGTTGAGCGCTCTCAGCACGTTGAGCCGGCCTGAGCCTTGGTGGCTGTCGTTGATCGAATCGCTCGTCGTCTGCAGGATAGTCACCGCCCGCGCCGGCGTCAACGCCGGATCCCGGCTCACCATGAGCGCAAGCGCTCCCGCCACGTGAGGCGTGGCCTGCGAAGTGCCGGCGAACAGGCTCACCACTTCAGTGAAGGGCCCTTGCAGGCTGTCGAGATTTTCGATCCACTGTAAGTTGTCGATGCATGCGGATGTCGTGCAGGCCCCTTGTGCTGCGGTCGGATCGCCACCCGGGGCGACGAGTGTCAGACCAACTCCATAATTGGAATAGCTAGCAACGTATTCGTATCCGCCGGAACCGACGACGCCCTTCACTTGATCGCAATACGCAGACGCCCCTACGGAAACGACGCCTGGATCTGCCGCCGGATAGTCTAGGATGTTCTGACCGACTGCTGGGCGGCCCGCACCGTTACCAGAAGCCGCGACCACGATGACGCCTGCAGTGATCGCTCTAGCCACCGCAGGTTCCTCGAAAGTGGGGTCAGGACTGGAGCTTCCCAGGCTCAGACTGATGACTCGGGCGCGTTTGAGAACGGCCCAATCAATGGCGGCGGCGACGTCATTTGAAGCCGCGCCGGGATTGCTGCCGTATGGAAAGACTCGCGCTTCAAGCAGATGCACGTTCCAGCCGGTGCCGGCGACACTCAACATGTTGTCGGTGTTGGCCGCGGCGATTCCGCTCGTATCGGTCCCATGGCCATCCTTGTCTTGAATCGAAGCAGTGGTGTCCGGCAGGCCCGTGCCCTTGTCGAAAACGATGCTCTGATCGACTTTGCCGGCAAGGTCGCCATTGCCAAGATCGTAGCCGGTGTCGATGATCGCGATCGTCACCGATGCAGACCCTTTTGTCACGTCCCATGCGGCCGGCATGTTGATCTGGTACATATCCCATTGTTTAAGTGGTGTGAACAGCGGATCGTTGGGAACGGCCGCCTTGTGGCGGTATATTACTGGGCTGGCCGATACGACGCCCGCAACACCGCGGAGAGATGCTGCTGCAGCGCGCACATCTAAGCTCGCAAAGTAAAAAGTTGCTGCGCCGTCTTGGTTGAGCGGGCTTACTTGGCGCGCACCCAAACGCGCGAGAGCAGATTGCGCCGCCGGAGTGATGCTCGATCCTTGAAAACGGACCCCGAGCAGATCGCGGGCGATAGTCTCTTGCTCAGCGACCGCGAAATGCACTCCGACTAATCCGATACGCTGATAGCCAAGTGGGCTACGTGCGGCGCTAAAGGTGTGCGCGCAGCTCAAGTGTCCGATAGGTGACGGAGAGGGGGACGGTGAGGGCAACGGACCCATCGAAGGTGACGGCTGCGGCATTGCTCCGCCGCCTCCACCACCGCCGCAGCCGTCCGCCACCGCTAAGAGTGCGCAAATAAAAAATGCCGCCGCAGGCCGCAGATGCATCGGTTGTCCCTCCGTGCTCGATGGTTCGCCGTACGCCTTAGATC
>Ga0209220_1000152_pt1 | contig 29902 bp, 33 predicted proteins | sample BlaSpr_A8_OM3_M3_FD_187984 | JGI IMG/M metagenome (GOLD analysis project Ga0209220, IMG submission 187984) | Forest soil microbial communities from Thunder Bay, Ontario, Canada - Black Spruce, Ontario site 2_A8_OM3_M3 (SPAdes) (version 2) | ecosystem: Environmental > Terrestrial > Soil > Boreal... | reverse complement strand
TTCGAAGGGCCTTCTCGGAGAAGTCCGTTCCACTCTTCAATTGTTAAGGTGCTCGCCTGGCCCTAAGCGGCGCGGGATCTCCTCCCGCCTCTCGGGCAGCTTGAGAATGATACCCCATCGGGCAGCGCAATTGTCAAGAAGGTGCAGACGCCTCCTCAGCGTACCCCTACTGGGAGGTCCTTAAACCGTTCGCCGGCGACCGCTACTTGATCGGCGGGAGGTGCTCGAGCTCGTCCGTCGCCAGATCGGTGTAGACCCGCCGGGTCGTGATCTTCGGGATCCGGTCAGCGCGGACCTCGACCTTGTGGCCGCCCCGTGCCAGCTTCAGCACGATGCCGTGGAAGATGTCCTCCTCTTTGTCGCCCAGGACCTCCTCCATGCGGCCGATCTCTTCCCCGGACTCCCCGAGCACCGGCGCCTTCTCGGGCATCGCCAGCCAGGCGACCTCCCGCTCCTCGTCGAGATCGTTCCCGTCCATTAGAAGGCCCGCCTCCCCGAGAAGGCCCGGGCCAGCGTGAGCTCGTCGGCATACTCCAGCTCGCCTCCGACCGGCAGACCGTGGGCCAGCCGGGAGGTTTTGACCTGAAGCGGCGCCAGCTGCTCGGCAAGGTAGGCCGCGGTTGCCTCGCCTTCCATGTCCGGATCGGTGGCCAGGATCACCTCGGAGACCGGCTCGCGGCGAAGCCGCGTCAGCAGTTGGGCAATCTTCAACTCACCCGGGCCGACCCCGTCGATCGGAGATAACGCACCGTGCAAGACGTGGTACAGGCCGTGGTACTCGCCGGTTCGCTCGATCGCCAGGACGTCCAGCGGCTCCTCGACGACGCATAGCACCGCCCGATCGCGCCGGGCCGACAAGCAAATGGAGCAGCGCGCCGCCTCGGCGATGAAGAAGCACTCGTCGCAAAAGCGAATCCGCGCCTTGACCTCGACCAGGGCCGCCGCCAGCCGGTCGACCGACTCGCGCGGCGTGCGCAATATATAGAAGGATAGGCGCTGGGCCGTCTTCGGCCCGATCCCCGGCAAGCGTCCGAGCTCTTCCATTACCCGCGTCAGCGCCGCCGGAACGTCGGCCACCGCCCCTACCCCATCAAGCCGGGCGGTAGTCCGATTCCCGCAGTCACTGCGCCCATCTCCTTGCTTGCGAGCTCGCGCGCCTTGTCCATGGCGTCGTTGACTGCGGCCAGCACCAGGTCCTGCAACATCTCGACATCGGCCGGGTCGACGACTTCAGGCTTGAGCGTGACCGACAGCACTTTCTGGTGACCGTTCGCAACGACCTCCACCATGCCGCCGCCCGCGGTCCCGGTCACGGTCTTGTTGCCCAGGTCCTCCTGGATTTTTGCCATCTTGGCCTGCATCTGCTGGAGCTGCTTGAGCATCTTGAACTGCTGACCCATCAGCCTCTCCCTCGCGGGGTGACCCGCAAATTCGTTGCATCGAACCGGTTCATCGCCTCTTTCACCAGCGGGTCGTCAGCGATCGAGGCCGATCCGCGCACCGGTGCCGGCGCCGCGCCGGCCGCCTTCTTCTCCTCGGCGACCAGCTCGACGCGGGCTTCGGGCCCGAAGACCTCGCGCACGGCGGTCAGCAGCGTGTCCCGGTTCTTCGCACCGTTCATCAGCTCGGCGTGGGCGGGATAGCGAAACTCGATGCGCACCAGGCCGTCGGTCACGGTCGCCAGCCGTGCGTCCATCAGCAGGCTGCCAACCGGCTTCGGCAGTTTCTGCTTCAGGGCGTCCCAGCGCGCGTCCGGACCAAAGACCGCCGGCTCCGCCTCCATCGCCGGCTCGATCAGGCGCTCACCGCCCACGGCCTCGCCGGTCGGTGCCGCCACCGGCACGACCGCGTGAACGGGTTGAGTCATGTTGGACAGCAGCGTGACCTCCAGCAGCAGCCGCGCGTCGGCTCCCTTGCGCAGCTCCGGCTCCATTTCCATCAGGCCCTTCCACAGTCCCAGCAAGGCGTTCCGCCCGGCCGCGCGCCCGATGCGCTCCAATCCGGCCGACGCGGCGCCGCCCAAACTTTCCGCATCCCGGTAGCCGACCGACAGCAGCGCCGCCTCACGGATGGCGCCCAGAAGCCCACGGACCAGTTGCCGCACGTCGCCGCCGGCGTCGTAGAACCGCTGGAGCTCGTCCAGTGTCTGGGCGGCGTCGCCCTCGGTCGCGTAGGCCAGCATTCGAACCAGCGTGTCCGGGTCGGCGAGCCCGAGTAGCTCGCGCGTTTTTTGCACTGTCAGCTCCTCGCCGCCCTGTGAGATCAGCTGATCCAGCAGCGTGATCCCATCGCGCATGCTGCCGCGGGCCAGCCGCGCCAGGAGCGCCAGGCTCTGCGGGTCCACTTTGACCTGCTCCCGCTCGACGATCAGCGCCAGTCGGGCCGCGATCGCCCCGGTCTCGATCCGCCGGAAGTCGAATCGCTGGCACCGCGAGGCGACGGTCAGCGGAATCTTGTGCGGTTCAGTCGTGGCGAGCACGAACACCACATGGGCGGGCGGTTCCTCCAACGTCTTCAACAGCGCGTTGAAGGCCTCGGTCGTCAACATGTGCGCCTCGTCGATGATGTAAATCTTTACCTTCAGGACCGCCGGCAAGTACTTGACCCGCTCCCGCAAATCGCGGATTTCGTCGATGCCGCGGTTGGAGGCCGCGTCGATCTCAATCAGGTCGACGGCGGCGCCGCTGGCGATCTCGACGCAATTGGTGCAGACGCCGCAGGGCTCCGCCCCCTGCCGGTTCAGGCAATTGATCGCCCTCGCGAGGATGCGGGCGGTCGACGTCTTCCCGGTCCCTCGAACCCCCGAAAACAGGTAGGCATGGGCTACGCGGCCCTGTTCCACCGCGTTCTTCAGGGTTTGGGCAATCGCATCCTGCCCGACCAGGTCGCCAAACGTCTGCGACCGGTACTTGAGGTAAAGAGTCTGGTACGCCATCGGCTGCCTCGACAATTCTACGGGGCTGGCCGGTCTCAAAACTGAGCCGGGTGCGGCTGGGGAAACAAAAAAGAGGCCGCCGAAGCGGCCTCTTTTCGATCAGACGTTAGTTCTCGCTGTTGCCGTCCGTCTCCGCGGTATCGGTCGCGTTAGTCTTCGACTCGTTGACACCGGCCTGCTCGTTCTGGTCGTTACAGGCGGCGGGGTCTACGTACTGGTGGTCGCCGTCAAAGTTGCCGTCTTCGCCACAGGCCGTCGTCGCGGCCGGCTTCGGGGCCGGCGTGGCCGGCTTGGTCGCGGGCGTGGTCGGCTTGGTCGCGGGCGCGGCTGGCTTGGTCACAGGCGCCACAGCCGGCTTGTTGTCCTGCTGGGTTTGGGTCTGCTGCTGGCCATTCTGGTCCTGCCCAGCAGCGCCCGCATCGGGCTTGGCGCTGGCGGCGACACCGCTCAGCAGCAGGAAGCCGCCGGCGATCATTGCGATAAAGAGCTTACGCATATGAGTTCGATCACTCCTTGGGGCGAGGCTGACTGCCCCGTCCACTTATTGAACGCACTGATCGTACTGGCTATTCGCGACGGCGACGCTTACAGACTGCTTTCGACGTCAAAAACGGTGCCCGCCTGTCACACGCAGCGCATGTCCGCGTCGAAAGACGGTGACTCGGTCAGTCGATCAGCTTCATGACGGCCGGCGTGTAGGCGGGCGGATTCACGATCGTCGGATCGATCTGGGTCCCGTTCGGCATGATCGGCGCCCGCACGAAGTGCAGGGTCACCATCTGCTGGCTACAGCTGACCGCGTCGATGAAGACCGTGACGAACCCGATCGGGGTGACCATCGAACCACCCACGTCGCCGTTGAGCACGGCCATGACGGCCACCCGGGGGCTGTCGACGCTGAAGCTCCGCCAGGTCTCGCTCGTGTGCCCGACGGCGTTGATGCGGGCGTTCAGCGCGTCGCAGGTCACCTGGGTGATCGTCGTGATGTCGTTCGCGCGGTAGGGCACGTTGAGCTTAATCAACGTCTTGAGGCCGTTGAGCCAGGCATCGGCCAGGGTTTGTCCGGTGACGGTGAACGTCGCGTAGTTCACGTTACCCGCGCCGCCACCGGCGGGGCTGAGGTTCGCCTTGTACTCCTGGCCGTCCACGTAGCTGGTGGGGACCGAGTCCTTGTTCACCGCCATCGGCAGCATGCCGAGGATGTTGCTGGTGTATCCCCAGGCCCCGGTGGCCGTGGTCTTCACGTCGTACTTGGTGATGCCGACCACCCGAATGAAGAGCGTTTCATAACTGGAGGCCACCACCACTTTCATGCCGCGGACCAGCGGGTCGCTCCAACCGGTTGCGGTCGGATTGCCGTAGACATCGGTTGGGGTGATGGTCAGGGCGGTGTTGATGCCGTCGTTCTTGGTACCGTCCGGGTCCGGCGCGCCGTTCGCTTCGGCGGCCGCTTGCGCCGCCTTGACGGCCGCCGTCTGGAAGGCGCCGGGGTAGTTGCTTGCAAAGCGATTCTGCAGCAGCACGTAGCTGCCCGCCAGGGCGCCGGCGTCGGCGGCGTTCTGCATCTGGCGCCGCGCATGAAAGGCCTGGCCGCCATCCATGACCAGTCCGAGGAAGCCGAGCAGCGTCGTCATGATCAGGATGAAGATGAGCATGGTCTGCCCGCGCTGGCGGCGGCGCCGCGTCTGATGGGAGCGCTGGTTCTGCCTCATTCGATCACCATGGTGGTCGAGCTTCCGATTCGGAGCGCTCCGCCACCCCAGAAGTTCGAGATCAGCGGGGTGATCGCCCGGAAGTCGTAATTGACGTCGACGCGCACGGCATTCGGGTTCTGATAGATGCGCTGGTCGCCCGGCAGCGGGTTGCAGTTCGCGCTCGCATCGGTCGTCACGCCGGTGCTCGAATCAACCCAGTAGACCGTGATATTGGAGTCGGCGATCACCATGGTGGTCCCTGCCTCCTGCTTCACTCGGTATTTGATGTTATTGGGATCGGCCTTGCAGGTCGTTGCGACCGCGCTCGGATGGGTGGTCCCATAGCGGGCGCCCTCGCGCGCCGCATTCGCGATCGACGTCCAGTAGTAGAAGACCCGCCCAAAGTCCACGACTCCGAGCAGGATCAACATCAGGACGGGAAGGATCAGCGCAAACTCAGTTAGCGACTGCGCTGATTGCCGGCGCCGCCGCGTGGACGTATTTCGCAACATGCAAACGCCAGTGTACGGGCGAATTCTTGCGATCAGACCCACTGCGGCACTCTATTGACCACGTCGCGACAGGGTCGCAACAGGTACTCCTCGCGGTTGTTTCGCAGCCACACCGTAAGGCCGTACGTAAGGCTTCCCCACCGTCGTACGCGAAGGGTCATGGCTATTCGACCCTCACCTCAGCGTCGCTCTTCAGAGTGAAGGCGGCGCCCGTGATCTGGCTCAGGATGGGGACGATCGGCCGGAAGACGTACTCGGCGTGCACCTTGACCAGGTCCCCGGTTCGCGGATGCGTGAGCGCGTAGCCGTTGTCCTGGACGATGGCGCCAGTTGCGAAATCCCAATGGGCGCACTGGGTCAGGTTCGCATCGGTGCCGTCGAGGTAGATGACGGTGATGTTGGTGCCGTTGTTGACGATCGTGAGGCCGGCGGTCTTCGCGACATACTGGATCTGGCCCTGCACCGAGGCAAAGGGCGCCGGATCAAGCTTGGAGTTGCTCCCCGCCCCGTTGTTCGACCACTGGACCGCCGCGTAGCGGGCGCCCTCACGAACGGCTTCGGTCAGCACCGTGTACTGGTAGTAAGCGCGGCCGATGTCCGTGATCCCGAACAGGAAGAAGACGATGATGGGCGTGACCAGCGCCATCTCGACGAGGGACTGCCCGCGACGCCGCCGCCAGCGGGTCATCATTGGCTCAGCCGGAAGATCTTGGGGCCGTTCGCCGACGGGTTCCCGAATCCGTTGTTGCCCGGAACGCCGGTCGCGAGCACGAAGTAGCCGCCAATCGTCATCCCGTCTCCAGGCCTACTCGCGTCGAACGTCACAAACTGCGTGTAGAAGGCCAGGAATTCATTCATTTGCAGCGAGACCGTGTCGGCCGCGCACGGCGGGCTGCAGTTGGTACCACCGGCGGCCTGGTTGATCCCGACGATGAACACCCGCGGGTTCAGCGCGTGGAAACCTCCCGCCGTCGGCTTGTCCGCGTTGTAAATCGGCTGCGCCAGCGAGTCGTTAACCCGATCCAGAAGCCCCTGCGCGAACCCAGCCGTGGTTGGGTTGTTGGCTTCCGCGTAGTAGAAGGTGCCGAGCTGGAGCGTCGTCGTCAGCCCGTAGTGTGTGGTGGTTCGATTGGCCAGCGCGAGGCTTGAGGAATCGGTCGGCTTGTCATGGATGATGAAGAAGTTCGCCGGTCCGAGCGGCGTCGCCGGCGCATAGAAGGCCGCCGGGATCGGCTTTCCCGCGTTATCGACCTGGCCGGCAACGCAGCAGTTGGCCAGCCCGGCCGCACCGCCGTTGGTCTGCATGATGACGGCTTGGTAGAGAACCGGCGCGGTTCCCGCGCCACCCACCCGCGGCACGCTGTCCTGGTTGAGCGCAAGCGGAATCGCCCCGACCAGCGAGGTAGGGGTGCCGAATTGCGCCATCGCGGTCACGGTCGGGCGGATCGTCGTGATGCCAAAGGTCTGGAAGAGGAACGTGCTCCGGCTCCCGGAGATCGTCACCTTCATTCCCTGGGAGATCTGGCCTACAGGGATGACCGGAAGATTGTTGATGTCGAGGGAGTAGGCGACGCCGGTGCCGTTGACCCAGACGATGGTGATCGTGTCCGGCGGCGAGGTGACCCCGTTGAGGCCGGCGAATTTGATCGCGGCGTTTCGCTGTGCCGTGAAGTCGATCGGCTTCCCGTACATCACCTGTTCGAGCCCCAGATGCGCGCCCGCCATCGCGGCAGCATCAGCGGCGGTCTGCATTAACCGGCGCTGCGTAAAGCTGTTCCCAACGTCGACGGACAGCGCCACCATGCCGGTGAGCGCGATGATGCTCAGGGCAATCAGGACGATCGCCTGGCCTCGCTGCAATTGTGTCGGGCGCCGCTTCATTCGAGCCTCGTTTGCGCCGTCGTCGTGAGCTTGAGCGGATTTCCCATGATGTTGGCCATCAGCGGCGTGATGGGCGTAAAGTCCGAGACGACTAGGATCCGGACAGCGTCGCCCTCGTGCGGGCAGCTCTGCGCCGCGTTACCCGACGCTGGCGCGACATAAGGCGCGTCCCACTTGATGCTGTTCGTGGGGAAGTCATAGTGGGCGCAGAGTTTGGCAGGCGTTAGCGTGGTGTCGTAGTAGCTGATCTGGATATGACTGGCGTCGTTCGGGATGTTCAGCCCGCCGTCGGCCAGCTTCATCCGCCCCTGCACGGTGTTCTGGGGCGGTGCCACGACATTCGAGGTATTGACGTAGCCGTACGCCGCGTACCTCGCGCCCTCACGCGCGACGTTCACCAGTGCGATGTACTGGAAGTAGGCGCGGCCAAAGTCGACCAGGCCGAACAGCATCAGCGTCAGCAAGGGAGCGGCAAGCGCCATCTCGACGACGGACTGCCCGCGATGTGCTGCGATCGATCGTCTCAGGCTCAACATGCGTCCTGATTAGACAGCTCTTAACTTGCCACAAGCCTTGCGCGTGCAAGCCTCGGTTCCCAACGGAGTGACGAGGCTGCCACAACACTGTGAAAGTCGCGCGATAACGCAGGCGGTGCCTGTTTTATTCGACCCTGAATTGCCTCATTGCGTCAGCCGGAACACCATCGGGTTCCCGGTGCCGTTGGTCGGCACGCCCAGGCCGCCGCTGCCGGGCACGCCGCTCGAGTTCACCCAGTACCCGCCGATATAGATCTTGTGGCTGGCGTCGTACAGGACGAACTGGATATAGAACGCAAGGAACTCGAAGATTGTCGTCGGGCTCGTCCCGTTCGAGTTGACGTTGACGGCGGTCATGAAGACGCGCGGGTTATACGGGGAGAACTTGTTCGCGATCGGCTGGTCACCGGCGTAGACCGGGTTCGCCATCGACCGGAGGATCCGGTCATCAAGGCCGAGCGCGAAGTTGTCATTCGAAGGCTGCGACGAGGTATCGATGTTGTAGCTCGGCCCGATGCTAAGCGTCCCGTTGATGCCGTTGGACGCGCTGGACCGGGTGGCTAGGGTCGCGCTAGTCGGTGGATCGTTGAGGATGTGGAAGTTTTCGACCGGCACCGAACCGCCAAAAAAGGCGGCCGGGATCGCATAGCCGAGGCTGTCATTCTGTCCGGCCACGCAGCAGGCGGGCCCGCCACTGTCCGTCGTCACCAGCACTGGTATGTAGAGCGAAATTTTTGACGAGTTCGTATCGTTGTTCATCATCAGGGGGGACGCCCCCACGAGCGCGTTCGCCGTGCCGAACTGAGCCATGGCAGTCACGGTGACGTTCACCGTCGAGATGCCAAACACCTGGAACATGTAAGTGGTGCGGCTGCCGGTGATCGTCACCTTCATACCCTGCACAACCTGACCGCCGGGCACGATCGGCAGGCCGCCGCCTGTGTTCGTATACGCTGTGCCGCTTGCATTAACCCACACGATCGTGATCGTGTCGGGAGGTGAGAAGACCCCGTTGAGGTTGGCGAACTTGATCGCGACGGCCTTCTGCGCCGCGTAGTCCTGGGTTCCGCCGGCATTTCTGATTTGTTCCATCCCAAGGTGGGTTCCCGCCATCGCCGCCGCGCTGGCCACGGCCTGCAATTCGCGGCGTTGCTGGAAGGCGCTCCCTACGTCGACTGTTAGCGCCAGCATTCCGGTAAGGGCCACGATCATGAGCGCCACCAGCACGATCGCCTGGCCTTGCTGCCAACGACGCGTTCGCTTTTTCACTCGATCCTCGTCTGCGACGTGTAAACCAAACGCAAGGGATTACCGATCAGCCCCTGCATCAGCGGCGTGATCGGCGTGAAGTCGGACGTCACCTTGACCACCACGGCGTCACCCTCTTTCGGGCACTTCTGCTGGCCCGACGTGGGCGCCGTGTACGGCGCGTCCCACTTGATGCTGTTCGTCGGGTAGTCATAGTGGGCGCATTGTTTGGCCGGCGATACGGTGGTGTCGAAGTAGGTAATCTGGATATGACTGGTGTCGTTTGGGATTTTCAGCCCACCGTCGGCGAGCTTGATCCGCCCCTGGACGGTGTCCTGGGCTGGCGTCCCGGCATTTGTCAGGTTGCTGAAGCCGTAAGTCGCATACCTCGCGCCTTCCCGTGCCGCCTCGACGACGGCGATGTACTGGAAAAAGGCGCGGCCAAAGTCCACGATGCCAAACAGCATCAGTGTCAGCAGTGGAGCTGCGACAGCGAGCTCAATCACTGACTGGCCCCGCTGTCTCGACTTACGCCACCCGTAAACGCACATAAAAGCTTTCTAAATTACACAGCCCTAGAATTTCCAGAAGCCTTTCACGCGGGCCCCAGATGCCCCGTCCCCGTAGCAGCACTGTCACGACCCGGCGCAGTCGGCACAGAAATATTCGTAACGGTCCGGCTCGCAGACCGTCACGATCATGTGATCGCGGGCGCGGTCTTGCCAGGCACGCCCGCGGTCGAGTCCCAAATTTGGATGTCCGATTTCCGCTAGCCAAGCCCTGGCTCCGTACCGCAGAATGCAGACTGTGCGGGCCTTCAGTCTCGATTTCGAGCGCTGCTACCGGGCCGTTGAGAGCCGCGACACTCGGTTCGACGGCTGGTTCATCACCGCCGTAAAGACGACTGGGATCTACTGCCGACCTAGCTGCCCCACACCGGTGCGCCCCAAGCGCGAGAACGTCCAGTTTTACCCGACGGCGGCGGCCGCGCAGCTCGCTGGCTTCCGGGCCTGCAAGCGATGCCGGCCCGACGCCTCGCCTGGCTCGCCCGAATGGAATGTGCGCGGTGATCTCGTCGGTCGCGCCATGCGGTTGATTGCAGAGGGCGCGGTCGATCGCGACGGCGTCGAGGGGCTGGCGCGCCGCCTCGCTGTCAGCGAGCGTCATCTGCATCGACTGCTGCTGAGCGAGCTCGGCGCCGGACCGCTTGCGATCGCCCGCGCGCAGCGCGCCCAGACCGCTCGCACCCTGATCGAGACGACGGACCTCCCCTTCACCGATGTTGCGTTCGCCGCCGGCTTCGAGAGCATCCGGCAGTTCAACGACACGGTTCGCGACGTGTTCGCCCTCACCCCGACGGCTCTTAGAGCGGCTGGACGGCGTCGCGGCGATATCGTCGAAGGCGAGCTGACGCTCCGCCTCCCCTACCGACCGCCGCTCGATTGGCCGGCACTGTTCGGTTGGTTGCGCACTCGGGCGGTGCCCGGCGTCGCGGAGGCCAGCGGCCGCGCCTATCGGCGAACACTCCGCCTCCCGCGCGGAGCCGCGATCGTCACGCTCGAGCCCGTCGACGGCCATATCCGGTGCACGCTGAAGCTCGAGTCGATGTCGGACCTGACGAGTGCTGTGCGGCAATGTCGCCGGTTGCTCGACCTCGACGCCGATCCGTTGAGCGTGGTCGAGGTGCTCTCCAGGGACCGGCGCCTTTCGAAGGTGGTAAGGAAGCGCCCGGGTTTGCGCGCACCGGGTGCGGTGGACGGAACGGAGCTCGCGATCCAGGCGGTTCTCGGCCAGCAGGTCTCACTCGCGGCGGCGCGCACGCTGTCCTCGCGCCTCGTGACCGCGCACGGCGATGTCATCAAGCTCGCTGATCCCACGTTGACTCACCTCTTTCCTCGCGCCGATGCGATCGCGGCGGCCGATCTCTCGGAGCTCGGCGTGCCGAGGACCCGCCGAGCGACGCTTCATGCGCTCGCTGATGCGGTCGCTAATGGGACGCTTGTGCTCGACCCGGGGGCGGACCGCGCCGAGACCTACCAGCGGCTGGTGGCGCTACCCGGGATCGGCGAGTGGACAGCCGGCTACATCCTGATGCGGGCGCTCGGCGATCCGGACACGTTTCTGGCGAGCGACCTCGGCATCAAGAAGGCGGGCGAGCGGCTCGGCCTGGGCGACAACGCGCCCACAATTTCCGACCGCGCGGGCGCCTGGCGCCCCTGGCGGACCTATGCAACACACCACTTATGGGCAACGCTCACCGACACCTAGCAGGAGGTCACCCGATGCCAACCAAGCCCGTCCTTCATAGCACCACCCACCCCACGCCGGTCGGCGAACTCACCCTGATCGCCTCCGACCGCGGCTTGCGCGCGATCCTCTGGCCGAAGCTCTCGCCCCTTCGTGCCGGGATCAGCCCTCGTCCGCGCCGCGACCCCGATCATTCGATTCTGCAAAAGACCGTCCAGCAGTTGGATGAATACTTTGCGGGCAAACGGACGAGCTTTGAGCTGCCACTCGACCTCGAGGGCACACGCTTCCAACTCGCAGCCTGGCGCTCCTTGGCCGACATTCCATTCGGTGCCACCACCACCTATGGCCGGCAGGCGGCGGCGCTCGGAATCCCAACGGCCGCGCGCGCGGTGGGCGCGGCGAATGGGGCCAATCCCGTCTGCATCGTGCTGCCGTGCCACCGCGTCATCGGCGCGGATGGTTCGCTGACTGGCTTCGGCGGCGGCCTCCCAGTAAAGCAATGGTTGCTGGACCACGAAGCGCAGGCGCTGACGACCCGTACTATCGTTTCGCCCCAATGGCCGCAACGCCAACCCGTCCAGACGCGCTTATCCATGCCCGTGGCCTGACCAAACGCTTCGGCAGCCTTGTCGCGGTCGACGGCGTGGACTTCGATGTCGATCGAGGTGAGGCCTTCGGGTTCCTTGGCCCCAACGGCGCCGGCAAAACATCGACGATGCGCATGATCGGCTGCGTCTCGCGCCCATCGGGCGGGACCCTGCGCGTGCTGGGCATGGATCCGATCCACGACGGTCCGCGGATACGGGCCCGGCTCGGTGTGGTGCCGCAGTCGGACACGCTCGACACCGAGCTGCATGTCGATGAGAACCTGTTCACCTACGCGCGCTACTTCGGCCTGCCACGCGATGTCGCCCGGCGACGCGCCCAGCAACTTCTCGATTTCGTGCAACTAGGGGACCGTGCCCGGGACAACGTCGAGTTTCTCTCCGGAGGCATGAAGCGCCGGCTCACCATCGCGCGCGCCCTGGTCAACGAGCCAGAGCTCCTACTGCTCGATGAGCCCACCACCGGACTCGACCCGCAGGCGCGGCACCTGGTCTGGGACCGTCTCTATCGCCTCAAGCAGCAAGGCGTGACGATCGTCCTGACCACGCACTACATGGACGAGGCAGAGCAGCTCTGTGATCGGTTGGTCGTCATGGACAAGGCGAAGATCGTCGCCTTCGGATCGCCGCGAAGCCTGATCGACCAATACTCCAGCCGGGAGGTGCTCGAGCTTCGCTTTCCGATCGACAGCACGCCGCCGCTCAATGAGCTCGATGGACTGGCGCACCGCACCGAGGCACTCCCGGACCGCGTCCTCCTCTACACCGATGATGGCGAGGCGGCGGCGGTCGCGGTACACAGCCGCGGCCTGCGGCCCGCGTCGATCCTCGTCCGGCGCAGCACACTCGAAGATGTATTCCTCCGCCTCACTGGGCGGAGCTTGATCGAATGACAGGTCGGGCGTGACTGGCGCGCTTCGCGTCCTCGAGCACCATCTGACCGTCTACCGTCGCACCTGGAAGGGCTCCGTCTTCATGTCGTTTGTCTCGCCCGTCCTGTTCCTGACGGCGATGGGCCTCGGGCTTGGCAGCTTGATTTCGCGCGGCCCGGTCCGAACCGTCGATGGCGTCTCCTACCTCGTGTTCATCGCGCCCGGACTGCTCGCAGCGAGCGCGATGCAATCGGCCTATGTCGAAACGACCTACCCGATCATGGCGCGGATCCAATGGACGCGCACCTACGAAGGCATGCTGGCAACGCCGATTGCGGTCCTCGACGTCCTGGTAGGCGAATTTGGCTGGCTCACTTTCAGGCTGGCACTCGGCAGCTGCGCGTTCTTCGTGGTCATGCTGCTCTTCGGCACGATCCATTCCGTGCTGGCGGTGCTGGCGATTCTGGCCGCCGTACTCACCGGACTGGCGTTTGCGGCGCCGATCCTCTCCTGGACCGCGACCCGGCGCACCGACCAGAGCTTTGCCCTGATCGGGCGATTATTGATCACGCCCCTGTTCTTGCTGGGCGGCGTCTTCTTCCCGCTCCACCAACTCCCCCAGCTCCTTCAAGGAATCGCCTGGCTCACCCCACTCGCCCATGGCGTGGCGTTGGCACGCAGCCTCTCGCTCGGCGTGCTCGGGGCGTCCGCCGGTCTCCACCTCGCCGTCTTGCTCGCGTATGCCGCGATCGGCATGGTCGCCGCACGGATCACCCTGCAGAAGCGGCTGGTCCAATGATTGCGCTGCTGTCGCAGCGGCGGTTGCTCCAACTGCCCGCCCCGGACCGCGCTGCTCACCTCGTCGAGCGCAACGCGATCCTCCAACGGCGCGGCTGGCCGGTCATTATCTCGGGCTTCATCGAGCCGTTCCTCTACCTGCTCGCGATCGGCTTCGGGGTTGGCGCACTGGTGGGCACAACCGTCGTCGTGAGCGGCCACCCGCTCCGCTACGCGGTGTTCGTCGCCCCGGCGATGATGGCCTCCGCCGCGATGAACGGGGCGATCTACGAGACCTCGTTCAATTTTTTCTACAAGCTGAAATACATCAAGCTCTACGACGCGGTGCTGGCCACGCCGCTCGGCGTCGCCGACATCGCGCTCGGCGAGATCGCCTGGGCATTGCTGCGCGGCACCCTGTACGCATTCGGCTTCATCGTTGTCATGGCCGCACTTGGTCTCGCGATCTCACCATGGACGCTCCTCGCCCTGCCGGCCGCCATGCTGATCGGCTTCTCATTCGCCGCCGTTGGAACGGCGGCATCGACCTTCGTCCGCACCTGGCAGGACTTCGACCTCGTGCTGACCGTGCTGATCCCCATGTTCCTCTTCTCAGGGACCTTCTATCCAATCGCCGCATACCCGGGGCCATTGCAGATATTGGTGCAGTTGACGCCGCTATATCACGGCGTTGACCTGCTGCGCAGCCTGACGACCGGCTTCATCGGCCCATCGATCCTGTTCGATGTCGTCTACCTGGTGACCCTGGGCGCGCTGGCACTGGTGATCGCCGCCACGAGGCTCGAGCGCCTCCTGCTCAAGTAGCTACCGCACTGCTGACAGATCGCAACAACCCTACGAATACCGGGTGGGGCGTGCCCGGCGTCGATCGCAACTGCGGCTGGTACAGCGTGGCTATAAAGAAAGGATGGTCCGTCCGCTCAACAGCTCTCACCTCGCCGGTCTCATCGACGGCCACTGCCCGCATGCCATGCTTGCTGGCAATGTGCTGCATCTCAGGTGCGAGACCATAGCTACAGGTCGTGCGCTCGACCGCCTGCAAAGCCCCGTAGAGCCTGGCGAGTCGGGAGCGTGGAGTTAGCTCCACCGTAATCGTCTGGCCCTGGAGCGAGCAGCCGAGAAGAGAGATGACTTCAGTACCACGGGCCCCATACTCGGCATGGGTTGCATCTCGGATCCCGGCCAAGTTTCGTGCGTGCTCCACGAGCACATGCTGGAAGCCACCTCATGTTCCAACGAGCGGAATGCCTTTCTCGCGTGCACTCCGGATGATGTCAAGCGCTCCCTCCCGATTACGGTACGGGCTGCCTGGCCCGACTACGACCGCCGCGCCGGGGTTACCGATAAGTTGGCTGGTGATCGTGTCCGTTGGCACGATACGGACTTCGACGGCCGTGTTGAGGCTCCGCGAGGCGTGATCCAGGGCGGCGAGGGTGGCGACGTAATAGGCATGGTCCGGCGCTAGGTCGATCAGGACCGTGATGACCGGAGCCTGCATCCGACCGGCGTCGACCGCCGCGAAGCCGGATTTTGCGGCCGAGGATGTCGTCCGCCCCATCGCACCCGTTACATTACTAGGGCATGCATCCCGCCAATAACCTGACGCGCGATGAAGCCCGCCAGCGGGCCGAGTTGATTCACACCCCCCTCTATGAGATCTCCCTCGACCTCACCCGAGATAGCGACACCTTTGCCTGCGAGGCCACCATTCACTTCCTCTGCCACGAGCCGGGCGCCAACACCTTTATCGACTTTCTTGCGCCGTCGGTCGACAGCTGCGAGCTCAACGGTGAGGAAGTGCCCAAAGAGGCCTTCAATGGTGCCCGGATCACGCTCGAGAACCTGCGCGAGGCGAACGAGCTCCATCTGATCGGTACCTGCGACTACCAGAACGTGGGCGCTGGACTCTGCAAATTCACCGACCCAGTGGACCACAAGACCTATCTGCATTCGCAGTTCGAGACCTTCGACGCCCACAGGATGTTTCCTTGCTTCGACCAGCCCGACCTGAAGGCGAGCTTTACCTTCACGATCCTGGCCCCCACCGACTGGGTGGTCGTGTCGAACAACCCGGGCCAGGCCCAACTCGTGACCGGCAAGGAGAACGTCAAGCGCTGGACCTTTGGCGCAACCCCCAAGATGTCCTCTTATCTGACCGCGATCGTCGCCGGTCCCTACCACGGCGTGCGCGATCGACATGGCGACATCGACCTCGGAATCTTCTGCCGTCAGTCGCTGGCTCAGTATCTCGATCCCGAGGAGATCTTCACCGTTACGAAGCAGGGCCTCGACTTTTACGGCGAGGCGTACAAGTACCCGTACCCCTTCCAAAAATACGATCAGCTCTTCGTCCCCGAGTTCAGCGCCGGCGCGATGGAAAACATCGGCTGCGTCACCTTCAACGAGGCGATGCTCTTTCGCTCCAAGGTGACGGAGGCGGTCCGCGAGGATCGCGCCAATGCGATCCTGCACGAGATGGCGCACATGTGGTTCGGCGACCTCGTCACCATGCGCTGGTGGGACGACCTCTGGCTGAACGAGAGCTTCGCCACGTTCATGTCGGTGCTCTGCCAGGTCGAGGCAACGCGCTTCAAGAACGGGTGGGTCACGTTCGCCAACCAGTACAAAGCAGGGGCTCGCCGCCAGGACCAGCTACCCACGACGCACCCCATCGCCGCGGACGTGCCCGACATCCAGTCCGTGTACCTGAATTTCGACGCGATCACCTACAACAAGGGCGCCTGCGTCCTCCGCCAATTGGTCGCCTATGTCGGCCAGGACACGTTCCTTCGCGGTGTGCAGCGCTACGTCAAGCAGCGGCAATATTCGAACGCCAGCCTTGCCGACTTCCTGTCTGATGTCGAAGCCGGCTCGGGACGGGACCTCAAGGCTTGGTCAAAGCTCTGGCTGGAGACGGCCGGCCTCAATACCTTGCGGCCGGAGGCGACCGCGCAAAGCGAGACCATCGGTTCGCTCACCATCAAGCAGGAGGCACCTCCCGATCACCCGACGATCCGTCCGCACCGGCTCGCGGTCGGGCTCTACGACCGCACGTCCAATGGTCTGCACCTCCGCCGTCGAGTCGAGCTCGATGTTGCCGATGAGAACACCTCGGTGGGCGATCTCGTCGGCGAGCGACTGGCCGACCTGACACTCGTCAATGACCTTGACCTGACCTACGCGAAGATACGTCTCGACGAGCGCTCGCTAGCCACGGCCATCGACCATCTGGCAGAACTCAAGGACCCCCTGGCGCGTGCGATCACGTGGGCGGCGCTATGGGACATGCTCCGCGACGGCGAGATCCCGGCCCGCCGCTATCTGCCGTTGATCCTCAAGAACATCCACGGCGAAACTGACATCGGCGTCGTCCAGGACCTCCTGGCGCAGGCGTCTTCGGCCATCTGGGTGTATGGCGATCCCTCAAATGCCGAGACGGCGCTGAAGAGCCTGGCGGACCACGCGCTCACGGCGCTCGACAGCGCGCCGGCCGGCAGCGACCTTCAGCTCACCTGGGCCCATGCGTTCATCAGCGCCGCACGCTCTCCGGAGCACCTCTCGGTGATCCGCGGGTTGCTGGATGGCATCAAGGTCTTCACCGGTCTCAAGGTCGACACCGACCTGCGCTGGGCGATCGTCAATGCGCTGGCCGGTGTTGGCGCCGACGATGGTCTGATCGATGCCGAGTTGAAACGTGACCCAACCGACGAGGGTCAGCGTTATGCGGCGACAGCCCGTGCCACTCGACCCACGCCAGAAGCCAAGGAGCAGGTATGGGCAGCGCTTATGGAGGACCTTACCCTGCCGCTGGCCACGATGCGGTCCATGATGCGCGGCTTTCACCGCTTCGACCAGCGGCGGCTGCTCGAGGCATACAGCGCGCGCTACTTCCAGGCGTTGGCGAACATTTGGAAGGAGCGCGATATCGAGATCGCCCTTGCCTTCATCCGCATGATGTATCCGACGGTCGTCGTCGGCGAGGAAACGGTCAAGGCAACTGACCAGTATCTTGCCGCCGACGCTGTGCCCGGGCCCGTGCGACGAATCCTTCTCGAGGGCAAGGACAATATGCTGCGGGCGATGCGCGGCCGCGCTGCCGATGCCGCGGCAGCCGAGACGGTCCGGTCCCAACGGTAGGCTCGACGGCCGCGCCGGCGGAAGACTGCTGGGCGCTCTGGATTCGCCAGCGTCGCCAGGGCGGGACCGACCTTCCTCCCGACCTTGTTAAGGACCTGCAGCGACGACGCGATAGCGTCCTCGACCGCGCCGTACTCCAGCCCGGGGACGTCGTCCTCGATGTTGGCTGTGGGGATGGCCTGATCGGCTTTGGGGCGCTCGATCGGGTCGGGCCGAGCGGCCGTGTGATCTTCAGCGACATCTCCGCTGAGCTCGTCGCTCGATGCCAGGCTCAATTTCCCTCCCCCTCCGGAGGTGGGCAGAGTGGGGGCTCGTTGCTCGATCGGTGCCGCTTCATCGTGAATTCCGCCGACGATCTCCACGATGTCTCCGATAGCTCAGTCGATGTAGCGACCACGCGCTCGGTCCTGATTTACGTCGATCGAAAAGACCGCGCCTTTGCCGAATTCTTCCGGGTGCTCCGCCCCGGTGGGCGCATCTCGATTGGCGAGCCCATCAACCACTTCTCCTATCCCGAGCCGCGCGGTCGGTTTCTCGGCTATGACGTCGTGGCCATCGTCGACGTCGCCGACAAGCTCGAAGCGTTCTTCGACCGCGAGGAGCGGCCGAAGATCAGCTCGATGGTGGACTTCGACGAGCGCGACCTCGTCAGCCTCGCGGAGCGCACCGGCTTCGGCAATATCCACCTCGACTTGCAGGCGGATATCAAGGCCCCTCATCCACAGGAGTGGACCCGCTTCGTACAGAGTTCCGGCAACCCCCTCTCGCCCACGCTCGAGGAAGCGATGAATGCGTCGCTCACTCCAGGCGAGCGTGATCGGTTCACGACGCACCTCCGACCACTGGTCGAGTCCGGTACCGGCGCGCAACGTCGCGCCTTCGCGTACCTCACGGCGGAGAAGCCGCACCTGTGAAAGCCGATCCCCCGGAGGTGCGGCGGCTCGACGGAAAGCGCGTCAACCTGAGGCGATTCCGGCCGACTGATGAGGCGACCGTATGGGAGGGCCGCTCGTCGGCGGACCCGACCGCGCTTCCGACCGGGCCCGGACGGCGTAGCCATGTGCGGAAGCGGCTGCTCGCGTCAGGGCAATGGGTGCGCGGATCCCTTGACCTCGCCATCGAGTCCAACGGCCGCCTGATCGGTGATGTCCAGGCACGCAGGGGTGCGGGCCAGCGCCTGCCCCCCGGCGTGGTCGAGCTTGGAGTCGATCTCTACGATCCGGACCAGCGGGGTAAAGGCTATGGAGCCGAAGCCGTCGCCTTGCTCACCACGTGGCTTTTGCAGCGTGGCATCGCCGACCGTGTGCAGGCGAGCACTGCCGTTGGCAACCGCCCCATGCGCCGCGTGCTCGAGAAGCTAGGGTTCACGTTTGAAGGCGTGATGCGCGGCTTCATGCCGGTCGGCGCTGGCCGCGAAGACTTCGCCCTCTACGGCGTCACGAAGGCCGAATGGCGCGCCTCTCATCCGATCGCCGAGTCTCAATAAAGCAGTGCAGCGGCCTGTCGGGCAATCACCGCATCTTCGCGTGCTTCGACCCGCAGCAGTGCGAACGCGCTCCCCGGTGGGCTGATCACGGCATCGTTTCGGACATCGGTAGCAGGAAGCGCACCCAGTCCGAGTGGCGCGAGCCGCCGGACGATCGCGGACCGCGCCGACCCCGAGTGTTCGCCGATTCCGCCGGTAAAGACCAGGGCGTCGAGGCGAGCCAGCGCCGTGGCCGCCGCCGCGATGCCGGCCGCAGCACGGCTGACGAACATGTCGATGGCGAGACGGGCTCGGCGGTTCCCTTCGCCGGCGGCCTTCTCGAGATCCCGCATCCCGACCGCCCGGCCGGACACGCCCACCAGCCCGGACTCGTGATCGAGTACCGTCGCCAGCTCGCGCCAACCGGTTCGTCGCGTGCGCAGCATATATAGAAGGATGCCGGGGTCGATGGAGCCCGACCGGGTGCCCATCATCAGGCCTTCCATCGGCGTCAGCCCCATCGAGGTGGCGACCGACCGTCCGTTGAGCACCGCGGTCACCGAGCAGCCACTGCCGAGGTGGGCCACGACGAGTCCCAGCTCAACGACCGGCCGGCCCAGGAGTTCCGCGGCCCGACGCGTCGACCATTCGACCGACAGGCCATGGAAGCCGAAGCGCCGAATGCCGTACTCGCGATGCCAGCGCCAGGGCACCGGATAGAGGTACTGCTCCTCGCTGAGGGTCGCGTGAAAAGCGGTGTCGAACGCGGCCACCTGGGGGATGGTGGGCAGGGCTACTTGGGCGGCGCGGATGGTAGCGGCTGCCACCGGGTTGTGCAGCGGTGCGAACTCTGCCAGCGCCTCAATGCCCGTCAAGACCCGGTCGTTCACCCTCACGGCCGAGCGAAACTTGGTCCCGCCATGCACGACCCGGTGCCCGACCGCCTCGATCCCGGTCGCCTTCAGCTTCGACAGCAGCGACCGCACCGTTCGCTCGACGCCTTTCTGTCTGGTCGCGTCCGTTCCAAGCGACACCTCGTCTTTCGCAATGGCCGCGAAATCGACGCTGTCGACGACGCTGCCCTTGAGGGAGCTCGAGCCGACGTTCAGGACGAGGACTCGGGCGATTAGTAGGGCCAGGTCCAGTCGCGCACGTCTGCCATGTCCTCGCCGTGGTCCCGGGTGAATTGCCGATGCCGGAGCCGTTCGTCCACCATATGCTGGCGGACGTGCCCGGCGCGCGCGCCCAGTCCGTGAACCCGGTCGATGACGTCGATCACCAGGTGGAACCGGTCCAGATCGTTGAGCATCACCATGTCGAACGGCGTCGTCGTCGTGCCCTCCTCCTTGTATCCCCGGACGTGCAGATTGCCGTGGTTCGTCCGCCGGTACGTCAGCCGATGGATCAGCCATGGATACCCGTGATAGGCGAAGATCACCGGCCGGTTCGTCGTGAAGAGGGCGTCGAACTCGGCGTCGGAAAGGCCATGGGGGTGCTCGGTCTCCGGTTGCAGCTTCATCAGGTCCACCACGTTGATGACCCGCACCTTGAGATCGGGCAGGTGCTTGCGTAAGAGGTCGGTCGCGGCCAGCGTTTCCAGCGTGGGGATGTCGCCGGCGCAGGCCATGACCACGTCCGGCTCGCCGGTGTCGTTGCTGGCCCAGTCCCAGATCCCGATGCCGCGCGTGCAGTGGACGATCGCGTCGTCCATCGGCAGGTAGTTGAGCGAGCGCTGCTTGCCGGCCACGATCACGTTCACGTACTGCTTGCTCGTCAGGCAATGGTCGGTGATCGAAAGCAAGCAGTTCGTATCGGGCGCCAGGTATACCCGGACGACCTCGGCCTTTTTGTTCAGGACGACATCGATGAAGCCCGGGTCCTGGTGAGTGAAGCCGTTGTGGTCCTGGCGCCAGACATGCGAGCTCAGAAGGTAATTGAATGATGGAATCGGGCGGCGCCACGGAATCCGGTTCGTCACCTCGAGCCATTTCGCATGCTGGTTGAACATCGAATCGACGATGTGGATGAACGCCTCGTAGCAATTGAACAGGCCGTGCCGGCCGGTCAGCGTGTAGCCCTCGAGCCACCCCTGGCAGAGATGTTCGCTCAGCACCTCCATCACCCTGCCATCGGGCGCGAGGTGATCGTCGATGGGAAGGGTTTCGGCCAGCCAGGTCCGGTTGGTCACATCGAAGACGGCGCTGAGCCGGTTCGATGCCGTTTCATCCGGTCCCATCAGACGGAAGTTCCGCGGATTGTGGGCGATGACGTCGCGCAGATACCGTCCCAGGACCTTCGTCGCTTCGTCAAACGTCGTGCCGGGCTTATCGACTTTGACGGCATAATCGCGAAAGTCCGGCAGGCGCAGCTCCTGGGTGAGCTCGCCGCCATTCGTGTGCGGATTCGCGCTCATCCGCCGCCGGCCCGTGGGTGGCAGCGCCGCCAGCTCGGCGACGAGCGATCCGCCCTCGTCGAACAGCTCCCCCGGACGATAGCTTCGCAGCCATTCCTCCAGGATCCGGAGATGCTCGGGCTTTGTCATGTCGTCGACCGGGACCTGGTGTGACCGCCATGTTCCTTCGACCGGCAAGCCGTCCACGACCTTGGGGCCCGTCCAGCCCTTTGGCGTCCGCATCACGATCATCGGCCATGGGGGGCGCCTCGCGCGCTTTTTCTTGCGCGCCGCCCCCTGGATTTCCTCGATCTCGTCGAGGACAAGCTCCAGCAGGGCCGCCATTCGCTGGTGCATCTCCATCGGGTCATCACCGGCGATGATGTAGGGGGTATAGCCGTAGCCCTCGAAGAGCTGACGCAGCTCGCTCTCAGGGATTCGCGCCAGGACCGTCGGGTTTGCGATCTTCCACCCATTCAGATGAAGGATGGGAAGCACCGCGCCGTCCGTGATCGGATCCAGAAACTTGTTCGAGTGCCAGCTGGCCGCCAGTGGGCCGGTCTCCGCCTCGCCGTCACCGATGACGCAGAAGACCTTGAGGTCCGGGTTGTCGAAGGCGGCGCCATACGCGTGCGTCAGGGCATACCCCAGCTCGCCCCCTTCGTGGATCGATCCGGGGGTCTCGGGCGCGTCGTGGCTGGGGATGCCACCGGGGAAGGAGAATTGCCGGAACAGTTTTTGCAAGCCGACCGCATCGCGACTGATCGCCGGGTAGACCTCGCTGTAGGTGCCCTCGAGATACGCGTTCGCGACCATCCCGGGGCCGCCGTGACCGGGGCCGCAGATGAAGATTGCGTCAAGATCCCGCCCCTTGATCAATCGGTTCAGATGCGCATAGAGGAAATTCAGTCCCGGCGTTGTCCCCCAGTGGCCCAATAGCCGCGGCTTGATGTGCTTGACCCGCAGCGGCTCGCGCAAGAGTGGGTTGTCGAGAAGATAGATCTGGCCGACCGAAAGATAATTGGCCGCACGCCAATAGGCGTCCAATTTCTTGAGTTCGTCCTCGTTCAGCGGCCCTTCAGAAAGCGCGGCAGCGGGTCGCGGCCCGGTTTGCATACCCCTCACGATAACGTGACAGCCCCCCGGGGTGATTTGTGGCGATCAGCCAATAGACTGGCCTCGGAATGAGGAAATCTACAACGAAAAGCAAGCCGACCTCGGCGAAAAAGCGCAAGCCGGCACCGAAGCCGACGCCGACCCCACAGCCGGCACCATCACCAGGACCCAAGCCGACGGGGCCGATTCAGCACGTGGTGATCATCGTCAAGGAGAACCACGCCTTCGACAACTACTTCGGCCGCTTTCCAGGCGCCGACGGTGATCCAAATCTCACGACCGCCACCGATCCGCCGTCCTCCGACCATCCGCACGATCATGCGGCCTGGCTGAGACGTGCCACCGGTGGCGCCAAAGAACAGTATGGTCAGCCGAATATCCCTAACTATTGGCGCTACGCGCAGCAGTACACGCTCTGCGACAAATACTTCACCGCGGTCGCCGGTCCATCAACGCCCAACCATCTGATGCTGATCGCCGCCGATTCACCGATCATCAACAACCCGCATTACCGCGATCCGATCAACATGCAACCACCCTTCAACCTTCCGTCACTTCCCGCCAACCTCGAGAAAGCTGGCCTGACCTGGCGCAACTATGGTGGATACGCGCAGGGCTACATCACGGCGTTGAAGGGGAGCAAGAACAACGTCAAGGCGACGCAATTCGCGACCGATGCCGCAGCCGGAAAACTTCCGACCGTGTCATGGCTCTACGGACCAACCGGGATGAGCGAGCACCCTGTCGAGTCAGTCAAAAATGGCCAGCACTGGACGGCGCAACAGGTCGATGCGATCGTCAAGGGCGGACTCTGGGCCAACACCGTCGTCTTCATCACCTGGGATGACTGGGGCGGTTGGTACGACCACGTCACTCCGCCACTGGTCGAGAAATGGACGGATGGGACCCAATTCACCTACGGGACTCGCGTGGGCTGCTTGGTCTTGAGCCCTTACTCGAAGGCCGCGTACATCTCACATACCCAGCGCTCGCACGTCAGCCTGGTGAAGTTCTGCGAAAAGACCTTCGGCCTGCCCTCGATCAACGCCCGGGACAAGGCAGCCGACGACATGTCCGACTGCTTCGACTTCACCCAAAAGCCACTCGCCGCACCCCTGCCCGCCATCTAAGCTGACTCCGTTGCGTCTGCCTTCCAGTCTCGACGCCTTATCCGAGCCGCGCTTTCGGTTGCTCTGGGCGGGCCAGGCGACCTCGGCGATCGGTGATGGCCTCATGTCAATCGCGCTTGCTTTTGCCGTCCTGCGAATCGGCGGCAGCGCCACCCAATTGGGCTTGGTCCTCGCCGTAGGCCTCGCTAGCCGCGTTGCCTTTTATCTGGTCGGCGGTGTTTGGGCCGATCGTCTGCCCCGTCAGCTCGTGATGCTGACATCTGACCTCGTTCGGGCAGCTCAACAATTAATCGTCGGCGCCCTGCTGATCACCGGCGCAGCTCGGATGTGGCACCTGATCGTAGGAGCCATCGTGTACGGACTGGCTGCCGCGTTCTTCCAGCCGGCGGCAACCGGACTCGTGCCGGCGACCGTCAGTCGGTCCCGCCTGCAGCAGGCGAACGCGCTCATGGGCTTGTCGCGAAGCACGACCTCGGTTGCCGGCCCGCTCCTATCCGGCTTGCTCGTCGCCTTGTTCGGTCCCGGTTGGGTCTTCATCATCAACGGCGTCACGTTCATCGTCAGCGCTGTGAGCCTTGCGCTGCTCCATGTCGAGCGCGCCGCCCAAGCGGCGCGGCAATCATTCCTGCGCGATCTGTCCCTTGGCTGGCACGAGTTTGCGATCCGGCCGTGGTACTGGCTGAATCTCTGCGCGCACTCGATATGGGCCTTCGCATTCGCCTCCTTCTACGTCCTCGGTCCAATCGTCGCGGCGCGGCACCTGGGTGGTCCATCCGCCTGGGGCCTGATCTCGGCCTGCCTCGGCATCGGCCTGGTTGTCGGCGGCATCATTACACTGCGCCTGATCCCAGCGCGACCCCTGATCGCGGCGAACCTCGCGCTAATGCCGGCAGCGCTGCCTCTTCTCGCCCTCGCCGTTCCCCTCCCCGCCGTCATCATCGGGCTCACCTGTGTCGTCGCCTTCGCCGGTTTGGCGTTTCTCAACGAGGTCTGGGATGCCGTCTTGCAGCAGCTGATCCCCGCGGCTGTGCTTTCTCGGGTTACGTCATATGACTACCTGATCTCATCCGTCTCGATGCCCGCTGGATACGCCTTGTCAGGGCCGGTTGCGCAGCGGCTCGGGATCTCGACAACGCTCGTCGCTGCGGCCATCCTACTGGCTGCCCTGAGCTTTGCCAGCGTCTTCCTTCCCGGGGTTCGGAGGGTTCGACGCACGGCGCAAGGGACGATCGTCGAAAGCGAGGCAGCGGTCGCTTCCGGCTAGCGCGACAAGCTCGTTTAAGGTCGACGTTTCCGGACGGTGGGCCCGTTTAATCCTTCGTGCCGCCCCTCGAACCTGTCCTGCTGGCCACCGTGCTGGCTGCCACCGCGCTGGCGCTCCTCGCAGCCGGCCTCGCTGGCTTCCGGCTGGCCAAACACCGGGCGGCGCCCCAACGTAAGGCCCTGCAGGCGATCAGCGAGTTGACCCCGGACAGCCTGCGGCAGCGAAACCCGGATAGCGAAGACAAACTGGCGCGGGCAGCAATGGTCCGCCTGTGGGCGCTAACCGAGCCCGTCATGAACCGCCAGCGCCAGCTGTTGGAGCAGAACGGCGAGTTACAGCGCCGCTACGGCCAGGCCCGGGCGCTGATCGACCTGATGGCCGAATTCAATGAGGTCATGCAGCTGACCGCGGTCCTCGACCGCCTGAGTTCCGGCCTCAGCCGGTTCTTCGCTGGTGATGGCGTGGCGATCTGGATCCGTGCACCCCAGGGCCAGTTCGAGCTGGCGGTGAAAGTCGCGGAGGATTTCCCAACGTCGCTGAATCCGCACGACCGGTGGGTCGCCACTGTGATGTCGGGCGATGCCGGGCTGATCCTCCCCTTCTGGCTCGACCGCGAGATGCCCTGCATGGCCGCGCCGCTGCTCGATGCCCAGGGTGAGCGTATTGGGATCGTGGCGCTCACCTCACGGCGGCGTCCCGCCTATACGGTCGAGGACGGCGCCTTCCTGCGGACGGTCATCGGCCATGCGTCCCTCGCCATCCAGAACGCGACGATGTACGAGTTCATCGACACCCTTTCGCGGATCGACCCGCTGACGGGCCTGGCCAACCGGCGTGAGTTCGACCGGTTACTTCATCAGGAGGTCGCGCGGTCGGGGCAGGCCGGGCAGTCGTTCTCGCTGATCATGGCCGATCTCGACCACTTCAAGCAGGTCAACGACCGATTCGGTCACCAGGAGGGGGATCGCGCGCTCCAGCAGATCGGTCGCCTGATCCAGATGGTGCCAAAGCGCGCCGCGGATGCGGCCTTCCGTATCGGTGGCGAGGAGTTTGCCGTGCTAATGGGAAACACTGACAAGACCGGAGCGGTCGGGCTGTCGGAAACCCTTCGCGTCGTGACCGAAGGGGCCAGATTCCTCCCCTCAGGCGAAGCCGTGACCATCAGCCTCGGCGTCGCCACCTTCCCGGGCGACGGCCGGGACGCCGCGACCTTGATCGCAGCCGCCGATCGGGCACTCTATCAGGCGAAGGCCGGCGGACGCAACCGGGTCGCTGCCGCCTGAACCCTCCTTCACCCCCGCCACCCTCTGGCGGCGTCTGAAAGGAATGGACGGCACGAGAGCCGCCCGATCCAACGGACTCATAGGAGGAAACCGTAATGTTCTCGAACTTTCGACCCAAACTCCGGTCGACGGTAGGCGCCCTGGCCTTGAGCGCCGGCGCCCTCACTCTCCTGGGCGGCCTGCCGGCATCCGCCGCCGATCTCGGGCCGTTCACCTGCGCTGACAGGTCTGGAGGCACAGCGAGCGCCGCCGCGACCGTATACGACGTCAGGGTCGCGCACCACAATGGCTATGACCGGCTGGTCATCGGCTTCCCGACTTCCAATACCATGCCGGCATATCAACTCACCCGGCAGGCGACGCCTACGTTCATGCGCGACGCCAGCGGCCAACCGGTGACCCTCGGCGGCTCGGCCGGGATCCATGTGGTCCTTCGGAATGCCGACATCACCCAGGGCGTGCCGACTGACCAGAAGCCCGCGTTGCCGGCGATCCGTGAGGTGGCGCAGATCGGGAACTTCGAGCGGGTCGTCAGCTACGGGGTCGGCCTCGCGGCCCCGGCTTGCTTCCGCGTGCTCGAACTCAGCGGACCGACTCGCCTGGTGATCGATGTCCAGACTGCCGCTGACGCCCCTGCCGCGACCGCGGCGCCATCATCGGGCCCCTCCGCAACGCCAGCCCCGTCGACCGCCACCAGCCAGCTGCCTACCGCCGCCGATCTGGCCGCGACCGGCCACCCGTCCCAGCCTGTACCGCCAGCCGGGTTCCCGTTGGCGCTGATCGTTGGACTGCTCCTACTGACCGCCGGATTGGCGCTGACCGGCATCAGGCGATTTTCAAGGAAATGACCCGTTCACGACACTCGGGGCGTCGATACCATGGGCATGCTCATGGATCCGACGCTCGGGCGGGTGATCGAGCGCTGGCGGGCCGGCGATCGCGATGCCTTTGAAGAGGTAATGGATCGCTATGGCCTGCAGTTGTTGCGAACCGCCCGGCTCATTCTTCGCGACCCGACACTGGCCGAGGACGCCATCCAGGAAACGTTTCTCAAGGCCTGGCAGCGGATCGGCAGCTTGCGGGACGAAGATCCGGGGCCCTGGCTCACAAGAATCGCCATGAATGAAAGCATCTCCTTGTACCGCCGGCGACATCGCTTCCAGGCGCTCACCGAGCGCTTCGGCCGCCTCGGGGGCAGCAAGCACGAGGTCTCGAGCGAGGCACGCCTCGACCTGGCGCGTGCCCTTGACCAGCTGACGGGCGAGCAACGGGCCGCAGTCGCGCTCCACTACTACCAGGACCTGAGCGTCGAGGAGACGGCGCGAATGCTCAAGGTCCCGGTGGACACGATGAAGTCACGGTTGAAAACCGCGCTTCGCCGGCTCCGTGAGCTGACCGGTGCGGAGGAGGCGTTCGCATGAGCGACGATTTCGAAAAGAACCTTCGCCAGCATCTTCACAGCGAGGCAGAAGAGACCCGCGAGTTTCCACGCCGGCTGCGGGGTCGGATTCGCGACGGCATTGCCCCGCGCACTCGTGCGCGCATGGTGCCGCAGCTCGCTCTCGCCGGCGCGCTTGTGCTGGTTGCCATCGCCGTGCTGGCGTTTCGCAACCCCATGATCATCAACGGGGTCATAACCAGCTTCAAGCAATTCGTTCAGCCGAGCCCATCGCCCACACCGCAACCGTTTCTCTGTCAGGACCAATCCGGCGGCGCTAGCGGGCTTACCACGCAACTGACGAAGATTCGGCCCGGGTCGCACGCCGGCGATGGCTACGACCGCGTCGTCTTCGACTTCAACGGCGGCATCCCATCGTGGGACCTCTCACGGCAGGAGTCGGCGACGTTCGTCCGGGACGCAAGCGGTCAGACCGTGACCCTCGACGGCAGCGCCGGTCTCAAGCTGGTGTTCCGCGATGCCGACCTGGCCGGAGGCGTGGCCAGCGATGTGACGCCGCGCTTTTCGTCGATTCGTGAAATCACCCAGTTGGGTAACTTCGAGCGCGTGCTGACCTATGGCATCGGCCTCTCATCGTCGCAGTGCGTTCGCGTGCTGCCGCTCAGCAACCCCTCGCGCCTGGCGATCGACGTCGCCACCAGCGGCTCCGCCTCAACGACGGCCGCGCCGACGCCGCTCCCGACGCTCTCGCCGTCCGGAACCGATCTCGGCGCCTTCAGCTGTCTCGATCACACTGGCGGTGCAAACACCGGCTCGGCGATGCAGCTCACGGCGGTGCGGGTCGCTCATCAACCGGGCTTCGACCGGATCGTCTTCGAGTTCGCGCCACCGGCTGGCGCCACTGCGCACCTTCCCGCTTACACGGTGTCACGACAGGCCTCGGCGAAGTTCGTCAAGGATCCGAGCGGTCTGCCGGTTACGATGCGCGGGTCGTCGGGTCTCCGCATCGTCTTCCACGGAGCGAACGCCACCAGCTACGGCGGCAGCCGCGACCTGACGTACACCTTGCCCGCTGTGCAGGAAGTCGAGCAGCTTGGCGACTTCGAGGCCGTCCTGAGCTGGGGCGCCGGCCTGTCCCAAGCATCCTGCATCCGAACCCTCGAGCTCACTAATCCGATTCGACTCGTGATCGACGTCCAGACTCCCTGACATGCTCCTTCGATCTCGGGGAACCTTTAACGGATTCCCGCGTCGTACTGCCTGAGGGTTATATGCCACGACGAATTCTGGTGGGCGGCGCGGCGCTGATCGTGCTCGTGATGGCTGGCGTCGTCGCACAGGTTCTGATCTCTCGAGCTGACGCCGCTCCCAGCGGCCCTGCGTCGATCCGCGGAACCATCACGAATGTGAGCCCACTCGCCGGGCTAGGCACGGTCATGGTCGAGGAGCGCCCGCAAGATCAAGCAGGCTCTGCCAAGGCGAGCGTCACGGTCAACGCAGCCTCCCGAATCTATCGTGGTCGGGTCAGTGGCTCCACCAAGGCGTCCTTCAGCGACCTGCAAAAAGGGCAGCTGATTGAGGTCTGGTTCGCCGGACCGGTCCTAACCTCATATCCGGTCCAGGCGACAGCCAGCGTGATCGTGATCCCTTGAAGCCAATCGTCCGCATCCTGCTCGGCATTGCGCTCGTCCTGATCGGCATCCTGACCGCAGCCTTCTTCGGGCTCCTCCTGCTGATCGCGGACTGCACGACCGCCTGCCAGGCGAACCATGCGCAGCTTGTGCCGATCGGACTGGCGGTCGCCGGAATCGCCGTTACGGTGGTTGGCGTGCTCCTGCTGATTGGCCGTCTGGGCCGACGCTAGCGCGGCGTTTCGGCCGAGGGCTTGAACGGCGCTCCATGGCCCGGAACGATCAGCGCCGCGACCTCCAGCACCCTCGCCCGGTTTCGATGAAGCGCCGTGGGATCCGACGCGAGCGGGTCCTCTGACGGCCCGCTGGCTGACCACCAGAGGTGGGTGAACGCCACGGTGCCGTCGCCGGTCGCAACCATCGTCGTGATGTCCTGGGAGGTGTGCCCGGGAGTCTCGATGAGTCGGATCGACGGGCTGAGGGCAAAGCCTTCCGCCGCACGGTCCTGCCACAGATCACCTTGATAGATGGCCCAAAAGTCGTGAATGCGCGCCCGTGGGAAGAGCGCTGCGTTGAGGGTGTGGTCCGGATGGTGGTGGGAAAAGATCACATCGGTGATGCGGTCCGGCGAGTCGATTAGCCGCTGGAGCGGCTTCAGGATGGCGGCGGGCTCGGGCACCATCCCGGGATCAATGATCGCCCGGACATCGCCATCCCGCACGAAGCTGACCGTGCTGGCGACCCGCTCCCGCAC